>Ga0058701_10006128_pt1 | contig 10094 bp, 7 predicted proteins | sample AgamicOrMae_FD_97039 | JGI IMG/M metagenome (GOLD analysis project Ga0058701, IMG submission 97039) | Agave microbial communities from Guanajuato, Mexico - Or.Ma.e | ecosystem: Host-associated > Plants > Phyllosphere > Phylloplane/Leaf | place: Guanajuato, Mexico | collected 2012-06-04 | reverse complement strand
TTGTATCCTGCGAAAATAAATGCATCATGGACCCGCGTATTCTTATGTGATTTATACTCTGTGAATCTTGTGGGGTAGTTGTCCTAAGCGCCAAAAACCACAAGCGCCAACGCCGCAAGCGCCAATCCGTAACCGCCAAATGAGCAAAGTCGCAAACGCCAAAGTTCGTATAGGTTAGGTTAGGTCAAGTTAGATTAGGCTAGGTTAGGTTAAGTTAAGTTAGGTTAGATTAATTTAGGTTAGGTGAGGTTAGTATTGCGGTACTAACCTCACCTAACCTAACTTGACCTAACCTTACTTAACCTAACTTAGCCTAACCTAACTTGACCTAACCTAACTTAGCCTAACCTAACTTGACCTAACCTAATTTAGCCTAACCTAACTTAGCCTGACCTAACTTGACCTAACCTAACCTATACGAACTTTAGCTTTTGCGACTTTTCTCGTTTGGCGGTTACGGACTGGCGATTGCGGCGTTGGCGCTTGTGGTTTTTGGCGTTATTGAATGCCCCCCAATCCTTGAGCCCTTGAGAATCGTTAAGAAAGTACTAAGGCAAACGGTTAACACGTGCGCGGCGCGTGTTGCCCACTCGAGCCGTCAAAATGTCAGGCTTCAATGTGTTATCATAATCTTCTTTGTAGACTCTTATCACGAAAGTGTACCGACAAGGTTGACCAGCTTTGATGATGCTCAAAACTAATGGTTTAGAAAGGGTAGCTGTCATAAGTGCCAAAAACCACAAGCGCCAACACCGCAAGCGCCAATCCGTAACCGCCAAACGAGGAAAGTCGCAAACACCAAAGTTCTTAACCGCAATACTAACCTTACCTAACCTAACCCAACTTAACGTAACCAAACTTAACCTAATTTAACCTAACCTAACCTCTATACGAACTTTGGCGTTTGCGAATTTTCTCGTTTGGCGGTTACGGACTGTCGCTTGCGGCGTTGGCGCTTGTGGTTTCTGGCGCTATCGAATGCCCCCCGTTTGGAAATTGCGATCTAAAGCTTAATTTAGTTTCTTTAGCTCATAAAGACTTCATCTGGAAAAAAATCGTTCTAACAAGTTTAAATGGTTTTTTTTTATGATTGATACTAAACATAGCTTGTTATCGGATGAAATAGGTGCACGATAGAACTCAATGCGATAAAAACTTCGATGCATTGCAACTTTCTTTGAACATGGAAAAGTGTCTTCAAAGGGGCGTCGTAGCACGAATAGGTATTTTTCTCATGAAGGTGACTCGCTTTTTTACGAGGAAGATGGGATCGCTTCTCGTAATTGGGTGGAGGTGAAAGGAGAATATACATCCGTAAGTGAGATTAAAAGCAAACTCTAAAGTGAGGATTGTTTCTAGGTCAAATTCACGAATTAGGGAATGTGTACCAGAATGCAATTAATAGAATTATCAATTATATATGTCCCCCTCTGTTTTTTGACCTTTTTTCTGCATTAAAATTTATATTTTTCAAGGAACTCGTAATGTTGAGGAAACTCGAAACTTTCTTTTTTATTCGAAAAATGCTAAATCCAAATAAAAATGATTAAAAAAAGGCGGGGAAAACTGGAAAAATTGGTCTGGAAGGTAGAGAAAAGTGAGGGAATTTTTTATGATCCGAAAAAACAAGCAACCCTGGAGGATTTAAGGATTGAAAGCAATAACTTTTCGAGGTGACTTAAAACCTTAGGGAGGGATTTAAGTCTCGTAATTTTTAGGATTCAAAAACAACTCGTTTGGAGTAATTTTTATTTCAATAATTAGAAATTTTTTGTCTGGACCCCTTTTTTGGCACATTTAAGACAAAAGATGCTTTACCGAGGTGCATGTCATTTTGGAGATAAAGTACAATCTTCAAAGATTGGAAGTAAATCTTAGCGAAATTCACTGAACAGCTGTGAATTTGAATGCAGTTTTAATGAATTTGCAAGTTGAACCGCGTTTTTACTAAGTCCATGCGTGTGCGACATTATAATCGCAAATTGATGCGAAAATCTGTAATAACGGGGGGAAGTTAAAATATCTGGCCGCCGTTCGCACCTTTCTGTTCTGATTTTATCTTGCGACTTCGGCGCTGCTCCCCTCCCTCCAGCCATTCTGATAAACTCCACGGGAAGGTTTGCCAGTCACCTGTGGCATGCTTCCAGGTGCTCAAGCCAAACATACAGATGCCTCAGTGTGAAATGACGAAAGTGCAAGTGAGACCCTAACACGTGCAAACAAGGATGAAGTGACGATGGATAGCCCAGAGCACAGCACGCAGATGGCCCTGCTGTTCCCTCTGCAGGCGGGCCTGTGCTTCGTGAAGGCGGCGTCGCCGGGCCCCGGCGCGGGCCTGGCGCCGGCGACGGCGCCCGCGCGCCTGCGGCCGCCCGCGGCGCCCGCCGCCGCAGCCGCCGCCGCGCGCGTGCGGATGCGCCGCGGCTCAAGCCTCACGGAGCTGGACCGCGTGGCGGCCGCCGCCGCCGCAGCCCGCGCCTGCGCGCCCATCCCGCCGCCGGCGTCCGCCGCCGTCTCCGAGCCGCACTCGCCGGCGTCGCTGTCCGCCTCCCGGCGCCTCCTCGCCGGCCAGCCCGTCGCCGCGCGGGGCGGCTCCATCGGCGACCTCATGAACTGGAAGCGCTACGGGGAGGGCGGGTCGGCGTGGAGCGTGGGCACGACCGAGAGCCTGGTCGCGAGGACGGTGCCGCTGAGCACGGTGACCCCCAGGACCCCCAGGACGCCGACGAGGTCTTTCGAGGACCCCGATGACGTCCCCCCGGACCTGCTCGAAGGCGTCTTCGGACTGAGCTGCGCGCAGCGCACCGAGAGGCTGTCTCAGCTGATTCGTCAGCAGCAGAAGTCGAGGCCATTGCTTATTCATGCGGAGACCATTGCAGTGAGTTGATTGACGCTGATATGATACGGCGTCGCTCAAGCGGGAAATTCAAATTGCCATTTTTAATAAGGGTGTCATGTTTTTGGTACTTTGTCAAAGCGTTGATGCTGGCATGCCGCCAGCGAGGCCGCAACTTCTTCTTACAGGAAACTACTGAGAAGTAGCGGTGTTTTCTTACAACTACAGGACCTACGCACAGAATACCGTTTATGTCCATCCCCCCCATCCTGGAAAAAAGAACAATCATCTAAAATAAGGCGCACTACTGGCACATAGAACATCGAGAGGATTGCTCTTTTTTCAAGATAAAAAAAATATGATTTTTTTGTGTGTAAAATCTGCACACAGGGATTTTTTTAAACACACTGCGACATCATATAGGAGTATTCCTCTTTAACTTTTTTTATAAGTCTTTTTTTTCTGATGAATATTTATGTCTATTAAATATGGCATTCAAAAGTTTTTATAAGATACTACATATATAGGACCTTATCCCTGTTTTGGGTAGACCTACATAATCTGTTGTAGGTATGAGGTAAAACAGGGCAAGTGTGCATTGTGGTTATTTTTGAAGATACCCTTATGGATAACCTTAATTATTTACAGCTTATCGACAAGACTCTTTAAATTGATATGTTGTTAAATTAATCTTGAAGAACACTGTAACCAAATTACACTCTTCCTGTTTCACCCTCACACCCGAACAGGTATGTCACCACATAAAACGGGGATAATTTGTTCGGAGTGTCTATTTACCCGACCGCCTCATCTAAAATGTTATAGGTTGGTTTCCATGCGTTCAAGTCACCTCCCATTTAAAATGCACTATGTTGGTTACGTGCCTTCAAGTCTCCTTATATTAATGCACGTCGGGTCAATAGCAACAACTTTTTTCAACAAGATTTTATTAAACAAATACCAAACGATCCCATAAAAATCTGTAAATCAATCTCAATTGTAGTTTTAAATGGCCTATACAAATTATAATACGGTAACTTGCCCAGTTAATCCATAAATACACCCTGTCAGTACACAGAGAGGTTATTCAATATGATCATGTCAAGTAACGGTTACATAAATTTGATTTAATATTGCTGGTATGCAGCGCAACGCCGTTTGAAATCAGCGCGGTCGTAAAACGGCCGTTTGTTCGGTTCACGCCGCGCCGGCCGCAAATGATGAGATTGCAGCGGTGAACGTCCGAGCCAGGTTGAACTTGTGAGGTGAGGAGACCGAGCCCGCCGAGACAAGCCGAAGGTGGCCGAGCTAAGCCGGAAGCGAAGGAGGCATGTAAGCGGTGCCATGCGGGCTGGCGCCGGGCCGGACGACAAGGTCGCAGCGAACGTTATCTACCTGCACTGATTGCCTACCCCGGCCCGCGCATTTTATTATATAAACTCTCTGAAGATCCACTGGATTGCCAATTGCCGAATTCGGCTCTAACCGTTTTTTTTTTTCGTATATTAAACCCTTCCGGTAGCTGTCATGAGCGCCAAAAACCTCCAGCGCCAAAGCCGCAAGCGCAAATCCGTAACCGCCAAACGAGGAAAGTCCGCAAACACAGAAGGTCTTAACCGCAATACTAATCTTACCTAACCTAACTTGACCTAACCTTACCTTTACGAACTTTGGCGTTTGCGACTTTTCTCGTTTGGCGGTTACGGACTGGCGCTTGCGGCGTTGGCGCTTATGGTTTTTGGCGCTATCGAATGCATCCCAACCCTTCCACACTTTGTAAAAAAGAAAAAAAAAAAACGTTTTTTATGTTTGTCTGTGTGTCCGTTTGTCTGTCCTATTTTGCTATACATTATACGATATCTTGCTTAAATGTCATCTGATCGCATGAAAATTTTCAAAAAGGCTTGGTTTTAATAAGGATACCAGCCTTATTTCCATAGCTTGTTAAGACACCGCTTTACGTGAGAAATTGGGTAGGGTGGGAGGGTTCTTTTTTGGTAGCGTCTATTTACCCGTCTGCCCCATTTAAAATGTATTAAGTTTGGTCCCGTGCGTTCAAGTGACCTCCCGTTAAAAATGTAATAGGTTGGGTTCCGTGCGTTCAAGTCTCCCTGTATTAATGCATGTCGGGTCGACAGCAACATCTTTTTTTTTCTTTCTTTTCTTAGTCTACAAAATCACCCATACTTCATTAACGGTTAAAGACATTAAAAAGTTAAATCCTTTTCGGGAAGGGTTTTCGCGGCCTGCAACTTTTCTTCCTTTTTTTTAAAAAAAAAGCCCGCCTCATTTCGGCGAAGGACTTGCCGGGTGGACATTGAAGTTTGTACCTGCATCAAGCTTAAAAAAAAGGAAAAAAGGAAAAAAAAAACTGTTAAAGAATGAACAAACCAAACCATCTGTCTAGCTTTTCCTTTAACACTAGGAGTTCAACATGTGTATGATTACGTCGTACGGTACAGGACACGTTCCCGTGACATGAGCTTTTCCCCTTCCGCTTACACCTGTTGGCAACACTGTCATCATCAGCATTCTCTCTGCGACAATATTCCAAATTTATACCAGCATCATTGTTGAGGGGGGAAAACGATTGTAACTCTTAATTTCATCAAATCATTGACGCGTGCAGTACGTGTTAAAGAGGTCATACACAATTGTAAAACCAACGTTTTCGAGGATATGTAACAAAATGAGTCGCACCCCGCTTGCTGGCAAAAACATAACGTTTGATATGGAGTTATTTTTTCCCAAGCTCTGGGTGGATATCTTTGTGTGTTTGTGTGTAGGCCATCTTCGGCTCGCTTTTTGTGGAAACCTCTGGGTTAAAGATCGTAAGGCAATCAGCGATAGGCTTCTCAGAGTGGCATTGGATTGTTGTAGTGATATTTATAGTCGAAATCGATTATAGTGACTGTCTTTTCTAACGAACTATCGCTCAAAAAAAAACCGTACTGAAAAATAGTATATTTTCCTCATACATTAGTTAGTCTACCCTTTCTCTTAAAATAAACTAGTATTCGAGGCATGATATTTTGCGTATTATGCCACCCAACTACTGGTCTTCGAAACTTTTTCTACTTAACAATTTCACCGTACGCTTTTTTTCAATTATATTTTTTTAAATTTTTAATTTATTTTCTAATGTTGACCGGATTTACACACTGTTTTTTTGACTAGTTTTGGACATTTGGTAATAGAACTCATCTTCTCATCCAAGTGATTGTTACTCCATGATGTGATTACTACAAGAAACTTTCCCTGTTTTTCCGCTTGGCTGTAAAATAAGAGCTGCTCGTCTGAGATGGAGGCTTTTGAGGATGCGTCGCATTAGTGGGAAAACCGCTTCAGAATAACATGACTTTTGGCTCAGAAAAATTGAACGACACTGTCAAAGGGATAGATAGACCTTGAGGGAAGCGGTTTAGACAAAAACAAGTTGTCGAGCGTTATTTCATGATGCGTTTCGTTAAACGCACGTCGCATGGCCCCATCATCATACCTGCGAGTCGCGGACGCGGTCTGCCTCTGAAGATTTCTCCAAATATGCAGTTATCCATTGACTTTTTGATTTGACTTTGTAATTGACTTTTGATTTGCGACATTGATAAAAATAATCCTTGCACTCTTGAAAGAAATTTTAGCTGGGATCTCGATTAATTAAAGAGCTTAGGCAATTTCTTTTTGTGTCGAATTTCGCTTTGAATTCCGCGAAGTGATTTCGTTATTGTTTTCTCTTTTTCGTTTTGTAACTTACTGATTGGAAAATTGTAACTTAGTGATCGGAATTTCGTAACTTAATTTATTGGAAAGCGTTGCACGTTTTCCTTAATTATTTTTTTTTCGCGGAAAGGAGCAGAATTTCGCGTTATTTTTTTAATTTAATTAATTCGTTTTTTCCCAAAGCAGCCAATATACCATTAGCCTGAAAAATCGCAATTATGGCATGTGTAAACCCAACCGATTCAGCACCAAGTATTTGGCATTAGGGACCGTCCATTCAATACGTTACATTCTTGGGAGGGGGGGAGGGGGTTGACGAAAGCGTAACTATGAATTTGGTATCGGAGAAAGCGTAATGAAAAGGGAAGGGGGTCCAACACGGAGAATATGACTTTGTTGCCCAAACAAAAAGTTTTGTTAAAATAGCGTCAGCAGTACAGAATTGTTGTGGTGACAATATCATCTGTTACAGCAATATGAATGGTTACCAAAACAATTACCGTTCTCGCCGTGACAAAGTGACAATTGTCATCTCAAAAATGCTGCGGTTTGCTGTTATTTTAACAAAATGTTTTGTTGATTCAACAAAATCATTTTTCCAAGAAGAGTGGCTTATTTTACATAAAGTAATTAACGACACGGCTCCCTGCGACACAGACCAAAAAGCTCTCCAACAGGAAAGTAGTGCGCTGTAAGGTAGTAATCTAAAAAGATTCCTTTGATAATGTATTTACAGCATTTTTTATGTTTTTTCCTCCTTGATTCGGCCGACAGATATGTGGTATTCAACGGGGTAAAGACCCGTACTTGGAGTACCGGTACCTGTTGAGTGCGACCATGAACCTCGTTGATAAGGGACACTGACTCGGGCTTGGCTAGCGGGGGGGGGGTAGGCAATGCATTTGTGGAGTGATCACAGTCAATATAGCTGCAAGGCTTCGTAAAACGGTCTTCCTGCGGGGGGGCCACTCTGTAGGGGGCACCGCACCCCCCTCCCCCCACGGGACTGGGAGTCGTACATCTAAACCCTCTCTCTCGAGTTGTTAAGGGCTGAGATGACGTATCCTTGTTACTATGCTGTGATGTTTTATTCCCAGAACTTGAGTTCCTTTTTTCGTGCAGTAGCCAGAACACCCATGAAAAAAAATGTTACAGTTTTTGTCATAGTAACAATACTTGTAAAAATATATTCATATTTTATTTGTTTTATTTAATTTTTATTAATTTGATGAAAACATGCCGTAGCAACTAATATGATAAACTTTTAGTTACTGTGATGAAGTAAATTTCTTTCAAGTAAGGGTTAGCACAAAAATTAATACGGAATAAACGGTCACTAAAGCAGTGGGAAAACGGGCTGAATCGTTTCAAAAATTGATTCAGCGGTACGAAATATCGATCGGAAATATTCGGGGAAATTCAAGCTGAAAGAAAGGAAGCTGAAAAGTTTGAACTCTTCATGTAATATCTGGGATAAGCAATCATGGACTATTTGTTCCAAGCGCTTGCGGTATCCGAATGGACTTGCCCTTGAAAATGCCCTTTAAGACTACCACAATGTATTTTATTCAGAGAACTGTTGCGTCCAGAGAGACAGCCCATATACTGTATGTTTCATAAAAATAGCACAGAGAAACCCGCTCGTGGCGAATGCCTAAGAAACGAGTAGAAGTAATTTCTTCAAATATGGGATTTCGATGCAAGCAAGGAAGAATTATGTTGTCTTATTTAAGTAAAATATATCCTGCCTATACAGAATTATGTATAAGCAGGATTTTGTTTTACGTGGAATTTCCTTTTAAAAAAGTTTACTCAAACTTCGTCGAAGAGATTTTTTTTTCTTCTCACGTCAGTATAGTTATATTTGTTAAATTGATTTTTTACAAGTAATGAGATGAACTTGTTGTGAAGCACTTGGTGATGTGCTGTAAATTTTGAAGATTTGCGATCTATTTTATAATCTTTCGTCTTTGGGCTGAGTTGGGCAATACTCAGGGCACTAAATATCCGAAATTCCCGCCAAATCTCAGGCCTTGTACTCACACAGGTGATGTTAGCTTTTGTGTGTCCCATTTCACCGCCGCTTCGTTCTTTCGTCGCCAAGCCTCATGCCGCTCACTCTTAAGCGGCAGCAGCCTACCCTCGAGAAGTGCCACCAGACCGCGCGACCCTTAATATTAGTCTTGGATGGTCTGTTTTCTTTTAAGGCCCTGGCTATTCGCCCGTCGGAGCAAAAACAAAGAGACTTGAACGCACGTAATGCATTTTAAGTATGAGGTAACTTGAACGCACGGAACCCAACATAATGTAGTTTATGTTGGGCAGGTGGACGAATAGCCACTTCGTTTTTTAAAGCTCAATTCTATTCGCACGCCTATGTTAATACAAGGGACACTTGAACGCACGGAAACCAACCTAATGCATTGTAAATGGGAGGTTTGATTTTAACGCACGAAAACCAACCTAAATGGAGCAGCGTGTGAATAGTCCACGTAAAAAAATGCTTTTGTTGCGGTAACAAAATTAGGGACAACAAATAAAATTTAGTTGCTGCAACCAAAAATTTTGCTGCAGCAACCAAACGTTTTGTTGATAGAACTAAACATTTTGTTGTTGTAACAACATATTTTTGTTATCCCTAATTTAACAAATGATTTTGTTGGTCTAACAAAACCTTTAACACCGTGTCCTTTCGTTCTTTATAAATGCTTCAGGGCTAACAAGTTAGTCGAAAAATGTCTCTGCTCGGCTTGGCGACGAAAGATTAAAGACAACTCTCAAAAATTACGTTGTTGGTCAACGCTTAAACTGACTTTTATGCATAATGCCTCGTCGTTTGCGGCGTATTCAATATTTCCAAGAAGTCCTCTTCCGCTTTAAAACGAACCCTTAAGGATCCGTGTGTTTATACTGTATGTGTGCGCAGCCAAAGCGCAACACGTGCCAAGCATTGCGGAGTTTGCATCAAGCGCATCGTCTCTCTCGCTCTTCGACGATTCCTATGGGTGCATTCTTTCTGTCAAACCTGTCGATACTTTATCTTAAACCAAGATACTGTACTCACGTGTGCGGTATTGATATGCTATGAGTATTTACTAACTTGACCGTTCACTCCGCATTAACAACAGTGAAAATCCATCTTTTCTTCGCTGAACTCTCACAAGTGAATTATGGATGAAGAATGGTGTGTTATGGGAACAGGCTCTTCGCAGTTGGTGGATTTTTATTAGGAGATCGCCATTGTTTTAGGGATCCCAATTGCACAATGAGTACAGTAATTATGAGTATCACGCTATTAAAAATTCATCAACTTGATAAACTGGCGCATTAGTCTGTAATGGTAAGTTTTGATAGTTTCTTTCGCTTAAGTTGTGTTTAGTTGGGAATGTTTATGTATCGTTTTAGATAAGGCCAAACAGTACAGTGAACCGCATAAGTCGTGACCCCCTTTTAGCGAGGCCGGGGGATTTCTTCGCTGTCAGGTTGGCAACGCTCTCCGTCCCCCTCCCCTCGCCTGCCGAGAAAATATGGCGGCCAT
>Ga0058701_10006127_pt1 | contig 10094 bp, 5 predicted proteins | sample AgamicOrMae_FD_97039 | JGI IMG/M metagenome (GOLD analysis project Ga0058701, IMG submission 97039) | Agave microbial communities from Guanajuato, Mexico - Or.Ma.e | ecosystem: Host-associated > Plants > Phyllosphere > Phylloplane/Leaf | place: Guanajuato, Mexico | collected 2012-06-04 | reverse complement strand
GATGTTTTTTTTTGCAGGTTTATGTTTTTCACATTGTAGCGTAACGCTAATGAAAGCAAAGTCAGTCTTGTTCGGGCGAGGTTGGATGGCGGGAATCTTTCAACTTTGGTTGACAAAGAAATCCATTTTCCATACGGCGTTGCAGTTGACATACCAAACAAACAAATTTACTGGATTGAAACTATTTTAGACGTTGTCGAACGAGTTGACTATGATGGTCGGAATCGCAGGGTCATCCTTAAAGGAGCACCGGTGAGGACGCTTTTTGTTTCTGACGAGTTTGCGTTGGCAGCACTGGACGCGGTGTTTCTTGAACAACTGAAACTTTTGCCAGGAGACTTGCACCAAAAGCATAACTTCGCCTGTCGGAAAATTCTTGTTGGCAATAGTCTTTTATTTAGATACGCACGTCAAGTCCGTTCACGGTATTACCAACTTTAGAGATGAAGCTTTGTAGCTGTGATGAACGGAAGAAAGTCGATTATTTTAAAAAGTAATACCAACTTATGAACAGTGCTGTATGTTGACAATACTTGCGCATTTGGCTTCTCAGATTATTACGCATGAACCGTAATTTTTAGTGGTACTGCTAACCTAACTTCCGCAAACAGCACTGACGCAGGGAGAGTGAATTGCTCTGAATTGAAGCCTTCCTTTTTTTTTCAGGTTGAGAACTCGTACGATATTGCGGTGTTCGAACGAAGTCTATTCGTTTCGAGTTGGAGGAACAGTAGCGTTATACGACTGGATAAATATAACCCGAAACGAGCGGATGTAGTGGGATCCTTTAGTCGGCCGTTTTCGCTCAAAGTTTTTCATCGTCAGCAACAACCGGATGGTAAGCTTAGATTGTGTGAGGCCCTGTACCAATACAGAGGTTTTAGGTTGTGAGATACGAGGAATCGAGAGCTCAGAAATTCATATCATCGATGTTCTTTCAGTTGCCCATCCCTGCAAAGTTCGAAACGGTGGCTGCCAGCATATTTGTATAACTGCCTGGGAGAAAGGCACCGCCATCGCGAAATGTATCTGTGAACCGGGATATGTCAGCGCGAATGGCACTTGTAGTAGTAAGTATTTCCGCAAAACGCCTTTACTGATGAAAGTGCGAAACTTGCTGTTAAATAATATCATTTTTGTTTTTCAGTTCCTCAAATGGAATCAAAATTTCTTCTCGTCGCCGAGGACAGTCCGCCAATCATCAAGGGCCTTTCTTTATCCCCGAAAGACCGGCGAGAAGTTCCTGATATGCTACCAATCTTAAGTGATGAAAAATTCGTCAGCATGGATTACGATGTGGCCTCCCAGATGCTGTACTTTGTTGATACATCTGGGTATGAAAATTTTTCGAAATGAAGTTCAGCTAGACGTTTTTCCTGGCCAACTCGCACTGCAGATATACGTAAACTCTTTATTTCACTTATCGAATTATGTTAATTTAAGGTTGGACACAACCTAGCGTCACCTATGCTACTATCCTAAAAACCGGATTTTTCCTAGTTCAATTCTGAAACACTAGTAATTTTTTTTCTCCTAAATTAAATGGCTTGCCGGAAATTTTCACAGTAACATTCGTTTTACCTAAATTGGTCAGTTAGTCATAAAAAAAATATTAGCAAAGTTACGAAGTTCTTTACTGTTTTGTCGTATATTCAACAAGCAACTCTGTTTCAGGACTGGGGTTCGATATCGTCACCTGCGTAGCGGACAGCCGGAATACTTTATACGTCTAAACAGTACTAAAGTATTTCCCTCGGCAGTGCTCTCCAAGAATATCCTGTCGTTGTCCGTAGACTGGATTGGTCGCAACCTCTTCGTTTTGAATAACCACGGAATTTTCGCTATATCTATCTCCAACCTTGAAAGGTTTAAAAACAAGGTCGGAAAAATCATAGGATTTGATTCGGAGCACCACCATAATAACTTGCTTGTAGACCCGAGAAAAGGGTAAGAAACGTGCCTCAACATCACGTCATAGTTTCGATAATCGGTTTACAGCTTTGTATTTTGAATATTCTTGGTTTTCAGGCGGGTTTTCTGGTCGTCATCGCCAGTACATTTCAGGAAAACATCAAACGCAAGCACTGCTGACTTGTCGAAAATAAGGTGGACTTACATGGACGGTCACATCCAGAAAAATACGACTTTTGTCGACTCCATTGAAGGATATATTTACGCTATGACCATCGATCACTCGAAGAGGCTCCTTTATTGGGTGGCGAACCAGAAAATCGAGCAGATAAATCTGGACGGAACCGGACGGAGAGTGAGTTAGCTTCTCTGTAACACATCTTGTTTGGATTATCTCTTCTGACGACTCGTTGGTTTTGTGTAGGTTTTTGTGAGCACGGGGGCACAGCAACCTCACAGCATAGCAGTGGGGGATGGCTACCTGTACGCCGCCGTCCTACCCAACCGGATTTTGCGGTACTTCCTTGCAGATCGGCGTCCCATCAAGGAGTTCTTCGTCACCGGAAACCAGATACACAGCATTCGATTTTTTGACAATTCATCGCAGCCATTTGACGGTAAGTATTCATGCAAAGTTTTCATGGTGTGCCACAAATTCTGTACGCGTCCAAGGTACCTATTAAATAGAAATTGGATAGCCCCTTTTTGTTCTGTTGTCGATCCAATGAGACCGCCTCATTTCATGAATATTTTTTATGGCCTGGACTTATTTATGCAACGGAAACCACTGGCTCCAATGCTTTTCCTAAAATACTTAAAAGATGCTTGATTTGATTTATTTGAGTCTTCTACCTTGAAAATCGCTAGAAGCCGCCGAGGCGAAAATCCCCTATTTTTACTCATGTCAAAGCAGGATAACTCGAGATAACTCATTTAATCTCTGCGACCGCTGTTTTTCGCAACACTACCGCCCTGAAAATAAGCTCTTCGTCTATTTTTAGAACTACTTCATGCGATACCGTTTTACCTAACCTAACTTAGCCTACCCAAGCCTAGCATAACCTTGTCAAACCAAGCATAACTAGCCTAAATCAACCCAGTTGGATGTGAATTTTTAAACTACCTAGAAGTCGAGTCGGAGTTTGTAGTAATCATACAGAATAACTTTCCATGAGATATTCTGGAAGTAGAGTTCGGTTCTCAGCAATAGTAAGTGCCCCCGAGAAGTGAGCGGCATCAGGCGTAGCGCCCGTGAGGTTCTATCCAACATGTGTTATCTTATTGCTAGGGTAAGATACACGCCGTCTTCCTCAACCCGCTTTCGCCCCTCTATTGCTTTACTATCGCCCCTTTATCGTTCCGCGATCGCCCCGCTATCGCCCCACTGTCATCCTGCTGTCGCCCTGTTACCGCCCCTCTATCGCCCTGCTATCACCTCGCTATTGCACCATTATCGCCCCGCGATCGCCCCGCCATTGCCCGATTATCGCCCCGCTGTCGCCCCACCGTCCGCTATCGCACCGCTATCGCTCTGCTCGGCGTGCAGACGAAAGCTGGAACACAAGAGACCAAAGATGTCGCAATGTAGATGTAGAATGCGATGTTCTGCTGTTGTTTGACCTTTTTTTTTTTTTTTTTTGCAGCCAAAGAATCGTGCAACGCCAGCTTGTGCCCCGCCAACGCGACGACGTGCGTGGGCAGCAACGAACACGGCGGCTGCGTTTGCGCTTTTCCCGGCTTCAACCAAACGGATTGTGTTACCTTCAACTACCTCAATTATTCTCAACTTGTGCTCAACTCGACGGAATGCCTGCCTCACGAATTCCGCTGCCAAGCATCAGGAGAATGTTTCGACAAGAGGAATTTATGCGATGGCGTCAAAGACTGCCAAAATGGATGGGACGAAGATACAAATATTTGCGGTGGGTTCATTTTGTAACTGACCTATTGCAACCTTGCGTAACAGAGCCCAACCTAACGCAACACATACCAACCTATCCTTGCACGACCTAGTCTAGCCTTAACCTAACGTGACTTTAAGGTAGTACGCAACTTTAACCTGATGTCAGGTTAACCTAACCTATCTCTGCCTAACCTACTTGTAGCTGAGCGTGACCAAGCCAAACCATAACCTATAACTTTGTATTAGTAGTAGTAATTTTGTAGCCTAAATAAACTCAGATGTAACGTTAATAAAGCGTTTTCGTCTTCTATTTAATATCGTTGAAGGCGATTTACTGATGGCATGGGGCCTCGCGCGCTTTGCTTCCTTGTTCCATGAAGTTTAACTTGAACAAACTTGGCATCCGTGTTGTTTCAGGGTCGTGCAAATTAGATCGGACGAAGTTTCTGTGCGACGGGTCGCGTTGCATCAGTCGATCTTGGGTTTGCGACAATGTCCCGGATTGTAACGATGGTAGCGACGAATTTGAGCTCTACTGTAACACCACGCTAAGCCGCAACACGTGTAACGGTGCAGAGTTCCGTTGTGTGACTTCCGGCAAGTGCATCGACATCGCGAAGAGGTGCGACGGTATCGTGGACTGTCGGACAAGCAAAGTCGAAACGGATCATTCGGACGAAAATGGCTGTTTGACAACCGAAAACGTGGAGCATCGGTGGGGTGAAAGTAAGTGTTACAGGAGCGGCTAAGGACTTCTGCACGGCACAAATCTTTGGGTCTCACGCCCCTCAGTACTTTAAATGCATCTGTTATGTATTGCGGACGTGTTTGTTCTCTCACAGGTGATTTTTATCCTTCCTTGTGGAAATAGTGGTAAAGTTTTAAGATGTGAACACCAAGACTTTTTTAATTATCTTTTCATTGAGTATATTAAACAGTTATTTCAGACAATTTTGAAAAAGGACTTTTAGGTGAGAGAATTACTATGACCTATTTTAAGTTTTTCTGAACGAGCCTGTATATTTGAAGATATGGTGGAGGAAGAACTGTTTGAAAAACACCCTCTACATTTCGTTCCGTTGGGAATAACGGCGCTATTTTGAAATTGGCCCTTTTTCTTAAGTTTTGCGGTAGAACATTTTAGAAATTGTCGAGGCACATTTCACTTTGGGTCTAACCAGTCCCGTTGAACCTTTTGCTCGTAGAATTTTTCTGATCAAATCTGCAAACTACCGTACCTGTCGTAAACAGATTTTTTTTTGTAATCATCTGTTTCGGGGTGAAGGATTTCCGCTGAACGGTTTTTTCTTGGACATCATTTTTCTCTCCGGAACACTATTGGATAATAGATTCAAATTTCATGATCGGAACCGGCTACACCCCGAAACAGGGGAATGACAAACAAAAACCAGGTTATTGACGAAAAACACTTAACTGAAGTAAAATAGTCCTCTCGACTACTAATTCCCTAAGGAAAATATCCGAAAAAAATATCTTAAATGCTTTTGCCTTAAAACTCACGAACGGGGTCAAAGGGACAGCGTCGCTTCTCCAACAAAGCGGAAGTTAAAGGAGGTATTCATTTCTGACAGCTCCTTCAGCATATCCCGACACATCTTAAAGAAGACCGTTTCGGAAATCTTAGAAAATCACGATTCTCACGCCCTTTTTATAGGTATTTGAAATATATTCCTGGAAACTGGCCAATTTTGGGTTCTTTATTAAAGTCAATTTTATAGATAATTCATCAGAATCTATCTTTAATATTGGAAGATCTTCAAGCTTTTTAGTGTTAAGAAGAGAACCTTCCTTGAGCCGACTTTATTCTGGATTCTTTTTATTTAACAGTTATTTTATTATATAGTTATTGCAATGTTGGATTGCCGTTTTGTTCGCAGTTTGCCGGCCGTATCTCCAATTCGAGTGCAAATACGGCAATACTGAGTTTCGACAGTGCATCGCTTCTGAATTCGTTTGTGATGGATTCGAAGATTGCCAGGATGGTTCGGATGAAAAGAACTGCACTTGCGACAAACCAAAGGTAAGTAGGAAAGAACGTGCGGTCCAACTCGCAGAAGATGCGCCGAAAACACTCTCTGAAGAGCCACTCGGCAGAAATGTGCAAACCGAGGATACCGAGAGAAAGGACGTGTTCGGCCAGTCTTCTGAACTAATGAAAACACTCAACAAGTTTATTTTGTGCATACCTCATTACCGCAGGAGAACTTTGTTTCTGCTGCGTAATATTTGAAACGATTTCCGTTCGTAATTGCCCCTTATATCGAAACATTCCTGTTTCTTGAAATGTATTTTTTTTTCTACCTAGAATCTGCTTTTAGCAAGCTAGCAAATGAGTGCGTCAGGCTGAAATCCGGAAAATAATTCTTAAATCAAAGAAAGCACCACTCCTATGCCTGTATTTTTTTGTATTAGTATTAACCCGTCGATGCGAATTTCTGAATTTCAGGATAAAATATGACCTTAAAGTTTGTCTAATGCTAGAAATTCAACGAAATCGCGGCACTATACCTGTATTTATTATTTTAATGAAATCGTGACCCTATGCCTGTGTTTATTATATTAGTATTCGCTCCTCGATGCGAATTTCTGTATTTCGGTCAAAAACATGACCTGAAAGTTTGTCTAAAGCTAGAATTTCTCGGAAACCCTGCTCACCAAATTACAAGCATTACTGTTACTCTAAACATTTTTAAACCCATTTTTGGCATAAATCGAAATATTTCTTTTTCTTTCAACTCGCTCTAGCAAGAGAACATCTAGGACCATAGTATTTCAGATTTCGTCGATAATTCGCAGGTGCATTTTAAAGACTAAGAAATGTGCTAGAACTTGAAATCAGGTGCCGATATTCACGAGCGTCTCTGCTACCTAGCGTTGAAGTAGACCCTCCTTTCCCTCCTCACCTGTAAAGATGCCATCAAATGGTGAGGGGGGAGTGGAAGTATACTCTAGCACGGGTGCTTGTGAACATCCGCAACTGATTTTAACCCACTACCGCCCAGCGATGTCGTTCGGCAACAGAAAAAAAATATTTTAGAGGATCTTTTCAGTTCAGTATTGTCACACTTTAAAAAATATCACCCCTCTAGAAACATGAAATTTGATTATTTAGGCATTTCCCAAAGCTAAAAATCGACTATTTTAATGGGGAAAGTCCTTCCAATTCCTCCCAAGCTAATTTTCACTCCAAATACTTTGGGCTGTTATGGGTTAGGTTCCAGCATATTTCTAACCCTTTTGAATGCATCTGCAAATTTTGAACGAGATCTGAAATTCTAAGGTCCGAGATATTCCCTTGTAAGAAAAGTAAATTTGTTCCAGATACATTGTCCAATGAACAATTTGTGCATACCCGAATTCTACCGTTGCGATGGTTTCAACGACTGCCCGGACGGGTCCGACGAAAAGGGCTGCCCGGAGACGAAACCGGTTTACTTGTTCAACTTGTGCGACGCCGAGAAGTTTAAGTGCCGCTCAGGGGAATGTATCCACGAGTTTAGCGTCTGCGACGGGAAATTCGATTGCAAAGATAAATCGGATGAAGATCCTAAACTGTGTGCAGGTACGTGTACCGGTTAGTGTGGGAGAAGTGTTGCTTTGGAACAGTTTTTGATTGTGTTTGTTCAGTTCCAGGCCCGCTGAACGTGACGTGTGACCCAACTGACCCCGAGACCCCGAACGTGTTTTCGTGCGACGGAGGTACCCGTTGTCTTAACATCTCCAAGTTCTGCGATTTGCACAATGATTGTGCGGACGGTTCTGACGAGGGCGGACAATGCTGTGAGTAACAAGACGGATCTAGAGTCCTGAATAGATAGAGAAGCGAAGCTGAAATCCATGGAGGCCGCCATTTTGTGAACTCAAGGGCCCCCTAACCTCTCCCCGCTCCCAGCAAGTTCATGACGAGCGGAGCATCGGGACTCCAGTCGTGACAGACGATAGCTTGGCCAATGGGAGCCGTGGTGCGCCGGTTGCGTTTCTCTATCTATTCGGGACCCTAGTCGGATCCTTATCGCACGGAATAAAGTCGACCTAACCTAACCCAAGGTAGCTTATTGTCCCCAACCTTTACACAACTGGACCTAATTTAACGCAGCATCGCTCAAATTAACCCATAACAGCCCCAAGTATTAGATATTTAGCTTAAGAGAATTGGAAAAATTATTTCCATTAGAATACGCAATTTTTTTCCATTAGAATACGCAATTTTAAGCTTTAAAAAATGCCGATATTATTAAATTTCAGGTTTTTAGACGGGTGATATTCTTTAAATTGTTACAATACTGAACTGAAAAGATCCTCTCAAATAAATTTTTCTGTTTCCAAACGGCATTGCTGGGCGGAAGTGGGTTAATTCAGCTATCCGCACCTGACTTAACCTAACATACACCTAACCTTACCTAACTTGACGTGCCCTCAATTGAGTGAATCTGCCCTGTCTCCGAAGGTGATCCTCCCAACTTTCGAGGCGTTTTTCATTTTCATTATTCTTTTTAATATATGCGCGAACTATGAAATATGAGTGAACGAGCCGTTAACGCAGTTCTAAAGAGATGGAAATGATAAAAATACAATTCCCCGTGTTTAGTGCGCCACTGTTCTTACCCTATCAGGTTTTCAACTGCTAATTTTAGAAAAACTCCTTGCGTTTTCTGTGCGTAAGAGTGCCCTTGTATGATTATCACCGGGAATTTTTGAGGTCTTAAGTTGTAGAAAAAAGTGCGCCTTATGCACCGAAAAATACGGGACGCTGTAATATTCCATGCGTCTTATTTGCAAGGACAAAGACAACTAGAGAATCAGTAGAAAAATTTCTCTCAAAATCCTACGAAGTATTTTCACGGGGACGATTTCCTTGTCGGGAAAATAAGACACTAATGTGGCATCAGACGACTTTCTGAAGTTGAGTTTCAGTTTGGTTTAAACCGGTGTAAATCGTTCAGCTTCTGACGTAACATGTGGATATTATTAAAATCCTCGCCATTGGAAGTTTTACTCCTCTAGTCCTATTTTGGTTAGTTGAATTAAAAGACTTGGTGGAGTTGGTATTAGCATCACTTCACATGTTAATATTTATCCGTTCAGGAGCTGAAATGTAAGCTCGGTGAAAGACGATATAATCTGCTGTTGCAGTTCGTAATTAGTTTCCTCTTTTTTCAGTTGAATCGGAATGTTTTTTGGAGTGCAGCGACAGCTGTCAGCAGACTCCGTCGGGGCCGCTTTGCTATTGCCCTCAAGGAAAGTTCTTGCAACCCGATAAGAAGACCTGCTCCGACTCCCATCCTTGCGATATGTGGGGAACGTGTTCGCAAGGCTGCACGCAGCTCAAAATGAAGCATAAATGCACCTGCTACGACGGCTATAAACTGAATGCAGATGGATTTTCGTGCGACACCATAGGTAAGTCCATGAAACCAGCGTTTTTTTCCCCGCTCGTGTTTCGCCTCTCATCGTCAAGCGGAGCGAGGCTTAAGCCACGGAAGTGAACCTCACTTAGTCTAACCTATCAGTCGCCAAGCCTGATGACGCTTACCGACCGGCAGTAACTGCCGCTGAGAAGTAAGCGGCAATGGGCTTGACGACAGCCGAGCAGAGCGAAACAAGATACAAGGCGCATGTTCATACCTAACCTAGGAAAATTTTAACAGGGTTAACCTGATCTTAACAAGGTTGACGCGCTCAAAAATTGTGGAACACCGTTTTAGCTGGACGAAACCGGCAGTTTGGCACACTGACGGTTGGCCTTTAGAGGACAAACTGAAGGACTTCTCGGCGCTTGCCGCTGCTACCAACCTGCCGGCTTAGTCGTTTCCGTAGCCTTTTTGTGTGGTTGATTGTCAGACGGGTGACTTTTCAAGCTAGCAGCCGTGGCTATACGTGGGGCTTTTGTTTTGCAGATCCCGCAATCCCTTACCTGATCTTTAGCAATCGTCATGAGCTCCGTGCCGTGAATTTGGTGACGAATCACGGGAAGGCCCTCATCACCAATCTGAAGAACACCATCGCCCTGGACTTCTACCACACTAACGAATCCGACATGATCTTTTGGACGGACGTCATCGAGGACAAAATTTTCAGGGGATCTCTAGTTGGAGGATCTCTGACTAATATAGAGGTAAGAAAGGGGGGCATTTGATAGCGCCAAAAACCACAAGCGCTAACGCCGCAAGCGCCAGTCCGCAACCGCCAAACGAGAAAAGTCGCAAACGCCAAAGTTCGTATAGGTTAGGTTAGGTCAAGTTAGGTTAAGTTAGGTTAG
>Ga0058701_10006126_pt1 | contig 10095 bp, 6 predicted proteins | sample AgamicOrMae_FD_97039 | JGI IMG/M metagenome (GOLD analysis project Ga0058701, IMG submission 97039) | Agave microbial communities from Guanajuato, Mexico - Or.Ma.e | ecosystem: Host-associated > Plants > Phyllosphere > Phylloplane/Leaf | place: Guanajuato, Mexico | collected 2012-06-04 | reverse complement strand
CTTCTCGAGAACCCGTCTGCTGTCGATCAAACCGCACTTCTCGAAAATGCTTTGGATCTCGATAAAACCGCACTTCTCGAAAATGCTTTGAATATCGATAAAACAAAGCTTATCGAGGATGACTTGGATCTCGATAAAACTGTTCTTCTTGAGAAAGCCACGGATATCGACTATGGTTCTTCAGACAGTGAGACGGAACAGATGCTAGGTATTTATTTTGGTTATTAATAAGAGTTTTTGGTTCAACTAGCTCAGAGATTTAACCCACTACCGCCCAGCGATGCCGTTCGGCAACAGAAATACTTATTTTAGAGGATCTTTTCAGTTCAGTATTATCTTAATTCAAAAAATATCACCCCTCTGGAAACCTGAAATTTCATTATTTAGACATTTCCCAAAGCTTAAAGTTGCGTATTTCTATTTCTCTCAAGCAAAATTTCCATTCAATTTCTCTTAAGCTGAATTTCACTCCAAATACTTCGGGCCCTTAAAGGAGCGTTTCAACTTTGAGATGTTATGGTTGACTAGAGTATGCGTGTTTTTCTCAGAAAGTCATCCTTTCTAAACAAGCAGAACTCCTTTTTATCGTGATCTATTTTGCCGTTTGATTTCAGTTGATAAGGCTGAGACGATAGAAAACCTGCTCGCTAAGTGCGAAGCCTACCGCACTCCCGTCTTTAAGCACGAGCGTACATCTCCCGTCGGAGGAGACGCACCAGTCGGTCCGGCGAAGAATAGCACCCGTGACTCTGTGTCCCGGTGGGATATCGATTCTGGCGCTGCAGTTCTTCCCCCAGCTCGCCCCAAGTTGAAGGTAATATTGTATCAAATCTCTATCAGTTTGATACCCCTTTATCGTAAGTGCATCCTAACCTAACTTAACCTCTTTACCTCACATTCACCTCCTCTAGTTTCGCCCATTCCGCTTCTCCTTCACCTAACTTAACCTCGCTTCACTTTACCTAACCTTACTTCTCCTCACCTAACTTTGCTGCACTGATTTCATCAACCTATAGCCTTCTAGAATACGCCCAAATTTTGGTATTTAGTACACCTCCTGATTTAACACTTATGATTGCCCTTTAGACTTACGGCCGACGGAAAAATGATCAGGCATCCGAGTCTAAAACACGGACGACCAGGAAATCGCCTAGCTCGGAAGATTTGCAATATTCCTCTTTCCTTCAGGACTTACGAGAATCGTCTTTAAAGGTAAAGATAACTCTGACATTCACAGACAGCTTAGTCGATTAATCCCACACTTATTATTTATTATGAGTCTATTTCTTATTTAGTTGATCGCCGAAAACGAAAGAAAGCGCCGCCATTTTGGTGAAAGCGGTTGTGTGCCGCCAGGAGCTGACGCGAAGGTTCTTCCCGAACAAACCACGGATTCGAAACTGGAAGACTCCGCCGATAACTCTGTTCAAAGTTCTTCGAAACATTCGAAGAGAACAGCGAGCAGCGTAAGTTAATTAACCAAATACTTAAAATTGAAAAAAAGAAACTCAATGGACCACGTTGGGTGTACTATCTTGGTTCAGTTTCATTACATCATGGGGATTAACGATAGCCTAATTTACGTTAAATTATTTGGCTTGTGCCTCGCACCGTTAGCGCTCCGCTCGGATTTTGAATGAGGCGGAACACAGGTGGAAAATTACTCCTTAAATTTAGAATGATGTAATCAAGACTTATTTTTTCGCAGGTACTTTCGACCAGGTGTGGAGAAAGAGTTTCTACCAGCAAAGAAACAATTGATTCCAAGAGGGCCTCGAAAGCAAAGGTTTCTTTGAAAGTTGCGACTGTTAAAAAGAAGCTGATCAAGACAGGGCCGACGAAAGTGGCTGTTGTCATCACGGAGAAAACTCGGAAGAGTTTAGCTAAGTTGAATAAGACCGATTCACGCGCGAGCGCTGATGAAGGTAAGTCGTTGCAGAAGATTGACGATAGTCAGACTGCGAATGAGACGGTGGAATCAAAGGCAGACAAAAAAGATACGGAAGTCGAAGGGTTGGAAAAAAATCCCGTAGAAACGCAGAAGGATACGAAATCGCCTTGCGTTTATCGCGAGATCACGAGGATGCCCGAAGCAAAATCGCCTCCTAACGAAACTTCCCGAATGGATCCGATAATCCGGATAAAGCAACATAAATCGGTAACTGAGGAATGTCCGCCTGTCGATGGAATACGGAGGAAGCAAGAGGAAATCACAAAGATATCTTTGGATACCGATTCCTCGAAGTTGAAGAGGCAAGAGGAGAAAGTGGTATCCAAGGAGGATTCGAGAATCGATCCACGGATCCGGAAACAACAAGAACTATCTAAAGAATCTTCAAAAGTTGATCTTAAATCTTCGAGGAAGCAAGAGGAAACAGCGAAAGCAACTTCAAGCATCGATCGAAGAATCCGGCAAGAACCGTTGCATACCAAGGAATTTTCGAGGATCGATCCAAGAATTAAAAAGCTTGGGGACAAGGAAACTTTGTGCGTGAATACCCAGCAAGGAGGTTCGAGAGTTGATCCGAAGATCCGGACTGGGCAAGAAGAGAAAAGTCCATCGAAAGATTCTCGGAAGGTGGGTACATCGAAGCCTAAGAAGATGTTGGTACCAAAGGAATTTACCAACAAGGACTCTAAAATCCACGAAAGCCTAAAAGATAATTCGAAAGATCTTCCGATCGTCGATCCAAGAATCCAGAAGAGGCAAGAAGAGGAACTTCTTTTTCTGTCCAGAATATCGCGGTTCGTCGATCCTGCGATTTTGAGGAGGCAAGAGGAGAAATTGTTATCCAAAGGATCTGTGACCTTGGGCTCTAAAATCGAGACGCAACAAGAGAAATCGCTTCCTAAAGATAATCCGATCGCCGAACCGAGAATCCAGAAAAAGCAAGAGAAATCGCCAGCTAAGTTCTCTACCCCCGCCGATCCTAGAATCCAGAGGAAGGATGAAAAGAAAATTCCGATTGCTGATAGTAGAATTCCGGAGAGGCAACAAGAAAAGTCTCCACTTAAGAAATGTTCGAATGGAAGTGAGGACTCTCAAGCAGCGTCGACAGGACAAGTCGCGTCGAGTGAGCGGGACTCAGCAAATTCGTCTATGGAAATAGCTGGCTCGAACCATTCTGCTCCAGAGAGTTCGGCGGTCGACGAAGCAACTTTGGACGTCGAGCCTTTCCTGGCTCCGTTCGTGAATGCCATCGTTCGCAAAGTGACGGGAGACGACGCAGCGAACCTCAACGCCGCGACTCAGGAAATAGCGCCAGCTCTGGCGCCGCTTCTAGATGTCATAGTCCACAGAGTTTCGTCTTACCTGGCTGCCTCACGCACTCCGCCAATCCTGACTCAGATCTCAGAATCGCGCAAATCGACTCCAACTCCTCTGACCAATACGACACTTGCTTCAAAACCCCCTCAACCAATCCCGGCTCCCGACTCGGTCCTTCCTTACCCTTCATCAGAGAAAGCAGATGTCTCTTTAATAACTTCGTCTCTATTATTGTCGCGGACTTCAGTCCAAACAATCAGTGTATCGGAAATTGCTTCAGTTGAAGGTACTGGTACTTTCACTGCAAGGGAGAAGCCCAAAACCGTTACTTGCCCCGAGGCAACTCACTGCCTACTCGAAGTGAAACACGAACCTACAACGATCTACCTAACTGACGAGACCCCGGAGCAGAAAATCTCAGCGCCTTCCGTTGGTTCTACTCAAAATGCGGCACCTAGAGCGAGTATAGGGACAAGCCTGGAAGTACCTATACTTCCTGTCGGATATGCCAAGGTGGGATACTCGAGTGTCCCTGTGAGTACCGTTACTTCGAAACCGGTATCGAGTAACGCGGAACTGCCTCCTGAGGCGGGTAGCTCAATGTCTTCAGCCATTCCTGCGCGAGGTAAACCAGCGCGAGATCCAAGCAATATGAAAACATCGAACGCGCCTCTAGTTGGTTACCCCATTACTCGGAAAATAGCTTCTATTATGGCTACGAGTTTTGTACCCCAAGTAATCGGTCCCGTAACTGATACCGCAAGCGGGCCGACTGAAAACATATCAAGAACTGAGTCTTTGTTACCAGCGGCACCGACGATGGTTCCATGCCCTTACGCAACTAAGACACTCTCCCAGGTCGTAGCTCCAATCCAACCTAGCTTAACTCCAGATAGCTCTTTAGGGACACATCGCCCGTATAGCGAGAGTTCTTCAAGCCGTATTTTGACAGCTGTGGTAGCGCCACGCATCAACTCACATCCGACCACGTCAACCCAGGCGTTATTTCCGTGCTTCAAGCCATCCGCCAGCGCGCCTCTACAGGGAAACCCACCTATAGACGCTGCAACCAGCACTTCCGAACTGAGGATTTCCCGAGACAGCCAGTCAGAAAATGAGGTTAGTAGAGCGGAGTTTTAATAATATTTCTACTTTCATCTATTTTAACCCACTACCGCCCAGCGATACCATTCGGAAACAGAAAAAAATATTTTAGAGTATCTTTTTAGTTCAGTATTGTCACAATTGAAAAAATAGCACCCCTCTGGAAACCTGAAATTTAATTATTTAGGCATTATCCAAAGCTCAAAATTGCGTATTTTAAAGGATAAAATCCTCTCAATTTCTCTAAAGCTAAATTTCTCTCCAAATACTTTGGACTGTTGTGGGTTAAACTCCGAGAGGTCTGAAAACGCCCAGTGTACGAGAAACAAATATCTTAGCCGAACTGCTTTGCTGTTTCAATTTGAAAGAGGCGAAAAAAACGAATTAAATACAAACTTGAATTAATGTTTTGATTCTTAATCTGTGCTTCTAGGGCCCTGATCTCTCGCAATGGACAGTCATAGACGAATACTCTATGAGACACGCTGAAACGGCACAACGCAATGAAGAAAGAGACCCTCCTCCAATAGTAACTATCGAGGAAAACGAGAGGTACAATTCTAATAAACTTACATCTAACTCACAGTCGTACTTTGGGAGTGGGTATTTTTAGGTTGTCACTCGTCGGCTATGTAGAAAACATGCGTCTTTGGTTTTAGCGAAACTGCTAGTCTTCCGAAGGAACCGGAAGAAACCCGTCGTAACTTCCGCCGGAAACGGACGACCTCGTCGTCCAGCAGTTCTTCGTCTTTGTCACTCGGGCAAATGAAGGAAATTATTGAGAGGTACGAATAACTGTCCATAAAGCAAGACATGCGGGGAAGTCTGTTTCACGTCGATTGTGCTGACTGCAATTCTTATTATTTTTCAGTCGAAAAGAAGAACTGAAGAAGAGGGGGAGGAATCTGTCCAGTGAGAGTGACTGTCCTTCGCCGAAGAAACCGTGCAGCGATCGGAGATCTCCCTCCGCGACGAAAAGATCCCCATCCAGATCTTCGTCAAGGTTAGCACCTTACAACTCTTTTTTAGAGGATGGTATATTTTTTGGTACCAGAGAGGATTGCGGAATCCTCTGAAAATGACGTTGTCTCCTCATCGGCCGACTAAAAAATAAGCGTTTTAATTCATGAATAGGGATTTTGTGTGGTTGGGATGTTTTATATTTAAAATCGGGGAATATTTTTGTCTAAATTAACATAACGAATTTCAGACAATTTCCGTTTCGTATTTTAAAAAGATTTTTATTTGGCCAGTTCTATTTGCACCCCTATTTCAATACTAGGGAGCTTGAACGCACGAAAACAAACCTAATGCTGAGAAATTAGGTGATTCCCTGTCGGCCAATCTGCCACAAGTCTATTTCGAGAATGATCCTTGATACGTTGTTTCGTGGTTGCAGTTCTTCCTCCAGAGGTTCCTGGCGGCGGAGAGTGAGCAGATCGAAGCGTCCTAACCGACGCAAGGGCCGTTTTCATGGTTGCGGACGCACAAATTGCAGTAGCAGCAGCAGTAGAAGTCCTAGTAGAAGTCCAGCAAGGCGCTCCCGGAGAGAGCGGAGCCTTAGTAGAACCCGTTATCGCAGAAGCCGCAGTAGAGAGTGAGTAACAATTTATTTAGCAGTGTGGACATGAGAAGAAAACCGATAACATTAATCTTCTCATGGTTTGAAGCTATTAATTATATGAAAGTGGACGTTGTTAGTTCCGTTAAGTCGTGAATCTAAGGCTGTGTAAGGCTAATTGTGTGTATGGTTGATGTTTTGTGGTGGTTGTTGGTTTAGGAGAGGTTATGACAGTGGCCACAGACGATATTATCTTCGTAGTTCGTCGCCATCGCGAATTAGTCCTAGAAGGCGCAGAGGGAGCGATTCGGACGAAGAATATAGAAGGCGGTGGTGGAACTCAAAGAGCCGAGCTCTCGGGAGGACTGGCTGGCCCAACCGACGAACCGAAAACCGGTACAGTATTACATTTCAGGAATAAGAAAATGAAGCTCCTTATTTCATTATGTACTTGCTGGTTAAGTATAACCTTTACGTTTTCCCGACAAAATATTTTACCAGTTTCTAAAGGACCATTTACAAGTGCTTCAGCGTAATATTTTTGCTAATTAAAATTTCTTGGACATTCCCAGGGTATTGATGGGTGAAAACTTGACTTTTCGTCGGAGAACTAAAAACGAGATTTTTGTCACGATTCCAGAGCCCAGTCTGTCGAGTCCAGTAAACAGTCTGGAGATTCCCAGCAAGATAGAAATTCTGTCGACAAAAGGATTGTTTACGCGGGGCGAATTTTAGACGGAACGACGGAAGATGATCTCAGAAGACGGTTTGTCTCTTTCGGGCCAATCACAGCCATCAGTTTGCATTTCGACAAAGATACGTGAGTATGTCTTCCTATACAGTGGAGGTCAAAAGTTGTGTCGTGACTTTTTGTTTCGAGGAATTTATGTTGGCAACACGATTGATATGGGCTGACCGTGGGTTCTCCGCGCTAGTGTTACCAACACAAATTTCGAAAAAGTCGCCAGATCCGAATTGGGCGTGACCGTTGATCTCGACTTTAAGGTGACACGACTGAGTTAAATTGACTGATTCTGACGCACGATTCCGCTGAGCATTTACTGTAGAGATTATGTTTGGTAACTTGTTTGGGTTTGTCGAGCAGGACTAACTACGGGTTGGTGACATTTGCGTTCGCTGCTGCCGCGTGTTCGGCGGTCCAACGGGGAAACGAAGATAAGACTCTTCCAACTTTGGATCTCTCCCTTCATAACTCCCGCAGAGAAATTCCTCAGGCATCCGTGGACTCAGGTAAGTTAAGAATTGAATCGATTTGTTCCCAGTGAACAGGTAAAGAATTTCAATTTAAAATATATGAGTAAAAATTCGTCCGTAAAATGTAGCGAAATGGCACCTGGGAACTGACAATATTTTTAATTTTCGCAAAATTGATTTTTTTTAAACTTTTTTCTTTAAAGTTCATAAATTAAATCGAATTTTTTTGTCGATAATGCCCATCACTGCCCACATTCCGGTGACAGCTTATCTTAGAGGGAATTTTCTTTGCAGAAATACAGTAATTTAAGAAAAAATTACCCTTAAATTTAAAATTATATCAATTTTAAAACGTGAAATTTGCATTATATTTGCAAAAACATCCTTGAAATTGCTAAAAACGTAAACTTCGCTGTAAATACTGTGGACATTAAAGGGTTTTCAGTTCATTTTTGTATCAGATCAAGATCAGCCCAACGGGATGATAGGTAAAATGTTTGACTTGTGAATTTGCAGGTCGAACGGAAAAGAATATAGACCGGAAGTCTCCCGCTGAGGAGGAAACTAAAGCGAAGAAAAGCAGCGACGACAAGGCCGAACCTAAGCATGTTCTGAAACAACGCACGTTATTGAGATGTTCAGTTTGCCACGTAACTTGCTCTGGACCGGAGGTAAGAAAATGCTCGTGAAAAAAGTTACGGAGAACGCCTTTTCGTCGGTAAGAACCGCGCCAAAATATCGATAACTATTATCGATAATCTTTAGAGAAGGATGCCAGACTCGAGATACGGGAAGATGTTATCTCCGGAGCTCGTACTAGCATTCTCAAAAGTATTGATCCTACCTCCGTAACTTTAGAACGGAAAGAGTAACGACAAAAACGCTTAAATCAATTATATAGATCTCTTAAAGATCTAGCGATTTTTTTCTGGACATATCTGACGTACAGTATCTCTCTCTCCGTTTCAAAGTTACGGGGGTTTGAAAAAATTGAAGCAATACTTTTGAGACTGATAGTATGGATCTTACACGAAGTCTGAATAGATATCTCTTCCAAAAATCTGAATCCCCGTCTGAAAAACTACGATATACCGTAATTTTACAGTATACCGGCGTCTAAAGTCCCGACTTGACTGTACTTGAATGATACCTCACTCCATTCCTGGACAAGAATCTCTTCCCGAATCCCTGGACGAAAAATCGACCCTCCCAATAGGTGGACGAGATACCCCTGCTTGTGAGTCATTTTTATCACTTTTTATAGCTTGAAACAATTTTTGTCACGATGTGTCACATTTTTCGTAAATTCTGTCACCATCTTAAATATACAATTTTGCCTCATTTGGTATCGTTTTTGTGTGGGCTGTTAACTTTTGAATATGATCGCTAATTCGCGGTCTGCCCTCTCGCAGAAGAGCATTGCATGTTACGCCTCGCCCTCCAACCTCCCGAGGCCGTTTGTCCGCTGAGGTATCGGTAACAGGTGATATTGATACCAGTCGTTGATTGTAGTTAATGATTTTGATTGCAGCCTTTCCGAGAACATATGACAGGCCAGAAGCATCGGAAGCGGCTGGCGCTATTGTCAACAGAAATTCGAAAGTCTGCCATACCTACCCCTCCGAAGGTCTGACTTAACGCAACATATCGACTTCTGATTGAATCAGGATTTATCTCAAGCTTGCTTGATTCTTGATTGAGTCACACTCCGTTTATAGAAAAAAAAAGTTATTTTTTTTTGCTCTGGAATATAGCGCGAGCTGAATAAACATTGACTTGAGGTCCCTCACGCGATTACTCCGCCCGTTCGTTCGATTTTTCCGTAGTCGGTTGCTATTTGATATTCATGGCTTGTTCTGTACTTTCATGATTTTGTTCGATGTCGGTTTGAACCTTATGATACTATTTTACAAGGTGTTATAGGAAGTGTGGAAAGAGTGCTTTTCCGTCTGAAACTTTGTTCTGTCCGCTATTATCGACGATAAAACGCTAAATGAACGTTTCACTACAGTAGATGACAGTTTTGTTGAAGGACCCGTTACATGAAGAAACGGTATTACCTCTTTTGTGATTATGAAAAATTCATTTGGCAAAGTTTGTTCGGCTTCAGTGATTGATTTGATTGTTGAATCATTTTGTTCGGCTTTGATCGAAACAGAAATATGTAGGGATTAAGTCTGTATGGGCGAAAAAGTACGCTTATTGTTCATATGTATTGTTTTCGTATTTTTCTCAGAATAATTAGCATGTTCCTAATTTTGATTATTTGCGAGTATTATCTGGGTGAACGTCACGCTAATTTGGTGATCTCACGTACGATTAAAACTACCGGTACCGCTCCAACTTGATGTAAGTTTAATCTACGAGTTTATGGAATGTAAGTGTGAGCTTATTTTAAATGAGGAATTCATTTACCATGGTATTCTCGCTTCTCTGAAAGTCCTTTACAATGACAAGTTAACTTTGTCTCTGTCTCTTTTTTTTTCTGATAGGTCTTACGCTATATTCTTTAACTTGTGCTCTCTTGCATCATTTCTTGATTTTGATTATTTTTTTTAATCGTCGCTTTAAGCATGTTGCTAGAAAAATTTGAGTTCCTCCTGTGCAGCAACAAATAACTTGTTCCTTTTTAAACATTTCCTTGTAATTAACAAAATATTGTCAATGTCAAAGACTGATTGAACGGTATTGTGTTAACTATGTAGGTATCCTCGATTTTGTTGTCTTGCCTCGCCATAGTGTGACATTCTCTGATATTGCAAGTCAATATTGAATTTCGTTAACCAGAACGGTACCATGTTAGGTATCTCGCTAAGTGAGCTATTTTAGTTGTTCGTGTGGTGTCCTCGAGAAATAAAAATATTTTTCTTTATAATTTGAACGAATTTCACGATTACTTTCCTGCGAAAAAATACATTATTTTTCCCCCCCCTTTTTTAAAAAATTT
>Ga0058701_10006125_pt1 | contig 10096 bp, 7 predicted proteins | sample AgamicOrMae_FD_97039 | JGI IMG/M metagenome (GOLD analysis project Ga0058701, IMG submission 97039) | Agave microbial communities from Guanajuato, Mexico - Or.Ma.e | ecosystem: Host-associated > Plants > Phyllosphere > Phylloplane/Leaf | place: Guanajuato, Mexico | collected 2012-06-04 | reverse complement strand
TTTAGGAATGTTGTCCAAACATTTTAAGCACAGAACGAACACTTTTAATCCACTGGTCCAATTTCTACAGCAGTTTTAAAAAACGAAAAAAAGTGAGTCCATACTTTTGACCGGTACTGTATACCAATTAGACGTACAAACGAGTGGGACTTATAACTGAGAGACGTATAACTGAGACTTTTCTGTAAAAGTAAATTACCTCCAGCGCCATGAACGCACGCGAAGATACCCCAAGACACGAAGGCGCTCCACATAACGGGGGCAAAGGCCGCATAATGCGCGGCTTGGGTAACGTTATAAACATATTCTGGCAAGGCGGTTTCGTAGGAGCCCAACAGCGCCTGCATTCCGAGCATGCCGAAAAAGGACCAGCCAGGTATACTCACATGCTGCAAATCAAAAAGCCCATCTCACTGTTAAAGTTCGCATTTCCAGCCTGTGTTCCACCCTCGTTCGACCTTTCATTTGCATTACGAGTAATAACAACATACAACCTAACAAACCAGTGGTCTCGTTAAAGTAAGGGAAATGAACAGATGAAAAGATGAGAACTGTTGAAAGATGAGAAATGTTCGCACGGCCATCTGGATACCAGTCGAATCGCGATGGCCGAGCGAACACTTTCCATCTTTCAACGACCATCTTTTCATTTCCCTTCGCTTGATACGACACAATGATAGGTGCTTAGTGCCCCGCTCCGATATCGCTCCAGTAGGGCGTTGGAAAACTGTGAAATCCCAAACGCCGACTTTGGCGCCATCTAGCGGCAGCTGCCCAAACTGCCGACTCTCTCCATCCCGTAGGGCCGGCAGTTTAGTCTGCTGCCCCTGGGTGGCGCCAAAGTCAGCGGGCTTGGGATTCCATCGGTATACCACGCCCCATCGGCGACGAAGCGTGGAACACACGAGGTGGAAAATACAACTCTTAAATATTTTGTGGTCGAAATTTTTTACTTACCAAAGGCACAACATAATTACGTGGTTGACGTGTAAGAAACCAGCCCAGGACCAATCCAAAGATATAAACCGTGGCTCGGTGAGTTGGGAGGGTGTAAGATAGACTAGCAGTTCGGAACATTTGGGAAATACTGAAACGCAAAAGTTTGAAAAGCTATCGTTTTGCCTTCTGAATACCAAGCGAGTTACAGCTTTTGAGGAGTTTCTGTAATGACGATGACGCAATCCGCTCACGAAAGACACGAATATTGCCCACTATGGGCTGAAAAGGCTGAAATATGGGCTGAAAAGGCTGAAATATGGCCTGTGCTAAGCAATGTGCTTGGCACTCGTGTCTAGCGGGCTGCATCGTCATCTCTAAAACATCCTCAGGGGCTGGTATGCATATTTTACATATATTGGTAGACATGTATTTTAAATATATTCCATTACCTTCTGTCGGTCAGCTGATCTTAACAATCTATTAATCAATAACTAGATTTAAAAATTCAACTTAATAAAATAAGGTAAAAAATTGACTCACTGATCAAAATTTTGAAAAAAGTTACAGTCAACAAGTTTAACAGTTCCAAAGTCCTAAATTCAAAGAGACGGTTTTAATAATTAAAGATCTAAACCCTTTCCATTCTTTTTCGGAAACTACAAATTCTCAACTTTAAAACCAATTACGCAAATATTTCGGGCAAACTGGTACCGTATTTTAGGAGTGATTATTTTCGAGGCACGTGTGCCTTGCAGTGTGCTTTTATTTTTAAGTCGAAACGGACTTGAATGGGTTAGCTTACAAAGCGTAGGTTCGTTTCGACTAATTTAGTTAGATTCCTTTAATTTTGAAATAAATTTGCAAAAATAGGCGCTTAGACGCGCGTTTTGGTCTCCCATGTTGAATACCTGTACATGCCTTGTAGGTACACTACACGTGCCTTCGAAAAAATACCTGCCAAGTAATGCTGCGATTTTGAAGGATTTTCAGGATAAGAAATCATTCTGATCCGAAAAATGCATGGACTTCCAATGAGCTCAATTTATTAAAGATACCATCTACATTTTCAAGGATAATGTTTAACGTTGCTCAATTTTTTATATTTTTTTATGTTCTCGGAAAAGCGTTTTGATACTACGCTTAATGAAAATATCCTCTTTATTTTTTCTCTTCACTCACAGTTTTAATAAATCTATGTTTCTAATAATAAATTGATTGGCTAACCTTAAATAATAAATTTAAGGGAGTGTCTATTGCCCCGACTGCCCTATTTAAAATGTATTATGTTGGGTTCCGTGCGTACAAGTCACCTCCCATTCACATTGCATTAGGTTGGTTACGTGCGCTCAAGTCTCCGTACATTAAAGCATGTCGGGTCAACAACAACACCCATTTCATAAATCACAATTTTAATTGAAATGGGTTGAGCGACAAACTTACGGAACACCGAAGTAAACGAGAGAGCTGAGCTGGTTGTTGTAGGCCACGACGTATCTGAGGAAGGTTGAGGCGCCTGCCACCGCGGTCATGAGGACCAATCCAGCGCGAGGGTAAAGCCATAGGGGAATGACCAGCGCTGGGGCTGCTATGAACAGCTGCATGTCTATACCCAGCTGGTGGGTGTGAGTCAAACACTGCAATGCAAAACACTCGTTGAACAACTTCGGAGAAACACTGTTGACTTAAAAAGTTGCATTTTTGGGTAGCTGTCATAAGCGCCAAAAACCACAAGCGCCAACGCCGCAAGCGCCAATCCGTAACCGCCAAACGAGAAAAGTCGCAAACGACAATGGTCTTAACCGCAATACTAACCTTACCTAACCTAACTTACGAACTTTGGCGTTTGCGACTTTTCTCGTTTGGCGGTTATGGACTGGCGCTTGCGGCGTTGGCGCTTGTGGTTTTTGGCGCTATCGAATGCCCCCCGCATTTTCTACCTCTGGCGTTCGAACTTCCGGCGCCAAGCCAAGCGATAGCACAGCCAGGCACGAAACACCTAACCTGCATGAAACTTGGCGATGATAGGTTAAGTTGGATGCTCTGCGTGTCGCTGTTTGGAGACGAAAGGCAGAGCATAAGAAGTAGAAAGTGTAACTCTTCAAACCTATAGCGAAGTTGGGAAACTAAAACGCTGCACCATGAGAGTATGGACGCCATACTCTCTTGGCTGTACTAGAAAACTACTTGATGCATTCAAAAAGGGGAGACTTCAACGCAGCTTGAATGTAATTTATTTTACATTGACCGCACGGGTACCCACTTCCTGTCTTTATTCGTCACATATATTCGCACGCCCATGTTAATACACGGGAGACTCGAACGTACGGGAACAAGTTTGATACATTTTAAATGGGGCAGAGAATAGTCACTTCGTTTTGTATTTTACAAAATATTTTTTGTAAAAAATTGAGTTCATGCAAATAGAGCTCAAGAATATATTTGGAGTAGGGTCCTTTTACATCCTGACTCTCCTCAAAAACCACAAATATCCTCCTTACAACATTCCTTTTTCAACTTTTTCCAAGCAAAAATTTCGCAGTTTTAGGAGATTCTTTGAAACTGTCAAATAGACAGAAACGCGTCTTGAAACAATTCCTTTAAAAACTCGTCTTAATTTTTTTTTCTAAAAAATAAATAAAATAAATAAATAAGAATGCAATGTTTGGAATCGTTGGTACTTTGAAGTCAGATATTAGCACAGATATTAGCAAGTAGAAAAATCACAATCACGATCGATAAGAAAAAAATCCGAGATGTGTACATCTTGTTAGGAAGGACTGGAACAACACAGCGAGAGGCGTCAACTACCACGTCACCCTTGCATCCCACCAATCAGCGTTGCTGATTTCATGCATATAACGAATCAGCGCACACCGCGGGAACATATTGTCGCCTCTCTCCCTGTGTGTCTCTATGGAAAAAGGTAATATTCTACATACCATATTTTCGAATCCGAAGTAATTGTGTATATACAACAGATTTCTCCACCAATATTGCTTGCATAATTCCGCATGTTTCTCTATAACGACACCCCACAGCGGCCCGGAGTTGAACTTCGGCAATATAAGAGTGCACCACAAAATGAGAGTCAGCAAAACTGGAGTAAGTCTGGAAAGATAATAGATGTCAGTCGAGTAAAACAGACCTTTAAGGAGGTGAATATTGCCCTATCTTTTACCTCATATATCTGCTTAATACTCTTTTGACGAGCTGCACGCGTCCTGAACGGTTTAACTCTCGCAGGATACTTTGCGCAGTGAGCAGACCGCTAATAAGGATAAAAGTGTCGGTATACAAAATGGCTGCTCTCCCAAGAATACCCCAAGAAGCGCCTGTAGTCTGCGGATAAGAAAAAATCAGTCTTAAATACACAGTCACTTGAATTAAAGGTAATCAATTTTCGACACTTGACACAACACCTACAACAATCAACAAAAATGATTTTAAAAATATTTATCGACAACTGTATTCACTGTGAATTTCAAAGGTGAGCTTTTCTACCCGCAATTATCTACTTTGATTTTTCACAACATTTTGGGAAATGAAGATATACCTACAATACAACCGCGTGGGTTAGGTTGATCTCGGTTAGGTTACGTGACTTGTGCGTCGCTACGTTAGCGCTCCAATCGAGTTAGCGACAATACGCAAAAAACGAGGTAGAAAATGTCTAATTTCATTAAGAGTAAAGTCTCAGAAACATTTATAAATTAAAGTCAGTTCTATTCGCACGTCTGTGTTAATTAATACAAGGGAGACTTCAACGCACGGAAACCAACCTGATGATTTTTAAATATGGGAGATGACTTGAACGCACGGAAGCCAAAATATTGCATTTTAAATGGAGCGGCGTGTCAATAGTCACTTCGTAAATTTAATTAGTTCGAAAAGGAATTAAAGCTAAAACTTAACGAATATTCTTCAGGGAAACTTTTAAACCCCGAACCGGTTCCATAGTAAATATCTTCAAAGGTTTTTGAGCGCCTGCCTGTCCCTTCCCTAAAAGTATAAGAGATGACATGCTCTATTTGGTTTTGTCAAAGTTCGCCTTCTAAATACGGAGGATTTAGCAAGCGATATTCGCAGGTTAAGTTTAACGCAAAATGGTTTAATATTTACCTTGGATATATCAGTTCTGTTAGCGTACGGGCTGTAGAGCATGGCCACAGACTTGTGAGACAGCAGCAATGCCAACACGTGGACAGCGCGGACACCATGTAAAATAGGTATGTCTCCCTCAGACTTTTCGATTGATATCAATTTCTGCCAATTTCTTCGAAACGAGAAGGCCATCAAGGCTGGATGGACCTTTGAGGCTAATAAAAAATACATATACTCTGTGAGTAGGTAGGCAACCCACCATACTCCCATGTATTCTCGGTTGCCTATCCACAATAAGTCGTTCACTGAAATTTTGGAAAATCTCCATTTCTAACCTCTTGTGTTCTATCTTTCGTCGAGCAACAGTGAGGCACAAGGCGCTTAAGCTGTCTGAAGTTAGTCTAGCCTTGAGGTCGCTAAGCCTGATGCCGCTTACTTCTCTGAGGCGGATGCTACCGCCGAGCTGTAAACAGCATAAGGTTTTGTGACCACGGAGCGGAGCGACAGCGAAGCGAGGCACAAGGGACCTAACCTAACAAAAAAAACGCTTGGAGAAGATAGGTGAGGTTAACTTGGGTACGATTGGGTGCCCTGTGCTTCGCTTTGCGACAAGTAGAAAACAAGAAGGAAATACAACTTTTTTAGTGTTTACCTGCCACTAGATGAGGGAAATACGCGTCGATTACTGTACTAATGACCACGCAGAGAAGGAGGAGCCCGAAAATGGAGCTGCAGGGAGAGAAACGCGTTTATACAGTAGTTGAAAACAGAGAGATACCATCAAGATGATGTTACCAACCATGCAAACCAAAACGAAAAGTTGATTTGGGAGGTCTGCTCGTCGCGACAGAGGGCGCTTTCGACCCGGACGTCCAGTGAGAGCGGTGACAATAAAGATCTTACGCTCGCTTCGGCGTCTCTCGTAGTACAAGATTTCGGAATGCAGAGACCGACTAGAGCGGCTGAAATTCGAGGCACGCGGTGTCCTGGCTAAAAACAAAACCGAAAAACCGTAGTCATTTGAATTAAAGACACTCTCAAAGTTTGAAAGATAGCGTTCTCTACCTCTTCTCATCTACTATGATTGAACTTTTTATCAGCAACCACTGTGAAGTATGGTAACCATTAGATGAGGGAAACTTAGGTTAGGCACACATCATAGTGTATCGCTCCGCTCGGTTGAGCGAAAAAATGTTGAAAATGGGACGTATAAAATTTTGAATGCATTTCGGCGGGAAAAACATTTCCCGCCAAACAGGTTGGGCAACTGCTGCGAAGTATATCAGCTGCTCTGACTTACGTCGGACAAATTACTCCGGAATATGTCCAGAGACCTCATGAGCCTCCCAGCCGGCGAAAATGGGATTGCTTGCAAATCCACGGCCGCTAGACAATATTTAGTTGGTACCACTTTTTCGGTGGGTATAGCGGAATGAGCTGCAGACAAGCATTCATCCATATCCCCAAATTGGTGGACATTTCCTTGAAGTAATCCTGACGGTACGGTGGCAGTAGAATCGGCAACTTAACAACAAAAAATAAGAATATCAGTGATAATTTTTAATTTGTTATCACGTGTTGATCTACAGACGAGATTTTCGTCACCTTTTAAGGCCCATAGCTCAAGACGTCCTGCAGCTGACAGAATGGATGCCGCATCGTCACGGCAGTCCTTATTGGTTTGGTTAAAATATGAATAGATGCTATTTCCTAGCAGGCGCTGAACAATAACCTCAAAATCTCCTGAAAAAAAGTGATGCATACTTTTTATCACAGGGCGTTTTCTCTTAAAAGAGATCTTTTCACTGATTTCCTTTGAAACCAGGAGATAGAGTTTACCTCTTTAACATTGTTGCCACATTTTCATGATCCTAATAATCCCTGACTTCTACAGGTTTATTTTTGATTCCCTCGTCAAAGTTCCGAATTCTCCATTCAAATAATATTAAAATAATTTTACAATAGGCTATGTATCGAAATCCTTTCAACAATTTACTCTGGTTCATAATAAGTGATTTTTCTAGCAATTCAAAAATCCTCCACGTCACAGGGTGATTCTCCCTGACTTTTCCAGGTTTTCTAGATTTGTAGCAACCCTGATTTAAAGCATTCAAAGAAACGAACTTTCAATATTAAAACGCTAGCTTTATCGTCAATTACATAGAAAATGTAATACTAAAAAAAAGGTTTATCTGTTTCAAAACTCTACCAAATTTTTACTGATATATGTGATGGCTTAAAAAGCGTCAAATGTAAAAAATATTTAAAGCCAAAGTTTTCATAGGTTTTTTATTTATTTAAACGGACAAAATCAGTTGATCTAACCTATAACATTTATTTTTAACTGATTTTTTGTTATGAGAATTTTTTGGGCAATTAACCAACAAATCTTCAAAAAGGGGAAAAAACGTGTGGTGGAAGTACACAGCAAACAGAATGGGTTAAATTACAACGCTGAGGTTTTAACCCCCAAGTTGTTATTATTTTACAAGCAGGCGGTGGCGGGTGAATAAAACATGTCATTAGGTGAAGTTCACCCCACACAAAGGTTTTACTACCTTCAAACTGGGGTGATTTTACAAAAATGTGTACCCATGAAGAGGTTTGAATTACGCAGGTATGAGTTACTGTTACATCTCATAGGGGGATTAAGTTACAACCTAGGTTAAAACCGCTGCGATTTAATTTAATCCATTCTGTTTACAGAGTAAATAACAGCGGTGGAGAACTTGAAAATAACTAACGCTTCAAAAGAATTTCATTATTAAGCCGAATAAACCGAAGGAAAGAGATACTCACTTATATCTGAATGGAAAGCCGGCTGAGTATCCGGCTCACCCGCAACACATATTCCATAATGTCTACAAAAACACAGAATCAAAACAACCGCTACGACAAACGAAGTCCTAAAACACATGTTTCACTATTATATCATATCTACACTCGAAGTATATCACGCGCGTCAACGTAACCGGGAGTCCTTCAGTGACTGCGGTCAGGTCAGTCGAGTGCCCAGGTTGGTACCACTGAGTGGGGAGACTAGCTTCACGTTAGGAGAAAGTGAGTTTTTTTCAAAGGAATCGGCCCATCATGCAAATACTTCGGCCAAGGTCCCTTCGAAGCGATAGTTGAACCAGGAAAACTCGAATTTTTATACTTTATCATAGAAGCTCGTGATTTACAAAATGGGTATACTTCATTTTTTTCTTGACAAAGTTTTGCGTTTAACTAATTCAAAGGCTGGTCTTGCATCTTAAGAGCTCGACTGACCGAGAATGAGGCCACGGCCATGTGTTGAAATAGTTTGAAATTTGGGAGACGGAAAGATTTTTTTAAGTCCTGATTCGTAATTGTCGGAGGATGAACGGAGATTTTATGGTTAACGATTTGTGCCATGGAAATGCTTCCAAAATTTTAATGTAACGGAAATATCAATAACAAATACTTAAAATTTTGCAAAACATTAATTTGAGGCTTGTAATTTATTGATTTAAGGCAAAGTCCAGGTCTCAAGTTTATTCAAAATATGTAAGAAGATATGTTTGTCATTAGGTAAATATTTGCCGTGAACAAATATTGATAATATACAAACAGCCCATCGGGATGAGATAGGAGGGGAAAATTCATTGGTTAGGTCTGCAATAATGGGAACCTAGTCGTTTGGGCTTGAAAGGGACGATCATAGATCATGTCCTCGGGTGGAGGAATGTAGGAGAAAACTTTCCTCTAGGCTTCACTTCGATAGCCTAAATCCACTCCACTACAACACAGAATCTGGAACCACAGCCGCAGAGATTGAATCATCACAGGATGGGTATTGACAAAAACCACCTGATCTTCTTCACCCCTTCATCCGATCGCCTAAATCCAACCTTACTGTTTGACACAATATCCGGGCTCAAACCATCCGCGCGAATGAGGGAACTATGTCCAAAAGAAGTGCAGTGCTATTGTTGGCTTTCCCTTCATCTTATTATAATTTCAAATGACTTCGGGCGGTAAATGAGCACTTCCAGTTTTAAAAGCTGGGTTTTTCACCTCTGCATGAACCACCCAGATTCAACCTCAACGTCATGCTAAAACTTCGTAAGCTAACTTAACCTAGGTTAGGTTAAGTTCCTTCTCTGATCGGACAAGCCTTGTGCATCGCTGTTGGTGCGCTTCGCTATCCCCGAGTCTGATTTGCGGGTAGCTGTCATAAGCGCCAAAAGCTGCAAGCGCCAACGCCGCAAGCGCCAATCCGTAAACGTGAAAAGTCGCAAACGCCAATGTTCTTAACCGCAATACTAACCTTACCTAGCCTAACTTATCCTAACCTAAATTAACCTAACCTAACTTGACTTAACCTAACCTGTACGAACTTTGGAGTTTGCGACTTTTCTCGTTTGGCGGTTACGGACTGGCTCTTGCGGCGTTGGCGCTTGTGGTTTTTGGCGCTATCGAATGCCCCCCTAATTTGCTTCTCGGCGTTATCAGGTTCGTTTAATTAGGTTAACTTAGGTTAGGTTACGTTCTGTCACTCCGCTTCGCAACAGGAAACACACGAGGTAGAAGGTTCAAGCTTTCAATAAGATGAAGGCGCCATTGTAAAGCGGGGTAGCTGTCATAAGCGCCAAAAAACCACAAGCGCGAATCCGTAACCGCCAATTGAGAAAAGTCGCAAACGCCAAAGGTCTTAACCGCAATACTAACCTCACCTAACGTAACCTAACTTAACCTAACTTAACCTAACTTAACTTAGCCTAACATAACCTAACTTGACCTAACCTAACCTTTACGAACGCTTGTGGTTTTTGGCGCTATCGAATGCCCCCCGTAAAGCGTTTAAGACAATGAATGAACACTTCCACGCCCGATATTGTCCGCTATTTTGAGCGAATTGATAGAGCAAAAGAGGAGAGGAAGAAGAAAGCCTTCGTCCCTCCGCTGCTCTAGGAGGCGCTGTAAATAGATGAACGTGGCAATACTGTAAGGCCAGCCTTGCTGTTCGCCTGTGACGGGCGGTCTCCCTGCTCTCACGCCCTCCCGGGTTACCACAACTTTGCGTCGAGCTCGT
>Ga0058701_10006124_pt1 | contig 10097 bp, 8 predicted proteins | sample AgamicOrMae_FD_97039 | JGI IMG/M metagenome (GOLD analysis project Ga0058701, IMG submission 97039) | Agave microbial communities from Guanajuato, Mexico - Or.Ma.e | ecosystem: Host-associated > Plants > Phyllosphere > Phylloplane/Leaf | place: Guanajuato, Mexico | collected 2012-06-04 | reverse complement strand
GGCTGCCCGCGGCATTTAATCGCGGATCAGATTTGAACCGCGAACCTCAACCGAGTCTCGACACCATCACTGGCAACGTAGCAACGCTAACCACTCGGCCACCGAGAAGACGTTCGGCACTGGTGTTCGGAGGCGTACTTTAGTGACGTGGCCTCGGAGAAAGAAAGAAAGAAAAATACGGCGGAAGCGGGAATCGAACCCGCATCGCGAGATTGGCAGACGGACACGCTGACCACTCAGCCACCACGCCTTGCTAGCACCGCGAAGAAACCAACGCAATAAGAACAAAACCTGGTTCTTTCAAGGGCTGTAACGAGTCTCCTCGCCGCATATTTGCAGCGGCTCTGACTAAAGTCCCAACTGCGCCAGAGCTGCACAGAGAAGTGCCCAAAGTCTTGAGCGTGCACTCCATACGCAACCTAAACAGCACGCCCCCGTTTTGCTTTTACCCAGGCAACGACTTTTCAGGTCCGACAACCTGGCTTCCATGACTTATAGGGACATTTAAGGGCAATAATGTCGATATAATATCAAAACATCCAGAGAAACATTCGGTTACTTTGGTAAAAAACGAGTACTTTTTGCGAGGGCGTGGCCCTTGCCTCTTTGCGTCTTGTTTTTTTTTTATCGGTATTGTATGGGATTGGATTTTCAAGCTCTTCAAAGTGAAGCTTTTTGATTACGAAGATAATAGAAATATACTAACAAACAAAACTTCCAAAAACAGAATCTTTTAGTGATAAAAAAATGGCTCATATTTCATATCTTGAGAACAAGTGAAAACAGCTCATAGTCCCGTTATACCTTCCTCACAAAATGGGTTTAGGTTTACCCAAAATATTAATTCGTGCATGTCATGTCAATAGCAACAACCTTATTTTATCATTGCTGTACGAGAACATGCAACTGCGATGAAATGGATTTTCTGAGTTTTAAAATAGGTACCAAGTGACTATTTCTACGCTTAACCCCTCCTTAAAATACATGAAGCCTTCTCGACGTGCGTTTTCATACAACCTAAAATAAATTTGCTCCACAGCGAAGGTTATAGCGTCCCTAAGTGAGATTCCCCATCGGAAATAAAGCTATGGAAAGTTGAAATAGGTTTAAATGAATAGGCTGACAGGTGCTAGTGAGAGTAAGATTCTCCGCAAGGCTTGCTTCGATAGCTCGTAATTTTTCGAATGAAATAACGGTCTTCATTGATCGCAAGATTGACTCAACAGGCAATCGCATCATGGATTCGGCAGCAAAGCCGACGTCAATTTATTGGTCTTTGAAATGGTCGAAAGTATTTTATTTTCGTGGAATCGATTATGTTTGCCCTAATGAACAGCATACGGTATCGGTGCAGTTTCTGGAAACTTCCTGTGTGATATGGTAACTACTGATTCCGACTACCGAGATGGAAGCGTAAATCCCCCCGCCCCTCATTCTTGGAATTGCGGTCAATTTCTTACAACAGAATTTGAAGCGATTATTAACGAGGCACGTGTACCTGACCGTGTATTCTTATGTATGGAGCTATGGATTATGTTTGAGGAGAGATAGCGCAGACACGAACGAGTCAATGAAGAACGAAATTAACGGATTCCGCCGATGGAAAGAGTTTCCGTTAGCGAGAGGCTAAAATATGCAAGCAGCCACTTTAGGTGCAAAAATGCTGAAACGGGCAAAAAAATGTTAGGTTGAACTTGCATCCTGAGCGGGGCCGGGTGGGTGACGTTCGTGGGGCTCTCAGCGGAGTAAACAAGACGGGAATGCGGCAGGACAAGGACCACGGTGTCTGTTGCAGGGGACAAGTTCTTCCAGACTTGTTCGAAAATCTCGCCTCGTTCTTTTTTTTAACGATTCAAGGGTGACCTTGGCGAGATGGAGGTCTTTGGTGTGGCTTGGGGGCAACGCTCGATTGATTCATCCACACGTGCTTTCGACTTCTCCACAGTGGTGTTCTGTTTCGGATGCCGAATTTCCGGGGCAGAAGATAAGAACGTTCACACAAAGGGATGATATTCCTGTACATTCTTGATTTTAGAGATCGTATTTCCTACTTCTTGTGCTATCTCTAGACGAGTGGAGTGCTAGCGAAGGGCAACAAAGCATCTTAACCCACTACCGCCCAGCGATGCCGTCCGGAAAAAGAAAAAAATATTTTAGAGCATCTTATCAGTTCAGTATTGCTACAATTTGAAAAATATCACCCTACTGGAAATCTGAAATTTAATTATTTAGGCATTTTCCAGAGCTTAAAATTGCGTATTTTAATGGAAAAATCCTTTGAATTCATATTAAGCTAAATTTCACTCCAAATACTTTGGACTGTTATGGGTTAATTTTTTAGGGTGGTATGCCTTTAATTCTCATAATCTAATGAAGGCTTGAACTAAGGAAGAAGAGACCGGAAATATATCCTTCAAAACTGAGTGTGTACCCCCCCCCCAAAAAAAAAATAGTTCGCTGGCCACAGCTAACATTTTTTTAGAAGTTTTCTTTCGTTAGTATAAACTAAGTAAGCGAACAGGTCAGTGGCTACACGGATATGATAAGACGCGTCTGTATTTTTTTTTAGTAACACTTCCGTGCATTGGAAAATACACTTATTCATAAAAGTATTTTAAAAACATAGCTACCGGCTTCTTCAACATCATTGTCACGAAGGTCTATCTTTAATTGAGGGATTTTTGCCTTTCGACTCATCTTCAAAGAAAAATTGGCGCCGAGGGAATTTCGGACCAGATGTTGAACTCACGCTCACTTAAGTTGGTCTCTCTCAGGATTTAAACTTGAAATACTTCCTGCACATTTTTAGGAGAAACCGGAAAACGATTGGGGAGATGTCAGTTGTAGAATGATGTGCAAAGTGCGAATGAGGTGCTGAAAAATAACGGAGATTAATTCGCGAAGATCCTTGAGCTAACAAACGGAATTGCGATAAACTTACACCGTCATAATGATTCGATATCGGAACATTCATTGGAAATCCTGTATTGTTGACGTAATGCGTTATTTACGAGACTTCGTGTAAAACTGCCTTAACGACAAAAATATCAACGTAATTCGTGCATTTCAAGTAAAACTACAACCGCATTCTCGAGCAAATTAAAATTCATACCACTTTAAAAAAACACCGTTTTCTGAAATTAATTATAAACTTTCAGAAACCTCACTTATCGATTATTGTTATGCTACTATGGAATATGCGGATGGAGTGCACTGTAATTTTTAAAGGTAGCATTTTCAACCTTTTGGTTTAAATTTGGTGCTACCCTCCGTCGTCAAGCCGAGCGGAGAGATAGCGGAAAGAGGCAAAAGGCATCCAACCTAGCCCAACCTATATCATAAGCAAGCCCCTTGCGGTATAACAAGTTTAAATATAGTGCCTTGTGCCTCGCTACGCTGTCGCTCCGCTCGGCTGTCGCCAAGCCTGATGCCGCATCAGGCTTGGCGACCGTTTAGTTGGGTAAGTTAGGTTAGGTGCCTTGTGCCTCGCTTCGCTATCGCTCCGCTCGGCTTGACGACGGAGGGTAGCATCAAATTTAAACCAAAAGGTTGAAAACGCTATCTTAAAAAACTACAGTGTTTGGGGGAGGAATGGTGGTCAGAGCGGAGCGCGGATAAGAAAAGGTGGATTATTAAGAGATCCTCATTTCGTATTTGCTCCTATCCTATCACGGCGGGCATTTTGTTGACAGGTCAAGTGCAGTTGCCTCTGCAGGAGGTCGGGCAGCAGCAGGTGCAACAAATACCACCTGAGCAGCCGGGCATTAGCGTATCGGAGAGCTGTCTGGGGTGCATCTGCGAGGCCGTGTCCAACTGCAACCAGACGGTTCGCTGCGAGGGCGACGTGTGCGGAGTTTTCAGGATAACCAGAGGATACTGGATCGATGCAGGCCAGATCGCTCTGCAGCAAGACAACACTGACGGTAAGCCATGCGCCGCTTAAAGCGACTGGCCTCTAACGGCTACCCGCAGATATGGTGAACACCACAACACAATATTCGACGATTTAACAACGAAGATAACGTCTGCGCGCTATTATAACCATCACTTGCTTCTTAACCGACACTGTCGCAAATAAAACGACTGCTCGCTAAAACAAACGCACTAATCTAGAACCAGTTGCTGAGACGATTTTTTTTTCAGGTTACCAGGCGTGCACCTTGGACCCCATTTGCGCCGGACGCGTTGTGAGATCCTACATGGCGCGATTTGCTCAGGTAATACTTTATTTCCCGTTTTAGCGACCAATACTCCTCTTCTTTTTCTCCTCTTTTGAGTTCTTTCTCGCCGAAAAAAAATTAAAATTCCTTTTTCGTTTGACACGCACTCTACGTTATATTTAAATTTCTACGCAAACGAAAAAGAAAAAAAGAAAAGGAAAAAGAAAACAAAAGAAAAAGAGAAAGAAAAAGAAATCTTAGCGCTAAAACCTGTCCATACGTAAGCAGACACATCGTTTATACGAATGTAACTTTTACGCTAAAAAAATTAAGTAGTGAAAATTCGCTTTAGGAGTGAAATTTCACACCTAAAAAGTGGATCACTTTTCACTATTTAGGAGTGTATTTTCACTCCAAAATAATTTTTACCACTACATTGTTAAGCGTGTTGAGCGGTTGGATGTTTCACTTCTTGTGTTCCACCTTCGTATCTAGACCACGAGAGACAGCAGAGCGAGGCACAAGGCATGGAATCGAAATGACTCGGGCATTTTTTTGAATTGTTCCGCTGGATAACGTTGTTTTTGATTACGCGACTGATGATTGCGGGTTGTTTTCCAGGACTGCAACAACGACGGCGTTGTCAACTGCGACGACTTCGCGGCTATCCACCGGCTGGGCGGCTACGGCTGCCGTAACCCCCTCGACCAGGTCTACCTCAACAAGTACTTCTCCTGCAAGCAGCAGACGCTCAGTTTCGGGGGCAGCTTCGACTAAGGAATAAACTAGAATAGCTTTTTTTATGACTGCTAATTTAAACCTGGTTTTTCCGCATACCCAGTTTCAGAGGTTTTACAACCATTGTGAACTTTCAAGCCACGAGCAGCATTTATTTTTTTGGAAAACTGCGAAAAAAATTAACGTATCTTGTTGGTGATTTATCAAACGCGCATCATTGAAATTTTTTAAAGGAATGTTTTAAGCTATTTGGAAAAAAGTTTATCTGCAAAATCGCCACAACATCACGTCAAAAGTACACTATAATTGTTGGGAAAAGCTGCAATTTCTCCAAAATTGTTATTATCACAACTTCAAATGAAATAAATTACATAACTTATTGAAATAAAAATAAAGCAGAAGACCTTTATTAAATCTCTCCGAATTGAAATTTCAGCAAACTTCTATAAGAGGCACCCCTTACACCAGCTGATGAAGACAAGTCTGCTATACACAGGTGATCAACTTTAAATATATACGTTCTGTCGAATGAAGAGAGAGGTTCAGCGATCGTAATTTAGGTTAGGTTAAGTTAGGTTAAAATAAGTGGCCTGTGCATCGGAGCCGCGACTCATACTCATCGGTACGGTAATGCATGTACTTACATGGGTAATGACGCTACCGAAAGCTTCAACGCGAAAACACAATCTCTGAATTGCGCTTACAACGTCCCCTGTTGAAAGCAAAACCAAAAGATGGTCTGACAGGTCGCGACCTCCAGAATATCCGGTCTCCGTGAGAGAGGATCCCTGGGAAGGGCAGCTCGCAGCGCGGCGGCACGTCAGCAACAGGTAGGCCGCCTCCACATCAGCACCGCCAAGTGGGCTGCCTATGTTTGGGGGCCGGGTCTTTGCAGAGTAGCGGAAATTGTGGGCGGGGAGGCTCAACGGAACGGCCGGCCCGCTTCTCTTATCGATGTGTCCGGAAACCAAGTCCAGAGCGTGGGGCGCGCCGAGCCGACGGCACCCCTCCCCCACGTCTTGCGCCCGGAAGCCCCAACAGATGTCCCCGCCACGCCAGAGATATGATTCGCTTTTAATACTGTCGCACTTCTCGTTGACCGATGATGTGGGGAGGTGCAACATCAGATGGTCCAGATACCCAGTGGGGAAGTGGGGTACTAGATAACCTCTCGGGGATTGTCGGTAAGTTTTGGGGGGAAGAGACCACAGAAAAGTTTTGATGGGCGGACGTGGTCAGAGAAAGGCTCGCGAATGAAAGGAAAGCTATGTGGAGGAGAAAGATTTGTTTGGAATGAAAGGAATTAAGGGGGAAGGGTTGTTTAGGAAGGAGGTAGGGAGAGGATATGGGAGAGAGGTCGTGTGAGGGAAGAGGTAATATGAGGAGGTTATGCATAAGGAAGTTTATAGGAGAAGAATACGAGGATGGTTAGGAGTTGAGGGTTACATGAGAGGGAAGATTGTGTGTCATAGTGGAGGGTATATTGTTATAGGGGGCTCATAGTGGAGGAGGAAGAAGGTTAGGTGGATGAAGGGCCAGAAAAAAATAGGACGTTCTCCTCCGCAGTGCATAGTAGATCCTATAAGTTCCGTCTAACAAAGTAGACATAGAAAACGATTTTGATATAGGAGACGATTATTTGGTGGGAATTTTTGAGCGGACTCTAGATGCGGTGATGAACGTGAGAACTCAGAAGCTATAGGCTGTTAGGGACTTTTGTAGTAAAAGACGCGTACCAGGTTGGTAGTTTTGAGTAGAAGCAAATTCGTTTAAGTGCTGGGGTTGGCGTTAAGGTGAGGTAGTTTACGACGGTTTAATTAAGGTGCCGGCATTAACTTCCGTCGAGATGTACAGTGCTTCTCCATAATTGAAGTCCCGCGCTCAGCAATGCAAAGAGATTCAGAGAAAAACCTTGCGCAGTAATGATCTTACCAATACTTAACCTTTCCTATATTAAGCTTGTGCATGCAACCAACTCTTTGAATTGAGCTGCTGTCCAGTACTTTAAAAAAATTAAATCTGATTTATTTTATTTTATTATCACTCCCTGGTCACAAATCGGTTGCATAGCTTCCTAAGAAAAGGGGAACGAGATTTTTTTAAATATATCTATATATACAGTATATTTTCTTCCCTCGAGACTACTACACACTAGACTTCGATCAACTCAGGCTGAAAATACAAAGAGAAAATGCGGGAAGTGAAGGACAAAGAGGGGAGAGGCGCAAGGAAACCGGAAGGAAAACAATAATAGGATATGGCCTTAAAACAATAATATAATTCTGACAAAGGGAATCATCGAAGACCTCAGCTAAATCGAATCGTTTCAGTGAACTGCACTATACACAGTTGGTGAGATACACAGAACACCTAAAAGACTGTCTTATAGTGCTCAACCTTCCGGGTTGGTAAGCCGCACAGGGTGGCCTCGGAGCGGGGCACAAGGTCTGTATTTTATTTATGGGGCCTAGTCTAAATTGACGATCTGCAAGCCTGATGTCGCTAACTCTTGGCAGAAGTTGCAGTAATCGAGAAGTAAGAAATTTCGTGTGTAGAAATTTTGCTATAAATTTTGGAAATCAAAATTTTAATTTCTAGAAAATTGATTTTTTAATTATTTTTTTTACAAAAAAAAACGTAGTTCCGCCGTTTAGAAAGTATGTGCAGTGGCGCGAGCTACAATTATATATTACCACAAAAAAATCATATCAAGCCATGGAACTTTCCCCGCTTATATTAAAACCTAATTAAATATAAAATTAATTAAAAATACTCGCGCAAAAAAATGCTGATTTCAGAGATTTCACCGCTGAAACTTCAAATAGTGCTCACCTATCTAAAAGCAATCGTAGATTTATCTCAAGCGTTCCGTGGAGATTCGCACAATGGCCGTAGCGCACTAATTCTGGATGGGAGAGTGGTTCTTGGCAACGAGAGTGCCTCCCCCTTTTAGATTCCCCCCACCCCGTTCTCTAGCAACTGCGGTCATGGTGTTACAGTCTGCCTCGATGGACGACAAAGTATACTCGCGTAGACGGTAGCCATAAATTGAACGCACGAGAACCTGTACTTAAGAGAGCACGGGCCAATCACAGCCGCGGTTGATTTCACCGAAAGTACGCAGGCCGCTCATTTTCTAGGGAGAAAACGGTGAGTGTAAACTAGATAACACTTTATCCTGATTTGTTTACTTCAGGGCTTATCTTTTGATCAGTTATTATTCGTCCAAGCGTATACCCCCAATGTAAAATGTGTCCATGTTTGCAGTAAATTTTAGAGAAAGGATCAATGTTCCACCTTTCACTGCGAAATTGGAAAACAACGCAACCTGTCACCAAACTGATGCCGCTTACTTTTAAATGACAGTGACTGCCACCAAAAAGTAAGCATCATCAGGCTTAGTAAACCTCCATAAGATTACAAAAGGTGTTTTTCAAACAAATGTGTTAACCCACTACCGCCCAGCGATGCCGTTCAGGAACAAAAAAAATATCTTAGACGATCTTTTCAGTTCAGTATTGTCACAATTTTAAAAATATCACCCATCTAGAAACCTGAAATTTAATAATTTTGGCATTTTTCAAAGCTTAAAATTTCGCATTTTAAGGGAAAAAATCCTCCCAATTTCTCTTCAGCTAAATTTCACTCCAAAATACTTTGAGCTGTTATGGGTTAACTGAGGGACGTAAGTCCGAAATTTCCCGTCGATACTTCATCGGCAATCATGATTGCAGCCACCTCTGTTATGGGCAGATTAGAGCTGTGGATACGATCTCCAGCACAATATGCAGGCCGAGGTACACGCCGGGTTTAAAAGAGGAAATAATTAGGTTCGGGGCAACACTCTAAAATCGGGTCCTATTCCACACTCCACTGACCTTGTTTAGTAAAATTGATTTCCAGTCAGAAGAACTGGCGACTGCGATTTCCGCGATGTGTTCATTTCACAAAGAAGCTCTCTTTAAGCTTCAAAGCCAGCCCTTTGGAAGTAACACGGAGATAGATATTACAGGTTCTCATTCAATTAGGGTTTTTCCGACTGAGTTTTCCGGAAGAGTTGAGGGAGGGCATTAATGACAAACTGCTCCTATATTTTGAGGGTCGAATTTTCTACCTCCTTTATGTTCCACCTTCAGTGTTCCACCTCAAGTCGTCGGGGCTAGCGGAGCAAAACGGGAGTAAGGCACAAGACACGCTATATGATCTAACCGAAGTTAACAGTGAAAAGTCTGATACTGCGTTAAACACTATAGGTGAGCCATAGTGAATTCATGGCATTACGTTATGTTACGGTAGCTGAGTTAACTTTAGGTTTTCACTTGCGTTAGAAATCTTAGAAGAGATAGCAACACCAAGGAGTTAGACTATATATTATATGGTGTAATAATAAAAGATTTCTTTTAGTTCAGGATTACGTGGTGTTGGAGCAGGGCAGGTAACAGTTAAAAATGACTGCACGGCTGGCGAATATTTCAAAGCAAAGTTTGGGCTTTCGGAGAACCGAACAGGTGTTACCTCGCAACTTTTCAAGCACCTTAAATGAGCGCACCTCGCACGCCAGCCGGTGGCCAATCGGCGGGGGGGAAGGGGGTTGAAGCGGCGCGCTATTCAAAAAAGTCATTGTGAACAGACCGGTGGCACGATGCGCCGGCTGAAACTGTGATCGATGCCCCAATAACAATACACGGACCACGTTGCGCTGCGGCGGGTTGCGGCCCCGGCGCCGCGTGTTATATCAAGTGTGAAATTCAAATACGCGTCTGACAGACGGGAGGCGAGCGGACTGTAAGCGCGGCTCGCGTCCGCTTGGATAGGTGAGGGGCCCACTTTATGTCGCCTTCCGTGAGATACAAACAGGGATGCTGGGTGGATTCGGTGGCTGGACCTCTGACAACAGGTATGACCTCTGGCGGGAAAAGTCAATACTATCCGTATGTTACCCTGTCCGCTGACTAGACTAATCAGAAGAATTTATGAAAAAATTTAAGGGTGTTCTGCTCTTGTCTTAAGACGTATAGCTAAGCTGAGTTTAATCTCCTCGCTTTTCATGATTTTACTTGATATGACTTTGATTTAACGTGATCTTACTTCATGAGTTCTAATGCGGACTAATGTTGACTAATTTAACCTACTGTTTGGTAAGCTTTTGTAACGAATCCTAGTATAAATTAATTTATTATTTCGTGTCTAGTAACCCGG
>Ga0058701_10006123_pt1 | contig 10097 bp, 4 predicted proteins | sample AgamicOrMae_FD_97039 | JGI IMG/M metagenome (GOLD analysis project Ga0058701, IMG submission 97039) | Agave microbial communities from Guanajuato, Mexico - Or.Ma.e | ecosystem: Host-associated > Plants > Phyllosphere > Phylloplane/Leaf | place: Guanajuato, Mexico | collected 2012-06-04 | reverse complement strand
TATTCCACTTGTGTTTTATAGCCCATTTATATGAAGCCAATGGGGGGACGGACATGGAAGTATTGGCCTGCTTCAGGCCCGGTTTTTTCGTTCTGAGAGCAACGGTAATATGTTATCTGCTGCGAGCTCATTTGTTGTATTTAAAAAAGGTTATTCCCGTGTGTTTGCCCGGTGTCGTGTATTTATGCGTCCGCATCTGATGTGCATTGGAGAGAATCACCTTGTAAATCGGAAATCATGTTTAAAAATTGAACGCAGGAAGAAGAAGCCCGCCTCCGCAGGTTCCCAAACGGGTTACAAACGCCCAAAATAACACGTGACACAAAAAAAGGAACTCGGGATATCCCATTTGTAGGCTCTCTAGTATGTTGGCAGAGCGGAGTGGGGGAAGGGGTGGGGGAGGGAGGCTGTTATCGATCCAGCGGGTGAGCGAGAGTGCCACCTCCGAGTGGCTGCCTCCCTGCCTGCCTGCCTGCCCGCCTGCCTGCCTGTCCTCCCGCCGTCACCGCACCGCACACACAGCACGAATACCTCTGCTACCGCTTCGATTGCTCAATGCATTTGCATTTACGTGGGGAGAAAACAAAAAGGAGGTGACATTTAAAAAGGGGCTTAGATATTCAAGGGATTTAGGGGGCGGTGCGCGGGGTGGGGGGGGGAGGGGTGGGGGAGAGGTGGGGCGAAGAGGGGTCGCTTTCCCCGAATTTCGGACTTCCGTGACAAAAGTGGGTGAACTTTATGATCGTAACCCGCATCTAATCTGAAGAACTGGCTGAGGGATTAGGAACGAAGTTCAAAGGCTCTTTTTCTCTTGAAGTCTGACTGAAAAAAAAACATGCGTTTTTAAAAACATATGATTTTTTTCGCCTTGTTTCTTTATATTCTTGTAAAAGGTTTCTGAACTTAAAAAGTTCTTAGCCGTTTTGCGCTCAGGAAGAAACAAGATTTTTTTAAATCATATCACCTTGGGTTTCTCCAAGAAAGGACCTCGGGTTTAGCGGTGTTCCCCATCGCAATCTTCATCATAACTTTTTTTTAATGTTCATAATACTTGGGTCAAAACTTTGTGAATGAAAGTGGTACCTAAAATCTCGTATTCTATCTACAAGTCGAGTAAGTAATATTATTTTGAATAGAGGTTGATGGAATACGATAGGTTAACCTAGATAAAGCGGTTCGCCTTGGCTAGATTAAGCTTTAGTTACCCTATGCCTCACTTTGCAGTCTGTCCGCTCACCTGTCAACCTACCGCTGGGACGTAAGCGCCGTTAAGCGCGACGTAGCTTTAGTTGACCTAGTGTAGGTCAAGTGCCTTGGCCTTCTCTCCGCGCAGCTCAGATCCAAAAGGCGATACATTTCCAAAATGTATATTGTCCTCCTGCATAAAATTTATCTTTTAGACTTCGCAAAGTTTACGCAAAAGATCATTTCTGCTCAGAGGAACATGAATGAAGGCTCTTGTTTCAGTGTTAAGTTGAGGTCTCGGGAAAGAAAGTAGGTATCGAGCCGAAGCGAAGCCAAAAGCTAGCCGCTCCAGCCAGACGGCAGACGGCTGCCATGGAATATTGATTGCGTGAGTCACGTTTTCATATGAGACTTAAAACGCTCCCTGTCCGATGGCCGCATAGCGTAGCATTTGCCACAAATCGATGTCGCAGACGATTTCTCACCTCGTCACGCGATAATTGGCTCGTTTCTATCTTTCTCTTTAACTACCATTGCTCTTTAAGAGTTTTTTTTATTTTTTGTTTATTTCTATTTTTATTTATTTTTTAAACGCGAAGAAAATAACTTTGCCATCTCAACAAAAACGGTTTGTAATAGCCTCAGCTAATCAGAATGATTGTGACTATTCCACTTATTAAGGCGACAACTGTGATTGTTGTAACAACTCATATTCTGGTTGTAACAATTGAAATTTCCACCAAAACCATTCTGGTTTGATGAGGCAGTAATAACAAAACGTTTAGTACGGGCAAAGAAGTCATTTTCTCCGTGAAACTAGATTTGAATTTTTTAGGGGGGGCGCAACGCATTATATATATATTTTCTGCAGTTTACTAAAAGATTGGAAAAATACGTTGTGGTACACGTTTATGGTCAAGTACATCGTTTAAAAAAATAAAGAAGAAGAATTTTGCTCTTTTATTGCAATTTTTTTATGCTGTCAAAATCGATCGTTTAAGCTTATGTTTTGAGATTAGTTTTGTAAGCTGTTTTTTTCAATTGTACGTATAGGTTGTATTTATGTATATTGATATTTTTGTTATGTAATTACTTGCTGCGGGAGTCCTTCGTGGTTTATTCCGGAAGAAGTCGTCGAAAATTGTGCTGTACAGAACTCTTGTTCCCTAAGCAGGGACGGCCTGAGCACCCGGTGTGCATAGCGGAAGTTTGCGTTCGGAAGTGTTTAATAATTTCTGTACACCTCTTCATCGAAGGAGGAGGGCGGAACACGAGGAAATAGCACCTTTCCAATTGACAGTGTACTGTGATTCGTCTTTTCCCGCCATTTCCTCGAAAAATGCCCATTTCGTGTGGAAGGACGGCTCAAATGGCAACACCGAAAAAGCGTCAGCAAGCGTTCCCAAAGCGTGACCGATCTTTTTCGGCTTCGACCACAAATATGCATCTAAAACAAATCAAGCAAACAAACAAGGTGTAAAAATAGGCCGGAGGAAACCGCAGTGCGCGATGCCCGTCTGCGTCTGACGACCGCGGGCGGCGTTGCCTTGACCAGACCACTGCACCGCGCTGGACCAGGCGGACTCGAAGCCTCGCCAACGCCAAATTCGGCTCACGAAGGTGGAACCATAAACTCTCTCTCTCTAAACCTTGAGTTAAAAATTCAGCCAGAGGAGGGTGAATTTCGTATAAACAAGCTCGGAGAACAACAACACTCCCATTTTCAATTTATTAATTATTTTCTTTCGGAAGTAGTTGAGTTTTATTTTTGAACACGTCAAGTTTTAAAAGTGGCATTTTACAAGTCATTGCGTGTTCGAAATTTCATTACAGTTTAAGGATCATCGACGAACACCGCGTGGTTTAACTTTAACTAGGTCAGGTGAAATGTACCTCGTTTCGCGATCGCTCCGTTTGGCTGACAAGCCTCATGTCGCTTAGGCCTTTTCTCAGCGGTAGAAGCCTGCCGCCGCGCCGTGAACTAAGCAGCATTAGGCTTACACGTTAAAAAACAGTAGTGAAAATGACTTTAGCAGTGAAAAATCACCCCTAATTAGTGATCCCCCAGCGAATAATGGCTCATTTTTCTCTAAATAGTTGTGGATTTCCTCTCCTAAAGTAATTTTCACCGCTATTTTTTTAGCGTGTACCGTTTGGTTAGGTTAGGTTAGCGCCTCGCTCCATTTCGAAGGCGTAGCAATGCAAGGTTTTTAAAACTTGGAGCGTTTTTGGGCGTCTCTTTTCCCTGATTGGCTGGCAGATGGGCTTCTCGTACACTTGGCGATGTAACTAGTCCGGTCCACATTCCACCGTGGGCTTAATCGAAGCCATCCGGGCTTGGAGGGCTGGGCAAGGGGACTCGCGGGCCGGGACGGGCCGGGCCGGGCCGGGACGGGCCGGGCCGGGCTGGACGGGTTCAGAGGTCCACAGGACCCTCTCTTCAGGACTCCGACGCGACGCCAGGACGAGGACGAGGAGTGACCGTGACCGAAAAAAAAGAACCCACTTGCGCGCTTTCCACCGCTCCACTTTCAAATCCATCCTAACTTCCGACGGAAGCACCCCCTGCAACCGGCCTTACAAGCATGCCGATCGTGTTGCCTACCTTGAAACTTACAGGGGCGCTATTGATATGAAGCGTTTTTCTAGAAACACAGTTAAGATAAACATAAGAATCAGTAGAGACCCCAAAAAATCGGGGTAGCTGTCATAAGCGCCAAAAACCACAAGCGCCAACGCCGCAAGCGCCAATCCGTAACCGCCAAACGAGAAAAGTCGCAAACGCCGAAGGTCTTGACCGCAATACTAACCTAACCTAACTTAACCTAACTTGACCTAACCTAACCTATACGGACTTTGGCGACTTTTCTCGTTTGGCGGTTACGGACTGGCGCTTGCGGCATCGGCGCTTGTGGTTGTTGGCGCTATCGAATGACCCCAAAAAATCGTTGAGCATCGCGTTTTTGACCGAACTGTGCACGGCAAGATTTCGAGGGCTATGAGAATATATCTTAAAGAAAAAAAATCGTTTATTTAAAGAAAAACATATTATTGTATAGTGTAAACGAAGTCATTTTAAGTTTATGTGGTCTTCGTGACCTGATTTTTCGGTGTGCCTATTGATTCGTCTTGTGAAGCCGTGGAATTCCATATCATCTTTTTTGTCGTGTGTCTGGTTTTCAATCAAACGTGGCAGTATCGTGTTTTCCTAGAAAGGAAGGCGATCGGTCGCTCCAACTAGCGAGCGTTTTCCTATTGATTAGACCTTTTACTATACATTATTAATACCTTTCTGATATACCTGTGTGGTTTTCGCGCATAAAGAAGGGATCGATGAAAGAAAGCTGAATTCTGATATTGTTAAGTGCAACAATTTTTTCTGTGTACTAGAGTCGATCTTCAAGCGTATTGGATTTTTCAATTGAATACCACCCAAGCAAGTTGTGGGATTGTTTGAATCGATATTCATGATAAAATCAATTCAGTAGATTCACTCAAAAATACCTCTTTTTATTTTTTTAAGTCAGTGTTTTAATTAGCACACTTTCTTCTTTTAGATATGGTTTCATCGCGGGAATACGCTGAATTTCTACATTCTGATATGAACTTTTTTTTTAGGAATTTCTGAAAGTAGCGATGTGCTATTAGTCTTATTTGAGCGATTTCTATGAGTCTTATTTGATAAAATAACCACTGTATCATTTTTTTTTAAGTTCCACTCACGCTCTACACTCTCTATGGACACGGCGTGGATTTTCTCAAGAGCGCTCTGAATTTGAATCAGTGAGTGTCTCTGAGATTCAGTGAATTTTCACTGAAGACTGTCACTGATTTAAATTTAGAGTGAAGTTAGACTAAATTTACAATCAGCGAACTTAAAAAAAGTTGTAATTGTTGCGTGTCTTTAAAACGTATTAAGAGATATTGGCTGTTTTGGTGATGGCGCAAGTCCAGTTGTTCTCAGGCAGAGCTCCACGGACCACCAGCTTCCTGTTTTGGTGCGAATTGCGTCCGCCAGGGTATAGTTAACAATTGAACCGGCCCACGCCTCGCGTCCCTAAAGCTCATAGCGAAATTACGAAGCAGCGTTTTGGAAATCGGAATCGTCTCTTTCAGTCGAGATTGGCTTTGCAAAAACGTGCGCTTTAAAAGCAGTTATTCGCAGAATTCATTTTACATTTCTTTGTGCAGTGTCTATTTTAAAGGTCACCTTTCCTAACGTTACACCTGGGTTCGACATTTGCATGTTATTGCATAACATAATAACGATTTAGGATATCACCGCGTAGGTCAGGTTATGTTAACGTGGGATATGTTAATGACGACCGAATTATATATAAATTATATATAAATATAATTGTTTATTTTCGGTTTCAATGCCTCCACAGATTTACCTTGACTTTCTTTAAGCCACTACCGCCCAGTGATGCTGTTCGGTAACAGGAAAAAATATTTTAGAGGATCTTTTTAGTTCGGTATTGTCAAAATTAAAAAAATACCCCCCCCCCTTTGGGAACCTAAAATTTAATAATTTAGGCATTTTCCAAAGCTTAAAATTGCGCAATTAAATGGGAAAATCCTTCGAATTTCTCTTAAGCTAAATTTCACCCCAAATTCTTGAGGCTGTTATGGGTTAATCAGCCCAATACTTTAGGCACTTTGTAGTTTAGTAGATGTTTCCAGTGAGTCAAGAACAACCCATCACCCAAAAAATGACTTTGTCTCAGCGACAAATATCTGCAACACTGACAAACGCGCCTTGTTTCTGTACAGACTACAACCGTATCTGTTGAACCAACAAATCTTATTTTGTCGCCTTTCCTATTTTCTTGTCACCATCACATTTTTTTTTTAGTAAATGTAACCAAATGGATATTGTCGTCTGACAACTGTAATTTTGCCAAAGTCATTTTTTTGCGTGATCTGAATGACTTTGGTGGAGGATATTGGTAGTTTGTTTGACGGAGTGTTTGTGTTTTGTTGCAGGCTGACGCCAAGATGGTTTTTGATGTGATCCAGCGAATGGAAGACACCGAAGCGTTTTCGGAGGAGTTGTTGGCAGCCATGAAGCGCTTGTGGAACGACTCAGGCGTGCAGCAGTGCTTCCAACGATCTAACGAATATCAACTCAACGATTCTGCCAAATAGTGAGTAATTAACTTGTCATTATGTCGTGTCTCTCCTCTGCTGCGGCTCTGCCAACGCAGGCCTTACCGACCGGGACCGGCACGCAACCAATTGAAAACGCACTTCTTATTGGACGAGCTCTCCGCTCGATTTCATTTTTTTTTATTCGCAATCAGACGCCGAAAACACGGCGTTAATCGAATTTTGGAAACGCCCTGTTAAAATACTCAGCAAGGGAAGAATCTGACTAAATCCTGTACCGCTGATAAAAAAAAAAGAAAAAGTTATGTAGCAATTACAAACTTGGATTTTTTCGGATTTTGACGTATCTTATCTTGTTTGTTTGGAGTCTAAATTTAAACCAGCTCAAGTTTTATAAAACTTTAAAAAAAGCCAAAAAGGAAAACGCTCACATTTTTTCCTAATTATTTTTTAGGAGGGGTCCTAACAATAGAAATATTCGATTTCTTGTGTGTAAAATCATTTTCTACATTTTCTACAGACTAACAAAAAAAAATAATAATCACAAGGCTCTGCTGATCAGCGGTTGCCTCCTTTTTTTTAGGACGTTTCTTATATAGCATCTGTAAGGTAGCATTTTGGTTTTCCATGCCAATAACCTAGTTGAAGTTAACACACAAATTCCAAAGAGATCGCATTAAGCGATTTGCTGTAAAAACAGTCATTAAAACGGTATTTGCATAGTAAGTTTACGGGTCAATAGGAAATGCGCCAATTTAGAAGTGAGTACACGACGGCAAAAGCGCTAGTGCTTTGCTGTATCGAGATACACACGCAACGCAGCTCTTTTGTTTATTAAATGGCCTTTTTATTTCGAATAAATGAAAAGGTGCTCCACTGTTCCTATTCACGAAACCGAGTAGGCCTACTTAACCGGGCAGGAAAAATAGTTTACGGCAAACTTGGGCTGTATTTCTACGTCGTTCGGTGAGGAGACTTTTCACACGCTGCCCCATTTAAAACGAATTAGGTTGGTTTCCGTGCGTTTAAGTCACCTTTCATTTAAAATGCATAAGGTTGGTTCCCGTGCGTCCAAGTCTCCCTTTGTATTGACATGGGCGTGCGAATAAAACTGACCATAATTTAATGCATGCCTTTAATATTTACTGGGCTTAAGATTACCTTGTTAACGAGAAGAGCATGCCCGCTCTTTAACCCACTACCGCCCAGCGATGCCTTTCGGAAACAGAAAAATTTATTTTAGAGGATCTTTTCAGTTCAGTATTGTCACAACTTAAAAGATATCACCCCTCTTGAAACCCAAAATTCAATAATTTAGGCATTTTTCAAAGCGTATGCGTATTTTAAAGGAAAAAATCCTTCCATATTCTCTTAGGCTCAATTTCACTCCAAATACTTTGGACTGTTATGGGTTAATGCAAGCCCACATGGGACAGCCGCTGTAAGCCCCATAATCCCATCCCTCTACCGGAGTTAAACGTGTTTCTTGTAAACAAACTCCCCCTTTAAAGCGATTAACTACAGTATTTTTGATGACACGGCAGCAGTCTGACGTGCAGTAAGCCCTGTGCAGTGGAGTACAGTACTGTACACAGTTTATTTCAGATGTTACGATCTCCATCTCTTGTGTTTCGCTTTCCGTTGCCAGACCGAGTTGAGCGATAGTGAGCGCGGCATAGGGCATCCAACCTAACTTCAACCAGCTTTGTTGCGCTTACAAAGGTTAGGTTACGTGTCTGGTGCCTCGCTTCGCCAACGCTCCGCTCGGCTATCGCCAACTTTGATGCTGCTTTTTATCTGCCCTTGAGAATCAAGAGGGGCATCAGGCTTACTTAGGAAAATTTAAGCTTAACTTGTGCCACACTCAGCTCCGCTTCGTTTGGTTACGACAGAAGGGATACGAGGTGGAACATTCGACCTTAAACAAGTTAGTCTGTTTGGTTCGTGCATGGCCTCGGCCTCGCATGCAACGTGGAAACTTCGACACTCCCGTAAATTTATACCTTCCATTTCTTTTTCCGAATAACCTATAACTATGGGCGTCGAATTTCCCTTAACTTGCATATAAAATTAAAAATTGACTTGGGAAAACTCGGTCAGATATGTTTAGTTTTACGTGGGAGACCGAAATGAGTAGCTGCACTAGCAAAACCTCCCCCGCTTCATCTTTGTTCTTCCAGCGAAGTGGGCGTGAGTGGAATGCAGCAATTTTGCAACTGATACAGGAACGGAAGGTTTCGGCATTCTTTTCTTCGAGTATCGATTATATCTACGTGTATCGAGTTCTGTTATCGATAAGACGCCGTGTCGGCGCCCCTAACGTGTTGTTTTAACGCGCCTCGGAGTTTTCGAATGCATCTATGACGCAGTACGCTGGCGTTGCCGCGTGACTTGTTCAAACGTCACGTCACGTTTCGCCAGGAAATCCCCTAGACGAATCTCTTCTCTCAAACCCAAATTAATTCCTTGTACGTTTGAAGTCTCTGACAACACTGTAAATTTTAGAGGTTGCTCCACCTGTGGTGCTCTGCACTTCGTAGCCAAGCTGAATGACAGCGGAAAAACGCACAAGGCTCTAAACAAGTAAACACAAATATAGTTAACCTTGCAGAACGGTCTCCTTTAAAACTGATCAAGAGAACGAACACATTTAAAACGATACCTCCGTTTTGGGGAATGCTATACCTGTTTTGGGTTTGAAATCCAAACGGGGTTGGTACGTATTTTAGTTATTTTTCAAGATAGGCCTATGTTCAGCCATATCATTCAAAAGGTCTCGGCGAGAGCTTTCCATTGATGTGGCTGAACATAAGTTTATGTTGAAAAATTACCGAAATACGATCTACCCCCGTTTTGGTGTTATATCCAAAACAGGTACAGCATTCCCCAAAACGGGTTTTTTACTGTGAAGCGACAGGTAATATTCAATTCAAATTTAATAAATATTTTATTTTTAGTCTTTGGCGTCACCGCAAATTGGTGTGTGTGTGGTTTCGAACCAAAAAATTCGCGCTGTCCTTTATGTATGATTAAGAATTATCGAACTAAATTGCAGGTCTGCAGTTTAGCGCTACCTCAATTTAACTGGTACCGAAGGCAGTTGCTCCTACTCGCTTATGAAAACGTAGCACCAGGAAGGAAAGCGCGGCCGGGGGGGGGGGGCTTGCGGACGAAGCTCTCGCTGCAAAAACTTCACCCCCTGAAAACGCTTTCGGCTCGCGGAAACATAAATTGTGTCGCATTTAACTTTTCATCAGAGCCCCCGTAAAAACAACTTTAGTTTCACACGGACGATGGTCCTAAAAAATTGCGTCCAGATAAACTTTTCGTTTTCATTTAGTTTGTTTTTGGTCTGTGGCCTTGAAACTTGTGTCTCAAAATATTTGCGCCAACTTGGAATCATCCAGGAAGACCAAGTCTACACGCTTTGTGTATCCTACTTTATTTCCGTTCCATGTTAATATTCGTCTTCTTTTTTTCGAGGGTAGCATTACACATTGGCTTGTCAAATTCGTTTCGCGCGGTAGAAAATATGCAATCGTTTCATCATGAGAGAAGGGCGCCCTTCTCTCATGGTTTCATCACTGGTTTTGAATAGGTCCTCCTCAAAAAGTACTTCCGAAGTATGGACCCTACCCGTTCCAAGCGCATGCACTAAAGCATGATTATTTAACCCCTGTTTAAAATTTATTTAAATGTGCTTTAGCAGGTCCCAGATAGCTCTTTCTCCCTTTACGGAAGTTGGGTTAGAGTGCAGAAAACGTCGTGCAGATTATGCCTCTCACACGAGGCGGATAATCAAG
>Ga0058701_10006122_pt1 | contig 10098 bp, 4 predicted proteins | sample AgamicOrMae_FD_97039 | JGI IMG/M metagenome (GOLD analysis project Ga0058701, IMG submission 97039) | Agave microbial communities from Guanajuato, Mexico - Or.Ma.e | ecosystem: Host-associated > Plants > Phyllosphere > Phylloplane/Leaf | place: Guanajuato, Mexico | collected 2012-06-04 | reverse complement strand
TAATTAAGGGGTATATGAACAATAAATAGATGAGTAAGTTGGCGTAAAAAGCGGTCTCAGCGGGGCATTTAACTTGTCATCCGTGGCTGTCACTATAAGAGCGGTTTAACATTGACAAAATAGTTGTTTTCCTGGATGAATTTCCAGCGCAACTTGGAATTAGTATTTAAAACGAAATTACCACCGAAGAAAAAATAAACAGATTGTTCCGAATCATGGGAAAAAGAAAAACGAAATGTAGGGCAATATTTTTGAATTTATTAATCTGAAAACCTCCATGCCAAAAAAGTGGAACTCGACCCGACCCACCCCATACCATCCACACATAATTCTCTGTTCGCTTGTAACACCCCAATGAAAAACCTTTCATAATTAATAACCGTGTATATGTGCATATATAGGGTGTACAGTATACACTTACACATATTTATATATTGTATATTATTATATATCAGATGCTTGTGGGATCGTCATATGTAATTATATATGGCTATACATACTTCAATAGAAATTAAACATAACTATATTTAAACGGCGTGAGGAGTGCTTACATAAGCTCATATTTGATTACTTCATAGAGCTACATAATTTTATAGTCCGTCAACCATCGATGATATGAAATCATATATAATAATATGTACCGGTATTCGTATATACAGTATTTATAGAGTACATATATACATGATCATACACCAACCGTCCATGGATTCGTTCATTGGAATATCTCCTAGGGATTGCGAGCCTGGGAATTTATAATCGTATGTGCGTGTATAATTGTATACAATAAGCGTAGTTAGTCATAAATATTACTTCGTCCTCGCGTTCTTTGTTTGTCAAAGTCCAATACATTTTAGTTATAGTTGAATGTAAAAGAATATTATTTAGCAATGTCGTCATAAGGCGGCTTAACTGCATGACATTGAGTGTTTAAAACTGCAAAGTAAAACAAAGCACACTAAACTTATTCGAACCGTTATTGGATCAATTAAACTGACCAAAAGGCTACTATGTTCGATATAAAAGTGTATTTTAACGAGGGCTTTACCTAGGCATAACTGTAAGACATTGACGGCTGGTATATGCAATTGCATATTCAGCTGTTAAGCTTGTAGAAGAGGAGAACGACACTCATTTTTTTATTTATTTTTTATTTTTTTTAGATCGTTTACGAATGTTTCTTCGCTCTGCCGCCCACTACCTGAAGCTTAAAGAGGACTTGTAGCATACCTGATACAGAATAAGATATTATAAAGGAAAGACGAGGAGCACTCCAATCACCGAAATAAAACAACAGTAAGTGTTCGATGTAGGAAGGTTGTTTCCCGTGGCAACTTTTTGTATATTGTTTGGTATTATCGACCTATATACATAAACATTTGGACAAATTTCATACGGCCATATATGAGGTTTATACATAAATTATATATAATACTATATATTGAAAATTCATCGGGCATTCCAATTTTCCTAACACGTAGGTCGTGTCTGAAAAAAAAGAGGACCACTCATGCGAGCGGGCAGATATCAACAAAGCTGGATTTGTTTTAGGAAACATGTATCAGTGGACACCAAAGGGCAATTACGGAGATCACTGCACGACAAACCTCGTTTACAAGACAAGATCAACACTTGTAAAAGAAATCCTTGAGTAGTAGTACCTTGTTTCCAGACACGTTGCTGTACTTCCAAAACACTGTAGGCTTGTAAACAAATCACTCTTACACAAAACCACACGGCACTAGCATTTTTCAATTTTCTTTTAAATATATATTTTCACCAGCGAACAAGACGCACTCGCACAGACCGGCACACAACGCGCACGCGATACACCGGATCCTCCGGCACACGAGACGGTACTGAAACAGAGAGAGCGCGCGCCGCGCAGGCGGCGGCATGAGCCCAACCCCTCCCTTCTCCGCCGTCCCTAACCTAGGTTCCGCCCGCCCGCACTTCCCTCGATCTCCGTTCCCCTCCGAGCCCGCTGTTGCAGACTGAGCTGCTTGTGGCGGGGTTCCAGGTGAGGGAAGGGAGGACCCAACCTGTGATTCTCCTCTGCGATCCTAACGCCACCTGACGGCGTGTATTGTGTACCTACCAGGGCGAGTGTACCCTCCCGGTGTACCCTGTGGGTGTACCGTTTGGGCCTAGCGTCCCTGCTCCCGACGCTTTACCCCATTGAACGGACTCTCAGGACTTTTCGGTTGACGAGTTGACCACTGGAATTACAATAATGATTCGTTGCGTGCAGAGGACCATGTTCGGTGTCAATATTTGGATCAAAGATGTTAAGTGTTGGCAAATATACTCTTTGAATTCCAGTTTACTTCAAAACTGCTTTCCGTGCAAACGATTCTTAATTTGTTTGTCGATTGTTTGCAATTGAGCCATTCCTGTCCAGAAACGTCCAAAAGCTGGCACAAATTATGAGAAAGAAAAGAACATCCGCCAAAAAACGAATATAATAGAGTCCGTTTTCCCCTGATTTTTTTCTTATTATTCTTTTTCGGCTAATTAAGAGCACTCTTGTTTTATTCAAAGCACGTAAAAATTTAGCGTGCCGTGGTAAACACGATTCTCAGGGAGTCAGCCTACTAAACAGTAAACGAGCATACCATCATATTATTTGAGAAAAGGGGAGACTTTAAAATACTGAAGTAATTGTCATACTTCTTCAAATAAAAACAAACACCAACGTAACAAATAACAAGATTTTTTTAAAAAGAAGAAAAAAGTCGAAACTAAACAAATCGGCGTTTTAAGTGGGCCATTTAGTCTGTAGGAAGTGTCTAATCACCCACCAGCGAACAGCGTGCTAGTCCGTGCAAGCTATGTTCCTTTTCCTCGACGATCTCTACAGCACCGTCGCCTTGGCGTTGGTGATAGCGTGCAAAACTACGAATCGAATGGGACGAAGTTCGATTTCTACCTGCGGCACCTAATCTTTTCCTTCCCCACGGGGCTAATAGGCGTAGGTCGGTAGCCAACTCGCCTCTTAGCGGGCGAATATAACGAAATAAATTAAGTGTGTATGACTTCCACGACTATTTCGCAACTACACTTTTGTTAGCTTCATCATCCTCGTCGCCACTAGCCGCAAGTTCACACTCGTGGGTATCGTAGAGTTATAGTAGGCTTTTAAGCAGCTTTTGAGGTGGTAATATGCAATCATTTCATGACCAGTGTATGTTTTATTATGTGATCTCCAGAACGATTTTAAAGAGTTAGATATACCTACCGAAGACAGGGAAAAACCGGAGATCATCGTGCAAAAGGTTCCTTCGTTTCGAACATGCATATTTTTGTAATTTGAAAGCTTTTTCAGCAACTCCTTCAGGAAAATCCTCGACAACAGGGAAATGCGTCACCTGAAACGGAAGTCAACACCAAAACTGATACTTTGAAACATCCATTGAGGTGGTATGAAAACAGCTGTCATTTAAATTTAGCCAATTAGACTAGGTCGGATTAATTACATGGCTTACGGATCTTTGAGGAGACGGCAGACCCTCGGCTCCCGGGGAGGTCCTCGTTGAAGCCCTCGGCGGGGCCTCGGTGGGCCCCGGAGCAGGCAAAGTGCGGAGTTGGGGTCGGGCGCAAGGAACGTCACCGACTTTTGGCAACAGCGGACGACTCAACTCACGGTAAATACCAAACACGAAAACACTTTGCCTCTGATCAGGTCCACTCCGCCTGTCGCCCGCAGTAATTAACGGTGTTTAATTAATACCGACAAACAGATATTAGGAAGTAATCAGTCAAGTGATACATCACCAAGGTCAGTTTTAAGATATACTAGAGATATAGATAACCCGGAGAAAGATTGCATCATATGATCATTACAGCAAGACAGGGTTATCATACAGTAGTTCCAAATGAATTTAAGATTTTGATCGTAAACCGTAGAGGGAATATGCGTGAATTTCTAAAAGAAGACAGGAAAAAAAATACTTGTCTTCCACACACTTACCATACAGTCGGTATATGGCCGATGCAAACAAAATCGTTCTGATACTGGATCCCGCGTGAACTTTCATCCTTAGGCCTACCATTTTATGGCAAAGGTAGTTTCATTTATCCAATCTTTCTTTACAACATAATTTTTTAGCGAAATGATGTTCCGTGTATCAACGTCCTGACATAAAACGTATTTCGGAACACACCGTATGTGTGATAAACGAACTTGGAATGGCTGCCGGTTAGAATAGGCACTGTCAAGTATGGCCAGTATTGTGAAAACGAAGTCGCTAACTTATGCGGCTGACGGTACAGCCGGGACGTAAAAATAAACTAAAAACGAGGCTATGTTTGAAAATATCGAAGCAGACGAGAAATTTGTGGTAACAACGTTAACTAGCGGGATCCATGAAACGTAAAAATGAGTGCTGGTTTATATTTCGCGTCGGAGCTCGCTAGCGAATAAACCCAGAAGAGATAACAGGTAGGAGAGGGCGGGGCGGGGCACGCCGCTCCAATTGTTTTGCAAATTAGTCCACAGTATATCAGTCGATAATTCACAGTGATGAAATTTCAATTGTGGTACTACTGGGATAAGCGCGATCGGTCGGGATTGTGGCAATCTTCTTATGTAACCATAATTAAATTTTAGCAAGCGCCTTTTTTTAGTCCATCATCAGATGAAATATTTCATTACTATGGAACGCTTTGATATATTTCTGTCCGTAAATAACTACTATTTTTTAGCACTGTTTCTTTCCTTCAGCCTAAAAGTACTTTTATAATTTTGATGAGAGAACGTATTGCCGAACCGAGATCCATGTCAAGGTAGATTATGCCAAACATGAAGGTCACCTAAAAATCTGCTCTATAAGGAAATATTAGTTCGCAAGTTTATTCACAACGCCTAGTTGCATTAAGTTCTGCGTTTTTATGAAATAGCATTTAAAAAACTAAAGAGAATGTACTTCATATCCGAGGTAAAATTTAGAGCAACCTCCCGGTACTACACGAGTTCCTGTAGATTAGAACCACAGGAATCTTATTTCAAGCAATTTCATGGCAGAACATCAAACACATAGTGTAGACCTATCTCGTCGTTCGGAATGATTTTCCGTGTTTTACTTTTGTACCTGTGCAACACTTAGCAACGTTATTCAAGATAAATAATAATGTCAAGGAGTTATACAACTTTTCTAAATGATATAACAAAAAACTGGCGATCATTTGAGATGGTTTTTTAGTTAAAGTTCCTTCAAATATGTTTACGCAACATTGCATCAGTTTAGTATATATATATATATATATATATATAATTTTTAAAATAGCAAAATAAAAAAGGATGTTTTGATCACATTGACTTCTTATTTATTTCACCAAATCATTTCCATGAAAATTTCATAGCTTAGGCGTCTCTTTCAAATCATACGTTGATTTTCAACAAAGTGGAAATAAAGGTGTGTTCTCCAACACTTCTTTTAACACCTTCCGAACAGCTGTGAAACCCGCCTTAGATGGCTTCCGCAAGGGCGGCGGGTGACTCAACAAAGCGAAACAAGTGTTTCCGATGCATCTGCTTTCGTCCTGCCCCTCTTTCCTTCCCACCCTTGCCAAGCACGAAATCCACAAGTAATGAGATGGACATTGAAACCAACCAATCGGTTTATTGGGTAGCTTGGCAAATTCGGGGATGATATTAATCTGGAGTCCCAATAGGAAACGAGGAAAATGAACGAAAAGATCCCCAGTAACTCATTTTCGCCTCGGAAATACCTGCGAGATGAATAGTACTTTCGGTCACGATGAACTTGTTACTCTCAGGCTGAATGTAATCACGCCTCATAAATGTATATTCACCTGAAAGGCACAGGCCGACTCTATGCATAGGAAACTTGCAATACATTCATGGTTAATATGAAAGATGGAATTTTCCATCACTTTTTTTCACCTTCTGTCGCCAAACCAAGAGAGGCACAAGGTACGAAACCTAACCTAAGACGAGGTTAACCCTATAACAAACAAGCCATAAAAGCGAAGGACAGCACAAAGGGCACTACTCAGCCTATAAATTAGCAGTATCAAAACTAAACAAAGCGGTACGTGACCTAAATTATGCGGCTTATGTCTTAAATCCTCATCATATAAAAAAATAAATTAAAAAAAATAAACCAACGGAAAGAGAATGTTACGCAACGCAAAAAAAAAGTCATAAAAAGAAATTTCCGCCTCTCTTAACTTTGAATCGTTGTGTTTTCCAACTCATGAAAAAAGACTATCAAGTTAGACTTCAATTTGCTATTGTATATGGGTCATCTCTCGTGCTATTTAAAATGCGCACTGAAATGCGTCACGGTTAATGAGATTTAAGCTGTTTCCAGAGCTGGCAGAGACCTCTCAGTTCAAAGGGTTATATTTTTCACTTTGGTCTCAACCTTTGCTCACATTCTCATTACAATATAAATATCAAAAATCTATGAACGAGCTGGGTGCAAAAGGTTTAATTACCTTGTACCTCAGGTTAGGTAGGTTGCATCCCTTGTGTTTCGCTTGGCGGAGAATTTCTCATTTGCAATGTGCAGTGCAGTCCGTGTCCCTCAAAGCCGTCGCCATTCCCTCCGCCTTAAACTTACCTAGTTAGAGATAGGTTCATTATAGAATTTAACGTCGCCACACAAAGCTTGCTTGTTATCGACCGAGGAAAAACACGGTCGTTATGGAGCGCCTCTGACGCACTTTTCACGAATACAATAGCCTCTAAAGCTATTTCGCTTAATGTAGGCCTACTTGTGGATGTTAGCCCCTGGTTGAACGGATGGGTCAGCTCTGGGCTCCTAGTAATCAGTGCCCCGGACAGCGGCCGATTAATTCTTAGCCCTAATTACGATTTTACGTGTAGTGCAAACGATATATGAAGATGACTGCACTCCTCCTCAGAAACTTGTGCGTAAAGTGAGTTGGGAAACCACAGGCTAGGCAACAGTGTCGACCTTATTCACATTCATGAGCAAAGTACTTGCTCTGCGAACAAGACCATTTAAAACACTGGCCAAGATAAGCCTGGTTTGTCAGTATTATCCCAGACAGACGGATCTTTGTTTTTACTTTATTTTTCTATATCGTATACAGCGTTTATTCATTTTTAAAGTATTTTTTTTATAATAAAAATTAAAAGCTTGGATTTAAAGAAAAAAGAAAAACAATCCTTACATTTATGATGAAATATGCTCTAAAACAAGGATTCTCCAGGATTTCCTTTCTAAAATATAACTGGTTTCTTTGGACTTTTTTACATATTTACCGAAAGGTACCCTATGTTGGATTTTCTTTCATGAAAAAAAGACCTTAGACGGCATCATTTAAGTTCATGTGTCGGCTTGTGGAAACCAGTTGAACCCCACAATAATAACCGTTGATGTTACATAAGAGCGAAACATAATCAATATAATGCAACCAGGATTAAGTAATCCAACCATCAAGAAATGGTGGAATACAATGAAACATGCTGAAGATCGACTGAGCTGCTAGTGTCTAAAAAAGGAAAGAAATTGCTTTTCTTTTCACTCACGATTCTAATGAAAGTGGAAATCATCCATTTTGATGCCATACCCCAGCTCAAAGTGAAAGATCAAACTTTCCCATTTCGAAACTTTTCACATACGAACGTCCGTAATACGGGTTAAACCAAAGTTCGCAGGGTAAGGATCTTATTGGGAAAATAAATCGGCCTGTTTAGGGACGTCCAAGCATGAGACCTTGGTTATTATTTGTAATGGATTTTGATTTCGGTAATCCGGGAGAAATAACAGTTTGGCATGGGTTTATTTTGATAGTAATCTTATAAGCGCGTTTCCAAACCCACAATCAATATCGCCACTCGGCGAGAAGTTGCTCCACTTTTTGCGCCTCTTCCAGCTGTTCTTTCCAGTTATCGCTCGGCGAGGCGTGGCGCTTCCTGCAACTGTCTCAGATTCCGCTGCGATCGATACAACCGCAAGCAACAAATCCTTACTGCCTCAGGTTACTTGACAACTGGGCGGTTCATAGTTTAATTAAATATACCTGGACACCGATGTTGCTCAAACGCGTCTTTTAAACAAGTCTCCTAATTAATACAGCATAGAGAAAATAAAAGACACTTTTTTTTCAAATTTACATCCGAGGCCCGTACATTCCTTGGTGTCACTTGACGTGTGTGCGTTTTCGTGTATCATGTGTACCTACACCAGAAGGTACTTGTTTAGAATCGTCTTCTCACCACATTTCACGGGTAAAACGTTCAAGACATTCATGAATTTTACAACTTGGCGGGGCTTGTTGAAATGTGTTTTCAACCCATATCACACATTACCAGTTACGGGTTAAAAGTGGGTTTGGTGTTATCATTTCTGATACTTGTTGGGAACGTGCAACTTAACTCTTTTGCTTTGGACAAATCTTCTTCATTTTCTTAGCCCACCTCCTTTCGGAGAAGGGCTTTTGAAATATTTGTATTACAAAAATACGTCGTCGACTATTCTTCGTTGATAGTTGCAAAATAACAGGCAACATTTTGTTGGGAATGTTACTCGCTATTTCTAGGAATTCTTTTGAAGTGCTGTTGACGATGATCACATTGTTCTTGTGTGGTTTATTCTGTACTGAACAGGTAACGCAGAAGATTCTCAACAGCCTTTTTCACCCTTGAAAGAGTACGCGTGACATTATCTTAAAGAGGTGTTACAATTGGTACCACTCGTTCAGAAAATTTCATATGAATGTTTTAAAACTGCAACCGAGTATCAGTTATTGACAGCTTGCTGCCAAGTAGATCGTCATTATATTCTCCACATTATCCGACATTACATCATTACCGACATTATTTTTTTTATATTATCATCTTGACCTCGCCTTTTTAAGATCTCACGAACTTTATACTTTTATGACATTATGACAATTTATGACATAAGTTGTACGTTTCTCTGCTCGGGAGTGCCTACTGTTCGATGAAATTTTGCCGATGTAGGCAGGATCATGTTTCTGCAGAAGGTTAGGCTAACCTATTTTATGTTAAATATAGTTGCAGAAATACCCTTGGTATCTCATGCTCGGTGTCGAAAAATAAAACGCGCGAAAAGTTGAAAATTCAGTTCTTCACTGCACCTTTTATCATGAAGTAGTCATCATCCTCTTCGACATAATAAATGACATACAGTGTATGACGGACTTTTTCCCGGGCAGTTTTTTGCTCTTGTATAACGAGTTCTGGCTTTGATCGACCGCCTGCTAATTGACGTTTCAAAGTTTTAAGTACGGCCTGACTAATTTCTAGCTCAATAACTTTGCAGATCGATCCCGTGTCTGATATCTCACTTGAGTTCCTTACGCGTCAGCATTTTTTTTCTCCTTTTTTGTTCTTGCCTGTCTCTGGGCGGTTGGCTTTCTCTAGCTACACTTTAGACTTCTTAAGGGGCGTAGCGGCCTTCTCATTTCTTGACTGTCATTCTTATTGATTTCGTAACATTGAGTTGCTTTTTACTGGAAGTACTAGTGACATTCCACTTGGCAGGCGCGACATTCACTCGAAACAATCATGATGGAATCTTGAAACTGATTCCATGAAATTTTACAGCCCACTAACAATCGTCCATGTGATACTCGACGACATAGTTAGCTTTTAAGTTACCGTGAAAAGTCTGAGCATTGCAACAAGGAAAGGCATAGTTGCACTTTGAAGACTAATATAATGTGAAAAAGAGGTGTTTGAAATGTCTACGATGATGAAATAGTTTAATGTTACCAGTAATGATATTTGACGAAAAATTTTAGTTTCTATGCAATGAAAAGCTTCAATAATAATGAGATAAATTATTTTCGCTTGTGTAGACTACATGAAAAAAACAAAGATTTTACATGGCCATCTATTGGGATGGCTAGGTGCGTGCCAACAAGTTCCCTACTCTTAAAGTCATGCTTATGATCCTTCATGGTTTTATTCGAGTTTTGTTCTTATTTTTCATGTCATAAAAAAACTTATTTGTTGTGTTATATTCCATTGAAATTATAATTTGAGAAGACTTCAAGAAAACTTTTCATCTAATAAGTAGTTTTGTCTTGGTATTAATACTCGAAAAAAAAGGTCGAATCAATTTCTTTTAAGCTAGTCTT
>Ga0058701_10006121_pt1 | contig 10099 bp, 5 predicted proteins | sample AgamicOrMae_FD_97039 | JGI IMG/M metagenome (GOLD analysis project Ga0058701, IMG submission 97039) | Agave microbial communities from Guanajuato, Mexico - Or.Ma.e | ecosystem: Host-associated > Plants > Phyllosphere > Phylloplane/Leaf | place: Guanajuato, Mexico | collected 2012-06-04 | reverse complement strand
TTCAATTTTTTAAAGTGGAATTCATACTTCAGTTTAGGCCAAAACCAATTGTCAGTAGTGACGCAGAGAGCAGCTTGTCTCTTAAAGAAAGGAAAACAAAAAAAAATCAGGTAAAAAAAACATAAAAAGATCGGATATAAAAAGCAATGAAAATCACAACAAAGAGTAGGTTTTCCGTTACTTCCCCATATTGAAACCACGCATTTTCGTGGATTATGTACAGACTGTAGAATATACCCTACAGATACATTATATACAGTACATAAAGAAAAACAAAACTGATAACGACACTTAATGAAATAGATGCAAAATTTAACATGTCATTCAACCATTTTTTCAAAAGATATCTTTAAGTCTTCGTCCATAGAGTTGTTGTGGCAAGCTATTTAGAGTAATCTAGCATCGTGGTAAGTTTGAAGTTTGTCTCCTATCTTTGTCTTTTTTTTCACCATGACATCACGTCTATTGAACGTGAAAGTAAAATGCCAAGTGCAATCGTACAAACCCACAAGACGTATACCAAACAAAATTGCACTTTCATTACAAACTACGATCAGCGCTCAAAGTTATTGAAACATTGGTCAATTAAATGGGGTTGACCCGTTGAAGTCGGTGTAAATTTGCCTCAACTTCTAATCAACTTTCTGGAAGTTTGCTTACAGCAGCAATTAACTCCCCAGATTTGTTATTTGCAGTTGTGAACGCTCCTTAGATAGCGATACTCTCACGTAATGCTCGTCTAAAGGGAGATGAGGGGAGGGAGCAAGCATGTCCAGTCCAGCAGCGATAGTCACAAAACTGCGACTAGCAAACACCGTTCGTCCACAAGCACCATATTTATGGTTTTATAACGCCACCATTTAAAGCCATTTATCACGCGTCATCTTGGCACAGCTAATTAGGAAGCACTGTTACCAACATGAATAACAAACTTTAATTCGTTATTCGCTGCAAAAAGTTCGAATCAAAGATACTCCTAACGTATACAGCCATGTTTGAAGAGGTTTTTAGAAAGTGAGGTTATGTTAGCAATTAGTTCGTATTAAACGGCCGGAAACTAGTTGCTTGAATATTCGCTGCGTCTTTTTCCTTGTTATTACCGTGTAAACATTTACTTTGATAAATATTTAGTCAAGCTCCTGTAACTGGTTTCATTTTTCGAAAGAGCCAGGGTGCGGAAAGCCAGATGGTTAGCAAATCTTCAACCATGTCTAGTCATTTCTGTTTATAATGTTTTTAATGATTGTTTATTACGAGAATTAGAAAAGGTCTCTCGTTTCGAAAAACGGTGTTGTTTTTTTAGCTGGGTTTGTAAATTACGTTTTTTCTGTCAATGAATCGACTATTTGTGCTTTCAGGATTGTTTGATTGAATATTTAAGAAACTTCATTGAAAGGACATTTACTCGGTATTCCTCTATGAGTCTAGTGTATAATCAATCAAATAGCACGTAAAGATAAGTAACATTTTTAAAGTACAGTTTCTTTTGCACATTTTTCATAGATAATGTTATTTATTTGACAGAGTGCGAGAGAATAAGTACTTTGTGTCATAGTCGAAATCGGCAATGAGATCTTTTCATAGTCCAAGGCGCTTGTCCTTCGCTAGCCTCGCACCGAAAGAGCTGAGGTGACTTCAAAATTCGACTGCTCTCCATAAAATTTCTGTGAAAAAAGAACGATTTTTAACCAGAGGTAACGTAACCCTTAACTCTCAATTTCAAAGTTTGCTTTGCATACATTTTGTGATCTATTACTCGTCGCCGAGTAGAGTGGAGCTGCAACGGAGCGAGGCAATCTGCACTTCACAGCTGACCTATCCTAACGGCCGCTGTCTTTTGCTATGCCCTTTTCCTAACGATGGGCTGTTTCCACCGAGGTTTAAGATAGTAGATTCTCGACCAGCTTGATCCGCAGGACGGTAAAAAAAAGGTGCTTCAGAACCCTTGAAATTCCATGTGTGTGTTACGAAGGGTCTATATTGGGCCTACAAACAAGTCTTACAAATTCTGTCTTGCTTGCGGACAATTTCGCAAGCTCCTAAAACACGCATAACTCCAATTTCGCAAAAATATGGCCGAAACAAGCATAAGCTGGTTATTGACGATGTTTGGTCGGAAAAATCCACGTTTTATTTTTTCTATTTGTTTTTCACCCTCTTTGTCTCAGAGAAATTTCTAATCACTCAAACATAGCGTGAACTCAAAAATCTTATAGACAAAAGCAAGTATAGCGTTTTCCCATAAGAACAATGCATAACTCAATGCTGTTTATTTTAAAATAGAGTTTGATGATAGTGGGTTTTCTTGTGAGAATTGGATTCGGCGAGTCCTGAAGAGCATGCCACAGAAATTTGAAGCGACTCTGATCACTTGACCAAGGTCGAGTCTTCTACCTTAGACCTTGGACGAATAGTATATTCCTCCACCATAGTAAATATACCATAACGTATCCCTCCAAGCTTCAAGGGCAAGGCTGGACGATACCCAAACGGAGCGAGGCGTAAGGCATTTAACATACTGTAGAAAACGGCATTCCAGGCTCGGCGACGCTACTTTAGGTAAGGTTGGATGTGGTGCGTGCCTCGCTCCGTTGCTGCTCCGCTCCTCGCAACGGCGGTGCCTCAACCCTTTACCGCCCAGCGATGCCGTTCGGCAACAGAAAAAAAAATTTTAGAGGATCTTTTCAGTTCAGTATTGTCTCCGTTTGAAAAATATCACCCCTCTGGAAACCTTAAATTTTATAATTTAGACATTTCAAAAAGCTTAAAATTGCGTATTTTAGTGAAAAAGATCTTTCTGATTTCTCTTAAGCTAAATTTCACTCCAAATACTTTGGGCTGTGAAGGGTTAATACAAGAGGTGAGAAACGTGAGTTTTGACAGCGTTTATGATGATTTAGTGACAGCAGAGAGTGTGACGAAGACGCCTCCGTGGTATTCTCCGTTGCGGCTTAACCCCGTCCACTTCGATTCGATATAGAGTTACTTTGCATCGTGCCGTGGCCATAGCCCGATGCTATCTGCCACACACAACTGTCGCTGCTTCGTGTGATATCAGATGATGGCTCTTCGCCTATATTGTTACCAATACAAAACAGCCCCTCCCCTCCTCACACCTCCCGAGCAGTCGAGACCAAGGGTCTTGCGTGGAATGTGGTCTTCTTGGAATCTCCGTAGGCCTTTACTCCAAAACTGTGCACCTTTTCTTGGAACTTGGCGCGGATTCTCGGAAATACTTTTTCGCCTTCTCGGGAACCAACATTTCCGGGCTGTCGCGGATGACGTCATAGCGACGAGCTGTTTCAACTTTTTTGCTGTTTTTGCAGGGAGGTAGTTAGGTTTGCTTGAAATTCACAATTTAAGTAAGGTTAGGTGCAAATGTTCGAAAAATCATGGTAAAGAAAACGTCCGGAGAAGGATTGAGAATTAGTGAAATAGGAGCTGATAAAATACAGTGTGATGAAATACATTAGTCTTTCAAGCCAAGTGGAACGTCAATGGAGGGAGACACAGCACATGAAACCTATAGCTCAACCTCTGTCTTGAAGATTTAGAGTGAAATTCACTCTTTTAAACCAAAAACCCATTCGAGGCTTTTGCATGGTCAGTTTTTGGGTTTTCACTCCAAGGTAATTAGAGACATCACGTCGGCAAGCCTTTGGCACTGAGGTTAAGATCTTAGGTACCTTGTGCCTTGCTATCACGCGGCTTGTTAACGAAAGGCAGCACACGGTATGAAAAAATCGGCTTTTGCTAATCGTCTTTTGATGTAACAGAATATGAGGTAAAACTGAAGTAAGCAAACAATTACTCACACTGTATCGCATTCTGCGTGGCCCCATCGGTGACATCCCCACAAGCAACTGTAATAATAGGTTTATTGATACTGTGTTCATGCGTTCATGCACTGTGTTCATGCGTTTCAATCTGTTCCTTTAATGTTTAACCCATAACCGACCAATGTATTTGGAGTGAAATTTAGTTGTATGAAAAATTTGAAGGATTTTACCATTAAAATATAGGCAATTTCAAGCTTTGCAAATGCCTAAATCATTAAATTTCACGTGTCCAGGGAGGCGATTAAAAAAATAAAAGACACTGAACTGAAATGATCCTGTAATATTTTTTTTTCTGTTTGCGAACGGCATCGCTGGACGGTTGGGGGTTAATTTTAAAGGAGAGGGTCTATCTGCTTGACAAGTTATTCTGTGCAAGAATTTGACCGCTCCTTGTACTTCCTTGATTGTCGCAACCATGTGTATTGATAATCCTAATCGAGCTGGTTTAATTTGCAATCAACTAGTCCAATGGTCGATAACGTGGTTCAATGTCCGGTCCAACAAGGAAAAAGTCTCCTAACTTAATCCATCTTCTCTTTGTACAGCTGGCATAAGTCTTTATTTCGTAGGACGGGGCAGCATGCGAATCAGAAATAAGAGAGGCCCGCAGATATAAATCTCGCGCGAATCCATCACTTTTGAGTCGCCGATGAAAATCGCATCGCAAGTGCACTCATGCATACTATGTATCGTTCTCATTTGAGAGCGAGCCGCGGCCCCGTAGCGGCGTAGCCCAGCCTCGCCTCGCCAGGCCGTACCCCAGGAGTCCTTTGGCATCCAATGTTATTGTCATGGAAGGTGAAATATTTCGCAGAGATGACTGGCGCCTGGACAGAGCGCGCTCCTGATATTTAATAAATTTTGCTGCGCGCCGCTGCAACTGCATTTGTGCATGCGTGGCTCCAATGCATCGGCCGGTGGCCGGCCTGGTATGCAGATAGGCTGTTCTGCCCGCAGAGCGGACTGGACTGGACCGACTGCCCTGCGTGCGGAGCGCAAACAGGACTCTTTCTTGCCCCTCCTCCTCTCCGAGCTCCTCTCCGAGCTCCTCTCTCTCCCTGCGATGCTTCTTGTTCTTTTCGCTTTGACTTATTGTGTAGCAGGCGCAGTTGATGTAAGTTGTCTTCTGGTCAAACGGGTTGATTTGTGGAACGGTAGTTTGAAATGGGGAACTGTTTTAAATATCGCCGGCGTTTCCGATCTAGTTGACCGAGGGACCAACGCAGAAAAAGCTTGATGGCTTGTCATAACAGTTCTTTTGTTGTACGGACAGGAAGTAGCGAGTCGCGCTCAAATTGACAATCTACAGGCGAACCCTCCGTCTCAGCCTCGTGCTCAGGAAAACCTAGTTCCTGTTATCATCGAACGTAGCTTCGAGTCAAAGTCCAGGACTATCCTGCTCATAATTTTTGAAAATATTGTAATTAAACTGAAGTATACAATTATCATGAGAGTATTCTAGAGTATGAAGTAATTTAACTGGAGTATCTATGTCTGATGACCGATTGCTCAGTATAGGACTTAAGCGAAAAACGCGAAAATAAGAAATCAGCGTCACGTGATCAAGTGGAACAAAACTAAGCGAACGTCTGACTTAACCGATTCGTTATTTTTTACCAAATACTCGACAGTACATGAAACTTTAAAGTATCTCCTTTAATTTGTAACCTCAGGCGTGAAGATTATGTATTATTGTATCGTTAGCTCAGGTTTAAAGAGCATTTTCGCGTTGTTGAAACTGACGGTAAAGAGTAATGAGTTGTCTGCATTGTTTTGATCCAGTTTATCACATGACGCTGATTTCTTGTTTTCTATACTTTTAGTGAAAGTCCCCCATTGAAATGTGCGCATACTAAATATGCATTCCAAAAAAGAATCTTCTTCCGAGTGGGCAACGAAAAAGCTGGCAAGATGGTAACTCATCGGAATACTGAAACCTTGTCTTCATTCTTTTGTAATTTCTCCTAATACTCTTGTAATCAAATTTTGATGCAGAACAGTAGTGTTGAATGGGGGGCATTCGATAGCGCCAAAAATCACAAGCGCCAACGCCGCAAGCGCCAGTCCGTAACCGCCAAACGAGAAAAGTCGCAAACGCCAAAGTTCGCATAGGTTAGGTTAGGTCAAGTTAGGTTAGGTAAGGTTAGTATTGCGGTTAAGACCTTTTGCGTTCGCGACTTTTCTTGTTTGGCGGTTACGGATTGGCGCTTGCGGCGTGGGCGCTTGTGGTTTTTGGCGCTTATGACAGCTATACCCGTGTTAAATATTAATCGCTTAATAAAGTCTTTCAATTTAATACAGATTCGGAAAAAAACAACGATCTTTTAATCCTTCATTTAGTTATCCATCATTCAATTACCCACTTTTTCATCGCATCCAGAAGGTATCAGGTTACTTGTGGGATTTGCGAGTTTCCAACTTTCCTTTTGGGACCGATCGAATTGTATTACAGAGATCCAATAGAAGGTTTGAATAATCTGAGCCCGGAGAAATGTCGAGAAAAAGCCACTCAGAATGCTTGCAGCCTCTCCATTCCTCCATGCACGCATTACGCATTGTTGCAAGTTGTTGAACAATGGGCCTGTGACGCGGAATAAAGCGGCTCATTACCTTGGCAATAATAGAATCAACAATGGTCTTTAATCGGTGAATGCGGATGGGTGCAGTTTCCAAATGACACGACAGCCCAGTTTGGTCTTCTTTTCTTTCCAAGTAATGCGGCTTGTCTTGAGTGCATTGTTTTAAATGCATTGTTGTACATCACCTGCGTCACGTGTTCGTTCGACATTTTTCTCAGATTTTTTATTTTAGCCCAGCTGATCGCATTGTAAATAATCTTGCCGCGCCGCCTTGAGGTGCCCCGGATTGCCGTGGTCATGGACGGGAGAATGCTCTAGGCTGTCAACATTTCCTCCAGCGCTGAAGGCTAACCCTGCTATGTTGGTTGCATAACTTTGGGGCACTCGTTTTACCACCGCTGCCCTTGTTGCTTACCCAGTACATTTTATATTTCTCCCTCAGCTGACTTTGAGTCCATATTATCCCTAAGCCAAATCGAAGGGCATATTGAATCCTTCAGTCCCGAGAAATAAAACGGATGGTGTAAGTCCTAAAATATGTCCCAAAAAAAATTAAGTCAACCGACTCATTTCACTTGCACGCTCTGCATTCCAATTATGGAAGCAGAATAGCGCTGCCAAGGAAAAAGAATTTCCAGAATCTTGCAAATCATTATCGTTCTGTCTAAAAGCAAAGCCGCAGTGTGAAAATCGATCAAGGCCTCACGATATCTTCTTGCAATATTTATGCACTTTGGTATGGTTAATTTCTGCGAGGAAAAAAATAATCACACAAGCGTGCTGAGGAGTGACAGTTTAGTGCCCTCAAGAGGTATTAGGTACGGTAGGCGAAATTGCTAGGGTGCTTCTCCCTCAGGAATGGTTTTTGATAACAAGAATTATTTCTTTATATAGTGACAGGATTTTTGTTTCTTGCCACAATATTTTTTTTTCTCGCAACAAAAATGTGTCTTACTGCAAGAAAAAATATCTAAGAAAAAAATATTGCAGCAAGAATATTTTTTTTGTTATTATGTCAAGTGTTTTTTTTTCTTCCTTGGCATCAGAAAACATTTCTAATTTCGAATAGGCAAATCTCGAGTATTTGGTATACCGTTATAGTACCTTTAGTCACAGATAAGGCGGTTGATCGTGCCAGAAACTTGTTGATTTGCTCTATTTGCCCATTTATTTTGTAGCGAATGGAATGCTGTTCAGACTCAGCCACCTTTTGTGCATTCAACTCACCAACACAGTTTACACGAAACACTCCTTGAAGGGGATGCAAAACCTGTTTAGGGTATAGTACATGTTTTAGTCATTTTTTGTGATAGGCCTAAGTTCAGCCACTTATCAATTGAAAGCTCTCGCCGAGACCGTTCTAATGAACATAGGGTTATCTAGAAAAATAACGAAAATACATACTACCCCCGTTTTAGTTTCACAACTAAGACCCTTCGTTGAAAAAAGGATTGAATTCCGTAATTTTGTAAGGGATAAGTTTGTACAGGGACGGACGGCTGTAACGTCGCTAATCAAAACTTAAGATGTTGACCTACAGTCACAGATCAGTGCTTGTCTTTTGTTTACCGAGATAATAGGAGACTCACCGTAAAAAGATCTCGATATGATTACAAATCATCTGCTAATTGTTGCAATGACAAGCAATGTCTTCTTCCCGTGGCCTCCAAACCACAAACTTGTAACAGAACCAGAGAAACTCATTCACTATTGTAATAGACTCAAAGCAGTTTCCTACATATAACCACACACCGCCAGTAACATAAGCTGCCGTTACTCGTGAAAGGAGGGCGAAAAACTTCTTCCACAAACGGCTAACCAATCTGGACAGAGTAATTACTAAACCGATGAGCAGCTGCCGGTCCGCCTGGCCGAACCGCCTAGCCGCACTGCTGTCCGGACCGCTGCCCAAATTCAGAGCCTTATGGAAAACACAATAGAATTTCTCCGCTTTTTCACCGCAGATGTATGCGAGTCAGCTAGCCACATCGTTTTTAATAGGATTGTGAATCTTGCGGTGGTTAAGATTAGCTTTTTGTTTCGCTCAGTGGGTCGAAGTCGAAGGCTATGACCTGCGTATCACAACGGCTGCAATTTTTTGTTTTCTACGCCTTTATAAGGATAGCCTATCTCGCTGGCATATCAGATTTTATTCCCAACTCAGGTAAAACTGTAATTGCTATAACGAGATGAGCATTTACTGCATTTTTGTACAGCGGTCCGACTGCTGTTTAAGGTTGTCTCAAAGTTGGATTCGAGAATGCTTAAAGCAATAACGAATATTCAAGAAAAATAAAAACAGGTGATATCTGTCCTTTTAAAGCTTGCACTCAAAAAATGCAAAAAAAAAATATTATTTTACAAGACAGGCTAATTTCTTCCCGAATAAGAAACCAAACTTTTCTTTCACAAAATTTGTGTATAAGTTCAATCGCTTAAAAATATCAACCAATTGCATCAGTCCATCATCATGAATCGGCAGATCTGTTCACATGATCACAAACTGAAATGTGACAATGCCTGCGAAAAGAGTACATCCACGATTCGAAATGAAAAGCAACCGAAAAAATGCAATGTTTGACAAAAGCAGTGTGGACGATTGCGAATTGATAAAATTATTAAAAATACTTGCCGCATTTGTACTGAAGCTTGCTCATCAACTTTGGCCTTATTTTTTATGTCTTTGTTGAATCTCTTGTGTACATCAGCGAATGAGTCAAAGGACTTGTTTCAAATAGACAGCTAAAAATATTGGCACGAAGAATAATGTCAGTTACACAACATAGAAACTCTTGGCCTGTACTAAAAAATGAGTCAAAAACATGCTTGTCGTGGACAACGAAGTTGTTTTTTCGGCAGGCCAACCTACCTTTGAGAACAATGTCCAGTGGTTGCCACTGCCGTAAAAAAGGCATGGTACTCGTGCGAGGCAATAACTCATGTTTCGCACCTGAACAGATCATGTCCTAACTAGTTCGTTCGAGCGCTTCTGTTGACACCGACTCTGTCACTGAATAAATGTTCCTTGAATGCTCTTTTATCCATGAGAATCATGGGGTCACTTCTACGGACTGGTTTCTTACTATGATTTGTAGCTGAACTAGTAAAAGACGTACGACTCCTGTTCTTATAGTAGGCCTTTTGAGCCCAACTGCTCAGGAATATAGAGTAAATATAGCTGTCGTCCCACGAGCCATAGTTTTGCAGAGCGAGCCAAGCTATGATTTATCTTAAAACTAGGTAAATATAACGTGGGTATCTAATGCGTAGAGAAAAGTACAAAGGTTACCAGAGTGTTTTCGTAATAATCGGATGGGATTATGGGAGAAATATGACTATGGAATGAGGAGTTTGCCAAGCTTTATGTTCTGTCGCATCAACGTTGGCTTCAGGAATGCATAAAGCAGGTTTTCGTTAAAAGCGGCGTTGTTAAGGAATCGGCATTTTCTGTATTCAAACACTCACAATCAGTTTTGTTTGAGTTACATCGTCGTGATGAAACGAACCGGAACGTTTATCGAATCAAGGGAGTTAGCTACTTGTCGTTAAAGGAACCATAATTATTTTCCGACCGAGTTCCACTTTTGCTGAGTTATAATCATATTTCACATCCTGCATTTATCGCGTTCATCGGCAGATAATCCGATCTTGTGGAAGCAGTGCATTCAGTTTGAGGCGATA
>Ga0058701_10006120_pt1 | contig 10099 bp, 4 predicted proteins | sample AgamicOrMae_FD_97039 | JGI IMG/M metagenome (GOLD analysis project Ga0058701, IMG submission 97039) | Agave microbial communities from Guanajuato, Mexico - Or.Ma.e | ecosystem: Host-associated > Plants > Phyllosphere > Phylloplane/Leaf | place: Guanajuato, Mexico | collected 2012-06-04 | reverse complement strand
TGAGGCCCCCCAGTCTGGGGCCCACAAGGGTCAAGATTGCAGCCTTTGCAAGACGGCGCTCTTTAGCTTGCATATTGGTGGCTCAGTTGTCACAATTTGCATTCTCTACCACATGTCAATTGTGCGTTCTGGTGCAATTTAGAAAAATGTCAAATATCTCTCCAGTTTCACAATGGAACATGTCATCAGGCTAATCTTTTGCGTACAACAATCAAAACGTCCACAAAGTGCATCACAAATCGCAAAAGCACAATACGACCTCTACTTTCTCCATAATGGAGCTCAACTTTCAAACTTTGAGCCGCACTAGGGGCCGCGCAAAAGGCGCGTTATGATCTAGCGGACTGCATGTCTGTGTAGCAGATATAATTGGCAACATGTTGATGTGATCATCTTTTGCCTGGCTCAATTAGTTGCGAAGATATTGATGCTTCATTGTTAAGGTGCCGAAATCGTCTCAGAATTTGAAAAGGAGACGCTCTGCAGATTGAATGGCAGAATAGCGCACGATAGCAACAGTGCACTCGATCGTAGAGAGATGGGGCTTTGGTACGATATGTGAGCCTTATATTCTGACTCTCCTAGAAATGCTAGCCTCATACCAATGTAATAGACATACTCCCGGCCTGCATCAGATAGAGACTTAGTGTTAATCTTGTGATACGGCCTGGAATCTTCTTACGAACCCTTTCTTGTCATGTGAGAGTGCCGAAATCGCACTCTAACGCTGAGTGGCGCTTGGGCGCCGCCAAGCCACAATGGTTATACTATTTATTATACGTAGGCCGAAGGCCTATGGTCAGTAACACTTTCACGGCTCGCAGTCCGAATATATTTGTTGGGCGGTTGGTGATCTTGAGGCCGGATAGGACTTTGTCGCCCGGGAAGTCAATGTCTTCGGGTTTAAACGGTCTCTTCGCCGATCCATCCAGTTGTCTACTCCTCTGCAGAAAATGGTCTGTGGCCATTGACCACAGACCCCTCTTCGATTTGTTATAGCCGAAAAAGAGTGCAGGAATCTGCCAGGCGATCAAGCAGCATCACCGAGGTACTTCGCGACGGGTAACAGACGATCGAACTAGCCTCATGTAATATGGCTACCGTGAAGGTAGCATATTGGTGGTTGAGTTGCTGGGCATCATCGTGCAGCTGAGCAATGAAGACTCGTGGATACCTCTCAAGCTGTTTGCGTGTGAGGGTTTGATTGTTCCTGCGAAACAGCTTTGACAATGAACAGATGAAGTAAAGAGAAACACGGAAGGTGTCGATGGTTTGTTTGTCAAGCCACGCAATCTTTCAATTTGGCACGAGCTATAAGAATCGGGCCTTCCAAAGCAATAGAGGACGGCGAAAGAGAACCACTATTTACGCGAATACGTGTGAAAAGAAGGCATTTGTAGATACACTGTGGAATATCTCTGGTGGTATGGAATTGGTAGACGAGTAAACTCGAGCTTAGGGAGATCGAGAGTGAAATAAGCTCGATTCTTGACGCGCTTCAAGCTATAGGACAGTTCTATCGACCAAAACTGACGGATGTGAACCACCCGGTTTCCATTACCGACTTCTAAGCCTCGACAACAGCCATTCATCTCCTATAACTAATCTCGATTGAGCATAGCCCACACAACTTTACCGTCCTTTGCAGTCCTCTGTCCTCTTGTTCTTGTGTCAACGATCTCACGCTCCATTCTCACCCTTTGGAGAGCTAGTCTTCAGCACCTTCAGAAGGTCTTTGGCAATTTCGTCACCATTCCAAGCACAAACAAAACCAACCAAGCCATAACCCTGGCAGCCTTGTCCCCGGGCAGTTTTCAGGAAAATGGTCCGATTTATCGAGCTCGATCACGAAACGATCAACGAAGCTTTCTGTCGAATATGAGTCAAGATTGATTTTGGATCGAGTTGATTTCAGATGGACTAATCTGCTAGCGAGCGCGCCAATCTTTTGAAAAGATTCCGACCCAAAACTGCTCTTTGAAAGTGGTAACTTTGCAAGGTACAAGGATCGAAATGCTTTCGTTTCTCCAGATTGCCTTTGTGTATTTCATCGGCAACTCATACACTTATCTCCCTTCAATTGAAGAATCGCATACTGCCAAATTCAATTACAAAACTCGGCCGGGGACATCAAGCTTAACGAAAACAAACTATGATTTCCGATACGATGCTGAATACTTTGACATCTGTAAGAAAGCCAAGACGGCGGAAGAGGAGGAAGAAGCTTGTCCCAGAGTTCAGATGAAAAGATTCGAGAGATTGTATCAAGCTTGGAATTTGATGTCACTATTATGGTTAATATTGATGTTCTTGAAGCATTCCATGTTACTTTTGACTAAATTCAACATAATTCCAAATAACAATTCACTTAGTTGCGCTCTTTGTGGACGTATTGAGTTTTATGGAAGGGACAACGATTTCCCAACCTTTCTCATTACCGTACACAGTTTTTATCGATTGAGCTGTTCACTGTCAAAGCTGACACGTAGAGACTACTATTTCAACTGGTTAGAGTTTTTGTTCAGCGAGGAGAACCATCGTCGTAAGGTCAGAAACTCGGCGAGTATGGACTCAACAAACCGGAAAGAGAATCTTTATCTGACGAAAGCCGAACGGATATTAGCCGATAAGAGTGGGTCTAAGATCTTGCGAACAGATGATGAGCCAACAAGTTCGGATAGTTGCAACTTTGGCAGATACAATACAGATTCTGAAGCACTAAGAAAGATGAGGGCTAAAGCGGCCTTCCTTTCCAGTTTTGTTATCTCTTCCATCGTCATAACCATATTCGTTCTCACCATCCTACAGCTACCCCTTGTTCTCACATGGGAGGGTATTGAGAGAAGATACAGTCTCTGCATCAGTTATCTAACATCCAACGAAACCGATATCGATCAGCTCACATTTGGTTCCATTTACCGCTCGTTGTATTTGAGAAGTTCTTCCACATTTGGTGAACGAGAGGATCTTCATTCTACAAGAGGCCAGCTCTATGCCGGGTCGCCAAAATCGGTAGGCCCAATAAGATCCCTAAAACTGGTAGAGTTCAATCGATATCAAGTAGGGAGAATTATAATTGAGCTGTTGGAGAGCACCTTCTTCATCCATGATCTGCTCTCAACCATACTTTCACCATCTTTCCTACTAGCCATGTGCATGGAAGAAACTCTAACTTATTACAACAAGATGCTCAAACAAATAGATAAGGTCGTTAATGAATTGAGGATGCAAGATGTTGCGGCTCATAATCCAATGAACAGCTCAATGATTGACCGTGATTGGCGGTTGACATATGTCCAACCTTTACTTTACACGACGCGGAATCTCGAGACTGCAGGCAAGCGAACGGGACAAACAAGACCACCTAACCATATTTATTCTCTTCGTAGAAGGAAACCAAGACACACACCATACATGAGCCCCTTGGATAGGAGAAAATTGGTTCGCAATCATGAGTATGAGGGTGGCTTCCATCATGAGATCTATCTTTTGCAGCTGAAAATCTCTGATGCAATCACCATGATTGCATCGTATAATGGCTACGTAGGGATTTATGTCCAACGCAACCTCCTTGGATGGTCGATATACACGATATTTGTGGCCGGTTGGATGCTTCAGCCAGCCGATCTGTTTGGTTCCTACAAACTTGATTGCTATTCTGGGCACATCATCGCGAGCGTTCTCACTACAATAGGGCTGGTAGAATTTGCAAAGATCCGTCGTAGATCTTTGGAGCTATACACTCGAATGGCCTATTGTATGGCTCTAGAAAACCAATGCCTGGAAAGCAAGGTTCGTTGGTCTAAGCTTATGCGTCTCTACCACCCAATACCAATGAACTGTTTTAGACTGTTTAAAAGAACCGAGTTGTCCCTATTTTTTGGCCTCAAAGTGATTGCCTGGATATTTAGTGCACTCTTTTTGTCACTCACATTCTACAACTACTTCATCTGACCGAAAGTGTTTAATCTTGTAATAATTCCCCATTCGTACGGGTAAGATAAAGAAAGTCAGTTGAATCTCCTGATCATTTGGATTCGTTTCTACATTTGCTACCGGTGCCTATTGTTGCGCTGCATTGCACTTAGGAGTCCACAGCTAGAGACAATTGTCGCCCAAGCAGATTGAAAAGGTTTCATAAAAAGAATGATACAATCTTGAAACTGCCCATCTGACCAAAAATTTTGCCAAGAAAACTCGAGGAACTAGCTTAGCGCTCTTAGATTAGATGAATTCAAGATAGAACCACGGATCATAATGAAGATGATTATCAACAAACAAATTGATCCCGACTCGGGAAATAGATTATGCAAATAAAAGTCTTATTGTTGTCATAACATCGTTTGAGGGACCAAGATCCGAGACCTTAATCAAATAACAGTAACTGTGACTGTTACTTGACTGAGATCAAAAGCTTTCTCCCACCCCAGCAAAGCGCGGTCTCTTCAGCTTGGTGCGAGGTTTAAGGGCTCGACTTCTCAAGGGGAGTTTAGACTTGGTATGGGTGCACGCCACCAGAGATCTGTGGTGTTTGTGTCGATATGTCACGGGCTATTCGTCAACAATTGTGTCTTGGAGATAGAGTAAAAATGGAGGAACATCTACCTTGATCTCCTTACAATGCTGGGTGTGACGCACGGACCAGCCCACTCTCGCGGCAGTATTGGATCGAAGATGGCTGGCTCTAGCCGGACCGATTGGGATCATTGATCAGTCCAGCCACCTTGAGGTATTTCTATCAGTTAGGCGGAAATAGTCTTCTACAGGAGCTCGGGGCACAAGATCCTTCGATGTTGCTAAATTTACCTTGGACTTTGTCTAACTTGCCCCAAGTCAGACATCGTCTCGCTCAGGTTTCCGCATCAAAACTGCGGTCCCCATCTAGGTGACCGAGCTGATCCCTTAATCGCTCGGCCTTGACATGTGGAACGGATGACGTGACCGTTTCAACGCAACACTATTCACGGCTCTAAGGTGTTGTTTATTGCCATAAATGGATGACGATCACGAAACTAATAATGTCGGTTGCCTTTCAGAGCACTTGACTTTAAATTGTCGACTGTCTTTGATACTTCTTGTCGGTTTGTGTGCTCGCGTGTCAATTCGAACCATCCAAATAATTCAAATAATTCAAACAATTTGAACAATTCAAACTTTCTCCTTCTCGTTGCAAATGATGCCGCTTCAAAGTTGTTTACAAGATCCAAAACTTTTGAGTGTACAAGTTTGATACACGGTTGTGATGTAGAACTTCAAAGATGCTCTCATTTCTTCAGATCATTTTGATATATCTTACAACGAACGTATTCCAGCACCTTAACATAAACAAAGGATCAGCCAGAGGCAGACATGTTTACCGTTCGGAGGAATACAATTTAACCGGATGGAAGAATCATTGTCTCTCAAATGTTGAAGATCTAAATTGTTTTGCTAAGCTAACCTCTAAGCCAACAAGATCAAAGAGCGTGCGTCAATCGGGGAATGGAGTTCAGATTGAAAGGTTCAAAAAGTTGTATCTCATCGTGAATGTCATTTCAACGATTTGGATATTCTCTCAGTTAGTGAAATATACCATATTGATTTCGATCAGATTTGGACTACTTCCCCAGAATCATCATCATATTAGCTGCGCTTTCATTGGTCGCTTGGAATTGTACGGAAGAGACAATGATTTTCCTGCTGTAGTCATTACTCTACACGCCTGCTTCCGACTTTACTGGTCCTTCATGGCGATAGGAGATCGAGATTACTATTTCGACTGGCTGGAATCTCTATTCAGTGAAGAGAACCGCCGAAGACAACTTGAGGGTCGACTTGACTCCAAACGATCTGGACGGGATCTTGCTTATTCAGCAAATTTCGAACAATGTTTCGGAAAAGGTTATCCACCGCAAATTGCCCAACAAGATTCCATCTCATCGAGCGACATCGATCACAATACGGAGGGCTCTCACAGAGATGCTAGTTGTCTGAAGAATCTCAGATTGAGAGCCTTATCATACTCTATTGTCTTGGTTGTGTTCACTTTTCTTACCATAATTATCGTCACAGTTTTTCAACTGCCACTGATTCTAACTCAGCAAGGTGTAAGAAAACGGTACCATCATTGCATAAGTTACCTTACATCGAATGAGACTGACATTGAGCAGCTCACCTTTGGCTCAATCTATCGGTCCTTGTATCTAGATGACATATCTACCCCTGAAGGGAAAACCACATACCAGCTAACTGGCGTTCCTTCCACCATGTGGCCTTCGCAAAATCCCCCTCCAATCAATTCGCTAAAGTTGGTGAATTTCAATTTTTACCAATTGGCTAGAATAATATTTGAACTATTAGATCATACATTCATCGTTCACGATATATTTGTGAGCGTATTATCGCCTGTTTTCTTTGTGGCCGTGACACTGGACGATGCAATGTTATGTTACGCAAGGGTCTATGCACAATTGGACAAAATTGTGGATGATTTGAGGTTCAGAGATCTAGCGTCCAGGCACGAAGAGGCGGTGAAGAGTGAGTTGATTAGTGTATCGCCAAATGGGACGTTATGTAGACTTTGTGTCAAGAACAGGCGGAGGTTGGGATTGAGAAGAGCCAGGTTGGAACTTTGCAACTACGACCGTTTGCATCGCATAAGACCCTTGAAGCAAATACCCCACATTTCTCTCTTTGGGGATGGCAAGAAGATTCGCATTTATGAAGACAACAAAACCAGGTTCCACCAGGAAACATGTCGCGTGCAACTGATGATCTCTGACATGATCACCATAATTGGCTCGTATAATCCCTTCCTATCAGGCTGTCTAATGCGTTACGTGTCAGCCTGGGCCATGTATTCGGTCTTTGTGGCCAGTTGGATGTTCCAGCCTAACGATTTGTTGGGCTCATCAAAGTTTGAGTGCTACTTCTTTCATGCTATCGCCAGCAGTATGACTGCAATGGCAATATATAGATGCGCAATGGTTCGCCAAACTTCATTGAAACTTTACAGTATGATTGCCCATTGCATGGCGGTGGAAAACACTTGTTTGGAGAACAAAGTGCGCTGGTCAAAACTACTTTGTCTTTACCATCCGTTACCCATGCACTGTTTCAGAGCGTTTCAAAAGACAGAGTTCTCGCTGTTCTTCGGTCTCAAGCTGGTGGCATGGATATTTAGTGCACTCTTTTTGTCGCTCACATTCTACAACTACTTCATTTGACTGCAATCATATTGTTGGATGGTGGCCGGATATGGTAGATGTAACGATAAAGAGCTTTTATTAGCCATCTTAGGCCATCAATCTTAGAGGAGGTTTGATACTGATACGCGATAGACGTGCCCTAGCCTGAAGAAGGTGCATGTCATCGGATCTAGCGCCAAGACTGAACGTGGTACTGCGTCAACCAAGCACTTCGCAGCCACACCCGTGGAGAGAAACATCACTTCCCGTCCACATGCGACTAGTGTACTTTGGATTGCGCCCATCTTGCCGAAACAGGTAGTTCTCCGCTTGTGGAATCTGACACGAAGGGGAAGCTAAACGGAAGGAATGATCCATTCCTGAGTGTTTTTATCTTATCGAGTCAGCCTGTTGGGGTTGGGAGATGGGAGCGAGTGAGTTTCGCGTGGTTGCAGACTTGTGGGTGGGGGAGCAGACCTCAAAGGTCACCGAGTAATCGACTTGTTGTTCAGACTACGACAGAGCTCGATGACAATAAACAGCACCACACTGTTGTCGTCGGGCCGCGAGGCTCGGCATGCAAATGAGACTTTTATTGCTCTTGCAACAGACACGATTTTAGCGCGCGAGACGAGAGACAACAATTAGATAAGAGCACCTGCTAGTACAACTAATAGTCTGTTGCCGATTTAGCACCATTTCCTCAACTCAGCGCGAGCTTCTTGTCTAGGGGGGCCCTTAGGGGCGGGCAAGAAGAAAGTTCACGCGTTTTTTGAGCACGCGCCACTGTGGGAGCCGACATTTCAACACTCGAATGAGTGCTAAACCTTCTACACTAACACTTCCGCGAGCTTTCACGATAATTATCTGATTCTTATTGTTTCGTGAAAACGGGCGGCCTGTTGCCGCCAGCCACAGACAAGCCTCAGAGAAAGCGTGTCTGATGGTGGCGGCCTCGGTCTCAGACTGCAACGCAGTCTCGGTTCCCTCCACTCTCATCAACCGACAGTTGTCCACAGTTTAGCCGAATGAGGGTGGTGCAAGATTCATCTGAGAGAGAATAATATTCGATAAATTGAAAGGAGGCGAAATAACTAGAGAAGTAAGACATAATCTGAGGCCAAGCAGAAGTCTAGAGCATCAAGATGTTGACGGAGAAGTATCATTCATGTTTGCTGGTGCAAATTTCGGTCTTGGCCCTGGTTTGCGCGAGCTTAGTTGAGCTCGGGCTAGCCCAAAAGACCGCCCAGAGGTGGTCGTCGTACTCGTCGTCTCGAGAAGTGTCTCGGCCAGTATCAGTGTATGGCGGCTACAACACGGCCAGCAATGTGAACGAGGTGCAAGTCGGTCAGCAGCAGCAGCAACAGCAGCTGGAGGTGCCCGTTTCGCCCGTCAAGCAACATCGCACCCAATCGAGCTCCTCCTTTCAATCGAGCTCCTTCAGCCGAAAGGTAAACAGACCTCAGCCGCGCCCAGTCTACCAGCAACAACAACAGCAAGAGAGCGCCTACGAATCACAGGCCTCCTCGCAGCAGTTGGCCGAGGCCGATGCTGAGCCAGCCTCATACGGTAAGTAGATATGTTTGGAGGAAAGCCAGATATGTTTGTTTTTGGCAGCAGTTTGGTCGTTTCAAAAATGAGGCTAAACAACGAGAACAAGTTCCATGGACTAATTAGATTTTTTCTTTCAATCCCATAAATTACTAATGATCAAATGACCATCTTCTTCCAGGCTCGGTGAATGGCCAAGCGGGCCAGGACTTTCCCTCTTACGCCAGAGTTCCCAAGACCAGTTTCACCTGCAAAGGCAAACCCTACGACTATGGAATGTATGCCGACGAGGAGACTGGCTGCCAGGCATATCACTTGTGCTACAACGGCAGGAAGGACTCGTTCTTGTGCGGGCCTGGCACTGTGTTCAACCAGCAAATCTTGCATTGCGACTACTGGTACTCGGTCGATTGTGGAAAGTCGAGTCAATACTACGGCTCCAACGCCTACATGGGCAGCTCCAAGGCGGAACCGGCGCCGGTGAGACCAGGCGAGCGGCCGGAACTCGCCCAGCCAGACTTGCTGGCTGGCTCATCGTCCTCGTCCTCCTCTTCCTCCTCCTCATACAAGCGAACCAGGAGCAAGCAGTCCTTCGTGCAACAGCAAAGGGTACCCCAGGCACCCGTCGAGGAGGTCCCACAGCAAACCAGTAACCTGGAGGAGTCGGCCTCGTCCTCTTTCGGCCAGGAGGCGCAACAGGCCCCAGTGGCCTACTGAAGAGAGACAGTCTCACTCAGACACCTGCTCATGATGGCTGGAATTCCCATATTTCTCCCATCAAAGCCCATCATCGGCGAGCCCAATAAAGACTGAAAAAACTTCCAGGCCAATTTTCGGCCTGCAAGTTTTACGACAAAAATCATCATCATTAAAAAAAAAATAATTCCAACCTCTTCCATTTAATCCTCCACCACGATGAACGCGTTCCTCTAGGCGTCTGAACGGTAGATTGGAATCTCGCTTAGCTTGGTCCCGTTCACCTGGACTGCCTCCTTTCTGGCTGGCAGGCTTCTGGTTGGTTTGAGTGGAAACATTTCGTTGATCGTTTTCGGATTGGTTGCAAGGTGCGGGGAGCATTTATTTCCTATTAGTTTGGCGCTATTCTAAGATGTGGGGGGTAATCTTTCAATCCTTTAGGGAGAGGAGCCTATTCATGAGATCGGAGCGCTCATTGAAAGGCTCAAGCTCCCCATGGTTGTTGCTGTTGTTGTTGTTGTCTACTCAACTCGTTGAAGTTCTTGAAATACACCAGCAGAGCATCGCCGTACAATCGGTCCACATCGTTCTGCTCGTACTGGCTCAGATCTATGGTGCCATTCACCGAGTTTATATCTCTACGCCAGTTAGATGCTTGCATGGGCGGGCTGATCGGTATGGAATTG
>Ga0058701_10006119_pt1 | contig 10099 bp, 8 predicted proteins | sample AgamicOrMae_FD_97039 | JGI IMG/M metagenome (GOLD analysis project Ga0058701, IMG submission 97039) | Agave microbial communities from Guanajuato, Mexico - Or.Ma.e | ecosystem: Host-associated > Plants > Phyllosphere > Phylloplane/Leaf | place: Guanajuato, Mexico | collected 2012-06-04 | reverse complement strand
TCATATATAAGTCTGAAAAGCAAGTGACAGCTATTTGAGGGTGCATGTTTAATTTTAGAGGTTAGGCGACATTTTCCCCCCCTAAGATCATTTTGAATACAGTTTCGTATAGGTGAATTGTTGAGGAAACAAAAACATTAAACGCCATATTTATTAAACTAATAACAAAGCCACTGTCGATGATAGATTTTGCGAAATTAGACATGAACAGCAACATTCCAAGTCACTTCTCCATTTTCGTGCCCATGATTTGATAAACTTCCCGCGAAGAAATATAAATTTGGGCATGCTTTTTTCTTTTAAAAAGTCTTTCCCCGTTGCAATGCCGTTTTTTTCCCTTTTCTGTAAAAAAGATACGTTTGTTTTAGGACAAGGATGACTTATCATTGCTTTGGTGCCTCGTGCCTCGCTTCGCACTCTGAATTTGAATCAGTGAGAATCTCTGAGATTCAGTGAATTTTCACTGAATCTCAGAAACTCTCTGTTACACTTCAGGAAAACGGCCTTTCAATGTCAGGTACACAGGATAAATGATTCCTCAGCGAGTTCCTAGTGCAGACTGAATTTATTCTCTCCGAGCGTCCTAGACAAGAGAACATTCTACAACGGCGACCTCTATCGGCCAAAAATACAATCTCAGAAATCCACTCTCCGAACATGACACACTCACTGATTCAAATTTATTTCGATGAAAATATTATTCAAATCTAGATTGATTAAAATTTAGCACTGCCGGTCAACAAGCCTGATGCGACATCTCACCAAGAAGTCAGCGGCTTAGGGGACCGTTTAGTTTAACTTAGGTTTAAGGTGAAGTGCTTTGTTCCACGTAACGCATTTGCTCCGCTCGCCGATAAAAGGTGGAGCTTAGGAGGTGGAAAACTCAACCTACCATATAACTGTAACCTTGCAGCGGTACACCCATTGGTAGAGTGGCGGTGTAGGCTGTGGCGCCTTGGAGGCGCCGCCTATAGGCGCCGTGTAGGCGGGCGCCGGCGCTCACGACCATGTGGCGCCTATTGCAGCGCGTGGTCGGCATAAACGGACGCCGTAAAGCCGTTTTCTTTCCGCTTTCGTGATAGGCTAGCGATTTGTGTTCAATGAACCGGCCCTCCCTGCCTAGTCTAATTAACCAATAAAAAGCAGGTCCGTCGAGACGGGAAGATAGACTATTTTGCGTTTCCTATCTCGCTAATTAAATTTTAGAAAACCTAATAGTACGTGTCCTTTATGTCGCATCGAAGGTCAGTTTTGAAATGTTTACGGTCAGATCAGCGTAACCTCAGGCCTGGTAGTGGCTTAGCAGTAGCGGCAAAGCACCTTCATCAGACCTGAGGTTACTATGGACCGATAGAACGATGGAAAACTGATTTTACCGAAGATTAACTCGCAGTGTTGCCAGATTTCGCGCTTTTGCGAGTTTTAACAGCGGCTGCTTGAGAACTACTGCATGAAACCTGATATGTTTGGGATGTTTTGGATCGTTGACGAGCTGAGGAATCCAAAGATAAGATTGATCATTAAATTATCTGCAGCGGGGGGCATTCGATAGCGCCAAAAACCACAAGCGCCCCGCAAGCGTCAGTCCGTAACCGCCAAACAAGAAAAGTCGCAAACGCCAAAGTTCGTATCGGTTAGGTTAGGTAAAGTTAGGTTAAGTTAGGTGAGGTTGAGTTAGGTTACGTTAAGATAGGTTAAGTTAGGTTAGGTATGGCTAGTATTGCGGTTAAGACCTTTGGCGTTTGCGACTTTTCTCGTTTGGCGGTTACGGACTGGCGTTTGCGGCGTTGGCGCTTGTGGTTTTCGGCGCTTTATGACAGCTACCCATCTGCAGCGATTGAAATTTTAACTTTGTTTAAACTCCTGGCGTAGTAGTTGCGAAATCTGGCAACATTGACAACATCTGTTGAGTGAAAACCTCGGGACATATCTGGTCTTACTCACAGAAAATTTGAGTTTTGTTTTGTACTAACAATCTATCAAAAACACAGAGCAATTATTGATTTTTTAGAAGGAGAATTGAGTTTTAAAACATTTTTGTTGAATGTCGGACGTTTAAGTAATTGATGCTGAGTTGTTTGGTGGGATTTTCTTCCCTGAACCCACTCAGGAAAACGTTTTCTTCTTATCAGAAAAAAAAACAAAATAAAAAAGGGAATTTATTTCAGCGCAACAACCGAGGAAAGGAAGTTTCAAAATTATTGGTACTCGTTACTCAAGTTTTGATCCAATCAAACCTGAGACTGAAGGCCACTGAATCATGCATATTGATCAAAGTCGTCTGGATGGGAACAACTCCTTTTTACTTCACAGTCCTCAACTGCGGTTATTCTCACAAAAAGGAGACTTTGTCAACCCTTTTAGCAGTCCAATAAGGAACTCCCCCATAAACCCAACTAGGTTGTCAGGGCTGTATGCTTTTTCGCCGACACCGGTTACCAACTGTTGGCGCAAATATTCTCCAATCAGGCTAATAAATCAAAGTAATTGCCTGCAATAAGTTATGAAAAGTTTTGACGCCTGGACGGAAGCGCGAAGTCAAATGGGGAAGGTTCGATAACCCAGATGTGGTGGCTGTCCAATCGTAACGTTTTGTTTGACCACACCAAGAACTATCACGGTCGGGTGCCTTCTTTTGTCATATATGACAAGTATACTGAATAGTTTCAGTATACTGACAGGAGGGTGACCGCCTTTATCGGAAGTTTACCGTCACTTTTGAAATTTCTAATCGGCGCCAAAGTTATTATTATACCTTGATTCACGTAACTAGTATCTCACTGAAACGGCTTAATTCTTCACTTCGAGTAACAACGCGAGCGATTGCGCTCTCATATAGGCGTACGTAAGACTAGATTATGACGAGCTACTAAAATTGTTTTTGAAGAAAACGCTTTTTGGTAAAAAAAAATCTGCATTAAAAAAGAATTTTTCCAAGAAAATTGTAAAACTGAAGCAAAATGTGACATTAAACTGACCCACAAATATTCATTTTTTATACCCAAATTGCTAATATAGCACATTTTTGGAATCCGGTGGGTCTCAACTACAGCCCTAAAAAAGTTGCAAACCAAAAACGTTGCATAGGTAGCGTCCCGGTAGAATTAAATCTTTTTGTACCTTTCCGCATCGAAAAAGCTCATACTCTTCAGAAAAAAAAATTCTTCCGACCCCGAACGAATTTTCATAGCGGAAAACAGGCCGTTTCGGTGGTTTTGATACCCAACGAATAAAGTTCGACAGTCAAAACCCCCAAGGACAAGACATGACCCAATTTCTGTTGCGCGGTGTTACATTTAATAGAAAAAAGGAAACTTGTTATTTTTGTTACTTTTAAATTCTTGTTTTTTAGTCTCACATGACGAAAAACGCTAAGTCTGGATCTCCAGCACGTTCGAGAAAAAAAAAATTCATAGTAAGTTTTTTTGAGCATAAAAAAACAAACAAAAATCTGCCTTTTTTTAGAAAGTCAAATGGGGCACTAAAAATCGACCAGATAGTTTTGAACGATTATTAAGCACAACGAAAGTAAGTGCAATGTTGTGTAGGTCCACTGGTAACAAAGAAATACGCAGAGCTACCGTTGAATGTGCATTAAAATTTGTAGATCATATTACTCTGACTTGGTGATAAATCCTAATGACACTATTAACGCTGTTTCACGTGTTGGTATCTAACAAAATTTTATGAGAAGCTACCGTCCTTTAGGGTAATCGCACGTAATGGCAAAGGCTTTGTGGTTGGTTCGTTAAATTTTCAGCGAGGAAACGAATTTGAGATAACGAATTTTGCCCATTCGACTTTGATGTGATATTTTGTGTTGAAATGTGTTTGGAGTAGCCAAGGTTCTGTCGTTTTATTGTTGCTATCTCAGAGCATTTAAGTCCCTAGTGTTTTCAGTGGTTTGACAAACTTGTCCCCTATTAGCCCATTTGACGTACTATTAGCCTATTTGACGTAATATTTCAGCACAATTTTATTAGGCACCAACTGGTAATAATTCCTTCGTTTTCATCGCACTTCTCAATATGTTTACTCATGATTTGTCAAAGATAGCACGGATACCCTCATAAGCACGACGGAGAGATTTCATTGAAAATAATAATAATAAAACAACTTAAATAAAACATCAAAATTGAGTATGCACGTCGTAGTTTATGAGCCCTTGCAGAGAAGGTCACAAGTGTAATGCTTCGTAAGCGTACACAGTAAAAACTAACCCCTGTTTTAGGTATGAAGAGGGGAAATGCCATTTGCGCAACTTTTTTCTTGCGCGATATCCCATATTTGCGCGATATTTCATTTGCGCGACATTTCATTTGCGCTATATATCTCATATGATGTTAACCCTATGAAGGTAGGGGAAGAGTGTGATGTTATCTTTAGATATAACTCTATGAATAGCCACATCAAGAGAAAGCTCTTGACGGGACCTTTTCATTGATATGGTTGTCGATAGGTTTATCTTAAAAAAATAACCCAATAACTATCTACCCTGCTTCACCTTCATACCTAAAACAGTTGTGGAACTACCTCAAACAGGGGTTTGTTTTTATTGGGTACGTCGCACAGAATACTGTAATCTGACTTACTAAACTAAGTAGCTTCAACTCAAAATTTCGCAACAATATAATTGATATGTTAGATTTTTTTTTCGATAGTGCCTAGTCTAAAAAAATGGTTTAAAAATCCCAGTGGATAGGTCTAAGAGAGAACTGAAACAGCCGCCGCGACAGCAACCTAACCTAACCTCACCTAACCGTAGGTTAAGTAAGGTTAGGTTGCAAAATAACCCTAGGTTAAGTTAGGTTAGGTTACTGTCGCGGCGTTGTCCCGGTAGCTGTTCCAGTTTTCTCTTAGACCTATCTACTAATCCCGCGCTGGTTTTTAACTGCAGCTTGATTTACCGTTCGCATCAAAAGTTTGAGAGGGGTTGCAACAAGCGATTCTACTGCATTCGTCAAAAAAGTGAAGTCTTTCCGGCAGAATAATTAGCGTGCATTTTGAGGCTTACTCGGGCAGTACATTAGCTGCTCCCCCCTCCCTCGTTTCGACTTTTGGTGGGCGACTCGACAAGCCTCCGTGCGAAATGCCGTGGTGGGCGCGGACGGCTTGAGTGGTGGCTCATTAAGGGATAGGTCGATTTGTCGCTCGACGCCCCCTCCCCCATCATTCCCATCTTCTCAGGTATCTTATGAAGTCACTCCCTTAATGACCAATTACCTCCGCTGTTTTATCACTCGGGATGAACAAGTGTTTTATTAAGATCGAAAAAAAAACGATTTCCGTCCTTGATTATCTTTGAGAGAATGACTAGAAATTATGATTTCACTCCTCGGATGGGCGAGGGAAGTTGTGTACGAGCACCTAAGGCAAAGAAGCTCAGTAGTCTTTTCCAAAAACATCGTTAACTTATCGATATATCGTTAAGATTTAAAGAACGGCCTAATATCCTTGTCATGATCATGTAAAGACCTTGTTTTTCTTTCAAGATGAGTGAAATTGCGTACAAATATTGATGGCAATGTAGGAAAATAGCAAGAATATCAAGTATTTCATTTATGTGTAAGTTAAAATAAAAATATTTGTTTTACATCGGGAAAGAGTAAAAAAAAAAAATAGAAATGTTCTTCTTGAAATACTGTGAAACTTATGCTATGGATTTTTCCGTGGTGTACGCTCTTCCTTCGTAACATTGATTTATCGTGTGTCGGTATTGTGGTAGTATCGTATCACATTTTTGTTTGCGTCTGTATGTATTGCTTTTTTGTTTTTTATATACATTTTTTTAATTTTTTTATTATTTTTTATTATTTTTCATTTTTTGGTAAGAAACTGAAGTCCGCTTACCTCATCGAACCGGAAATTTTCAAAATTCCCACTGAACAACGAATAGTTCTCAATATGTATGATGAATTTATGATATTGAATACTGTGTTAAGTGACTCCTGCATCCGACACCTAAAAAAATTGGCTTTGGCGAGTATCAAAACTAATAATGATTGAATAATATGCAAGTTTAAGTGTATTCCAATGTTCTTTGATCACGAAGATTACATTTATTTCAAATATTGGTTCCATAAAAGTGGCTGATCTTCTGAAGGATGGAATTTTTCGCTCCCAACTTCACGAAGTTTTGAGTGGTCTGCGACGTAGCAAGAATTTTTACCGAAATCTTTTGATCAGTTTCGGTAACGCTCATGTTATATTCATGACCTCTTTAATCAGATTTATTTGATTCGATCTGTATCCAATAATGGAGCTCCGAGAAACAGTCCAGACACAAGTTTTATGATATGCTTTTAATTTCAGGAGAGTTTGTCATCTTCTTTGCGGAAGCCTATCTTGTGGGTGATAAATTTCTCATTTTTATGATCCGCTGTGAGCTGATGTTGTGACCGTGGTTTTCAATTCGAAATTATTGGCAGCGTTCAGAAACAGACCACGGTTCTCCGTCGCTTTCCCTCTCATGAGAGCGTAATGTCCAAAATAGACAAAACACTGTAACTCTGTTCGAATTTCGCCATCTGAACCGGAAGTTTGCTATTATTTTTTATAGGGAAACGCTGCTTTGTTTAGAGATAAACTGCAGTACATTTGAAAGTAATTATTTTCCTCTTTTATTTCGCTCGTTGACTCTTCGCCCCTCTTATGTTAGTTGAGTGTGCCGCTGCAGTCATACGCGGCGCAGCACCCCTAAAGATGTTCGGCCAACTTTTTGACAGCTTGGTGAACACATGCTTCCTATATTTAACTCGTTAGTTTACTCCTTGGAGTGTTTTAGGGGAAGTTATTAGGGGAGGAGGAACTCTTACAAGACCGGCTTACCGAGTGCAACCTAATCTAAACACGCCTAACTTAATCTCATCTACTAGAAACTCCGTCCGATATAGCTTATCTAGCTGCAGTCTCACCCGCGTAACTCGAACTTCACTCAAATATACCGTCCAATCTAACCTCACCCATCCAAGTTTAATTTACAGGTTTATTTCGCGTGGGGAATAGGCATGAAAAACTTGGAAAAGTCATCTAAGAGTCTACCATGGTGAAATCATGTGAAGGTCATGTAATCGTCATAGAAACATCATGGAAAAGTCTAATAATTAGCCTAAAAACTAGAAGTTTTGAATCCTGAGAAAAATATTAGGTAGACCTAAGTCCTCCTGATCTTACGACTTTTGGATCTCTGGTTCCCATAATTGCATATTGAAATTCCCGCTTGTATATCGGAAACCTTTCGAATGGTTGCATTTCTTTATTTCATCAACATCGGAATACTTCTTTTTTCTTTTTTTATTGCTTTATCAGATTGGGCGAAGAAAGACGAATATGTTTTATTTACATCTCTTTTCGCGTAATATATAATCTTATAAACACTGTAAATGTGAAATGGTCAAATTTGACTAAAGAATAGTAGCTGAAATTTAAATATTTCAGTTAGTCAATTTTAACTATTTTGTAGCCAAATATGACCATTTTAGTCTTTTTTTTACTATTCAGTTAGTCATGCACAGCTAAAAAAGATAGCCAAATTTGACTAAAGTTTAGTAGCTGAAATTTTAATAGTTCAATTAATCAGTTTTGACTATTTTTTTACAAAGTCAAAAATGAGTATCTAAGTAGTGGAAAAAGAACTCATTGAATAGTTGGAGTATAAAAAAATGACTTAATTTAGACTCAGGGACCAAACTAATATTTGTACTAGAAAAAAATAATACGAACTATGGTAGACTATTTTTAACCGCTGAATCAAAGTCAATGTTGACAATTTTACACTTAATTTAAATATGACTAAATTGAATAGTCAAACAAAAATGACTAAAGCAATCAGTCGAAAAATGATTATTTCAAATTTAGAGTGAAGGAATCTGTTATATGAACCTAAAATCGTAGCAACCATTGGAGCTACTCTTTGAACGTTGACTCATATCTACAACGTGATTACATTAATGAAGCTTACCAAACCTAACCTCCATAACCTACCTCAAAACCCATTAACCTTAGATCACGTAATCTGAAGCAAACCTAACCCAAGCTCGTCTTCACCGTAAGTTTCAAACTTGGAATTTTCAAAATTTATTTGTCATGCGGAACCCAGGTTTAGGCTACGTTATGAGAATAACAGACCCATAACAACGTAGGTTAACTTAACTAGGTTATTTCAAATTTGCGGGTATCAGGCGTGGCGATCGTGAGACTGAAAATGAGTAGATTTTCCCTTTCTTGATCAGGTATGCTCTGTAAAACAGAATCTTAATTTCACAGCAAGTCAAATAACTGGTCTGAAAAAAATTGCAGTCCAAATATCCATTGAATTTGATAGATATCACTAATTGATTATGCCTAAAATCCAATGTGTATTGGGTCTGAAATTTTTTCAGACAAGTGATTTCACTTTTGTTGCATCTAAAAGATTCTTCTTTTACAGTGTGAAGTTAGGTTAAGCTTACTGGCGGGTCGGTTACTTCAGTACGAGTTATGTTCGGTTGGATTAATTTAACTCGGGAAGGTGTTTAGTTGGGCAACATCCGTGTGGGGCATCACGCTTTCTGGTTTATGTTAACAACAATGTAGTATTTACACGCTAATAGTTGTGTCGGGAATTCTATCAGGCAAAGGGCCGCTGGTCGCTCATTTAGGCGGCCGTCATGTGTTGCCCCCTGGCGGCCCGATCCGCAACTACTTCCTCCCCTCGTGTCGGCTGCCCTTCACCTCACCTCACTCGGAAGGAAGTCCCTCCGATTCTGTTATGAGGGGGAGTGAGAGATGTTTTGGAGGGCGAGGAGGGTTGTTTTGGAGGGCGAAGAGGGTTGTTTTGGAGGGCGGGTGCCAACCAAGGTGGTCCTTTAAAGCGATTTACTCTGTACCTACCACTGGGTCATTTGCTCAAGGGAATGTACTTTTTTTGCGACAAGTTTTTTTCCTCCTTTTTTTTGCTATCTAATCCTGACCGCCATTTTTCGTTAGTTTTTTTAAATGTAGAATAACAAGTATACCTACTCCAAAAGACGAAAATTAACTATAAACTAGTTGAAATCATTCTTAACCACAATTCACTCTCAACAAATGAAATAATTTCCTTATTTACATGCTAAAAAAATTAGAAGTAAAAATTGCTTTAAGAGTAAAAATTCACTCCCATAGTGAAAAGTGAGCCAATAATTTGCTAATGGCTCACTTTTCACTAATTAAGAGTGAATTTCGTCTCCTAAAAGCATTTTTCACTACTAATTTTTTTTAGCGTGTAGGTAACTTAAACTCACTCTACGAGAAGTTCTGATAAACGAGTAAAACTCTGGATTAACAAACAAAGCAAGTTCTGAAGGGGTAATTAACTTCATTCAAGCGACTGAAAATCACTGTGAACGAGTGAAAAATTTACTCGGAGATGTGAGGAGAGTATTTGAAATAAGCCCAGTTGGCAATATCGTGACATTAGATGGACTAAGCGCGCATCTTTCGGAACGGAGCCGAGCAAACATAAATATTTACTCTCAACTCGAGGTGTTGGTTTCAGCTCATAGACATTGGAAATTGGACCTGGAGAGCCAAGCCAAGGCTTTCTTGATACTCTGCTACTTGGTGCTCTGCCGATGAAAAAGCGAAGCATCTAACATACACTGGGTTTTAAATCTTCAGTGCTTATGATGGAATGATAACGATTGAGCCGAAGTAGAAAAGGTAGAAAATTAGACCTTCGAAAGCTCTCTGCAGAGTGCGTGGGATTTGCTGAACAACTGCTTTAAAAAAATGCCAGGAGGGGAGTAAAACATTTTATAGGGTGGTAACCAACACGCTGAAAAATTTAGTTGGGAAAATTGCTTTAGGAGTAAAAATTTACATCTAAATAGTGAAAAAAGATCCACTATTATCAAATTAGTGGCTCACTTTCCAGTATTTGGGAGTGAAATTTCAGTGTTAAAGCAAATTTTCACTACTAATTTTTTAGCGTGTATGTTGAGAACGGGGTCTGTTGTAACTTTGTTTCGGCGCGTTTCTGATTGAAGCGCTTGTGTCCGATCATCCGGATCTCCATGGAAGTTCGGCGGGAAGTTTAAAATCCGTGTAAGAACTTTGTTTACTTCGGAACAATTTAGGT
>Ga0058701_10006118_pt1 | contig 10099 bp, 1 predicted proteins | sample AgamicOrMae_FD_97039 | JGI IMG/M metagenome (GOLD analysis project Ga0058701, IMG submission 97039) | Agave microbial communities from Guanajuato, Mexico - Or.Ma.e | ecosystem: Host-associated > Plants > Phyllosphere > Phylloplane/Leaf | place: Guanajuato, Mexico | collected 2012-06-04 | reverse complement strand
TGGCTCCCCAGAAGCTCCGTGCAATAATCCTATGATAAACCAAACATATTTTGAGAGTCCTATTCCCTCGCAATTGGAAGGTTGTGTTTCCTGACTCTGCTGCCCCGATAGGGCTCCTACCCTCTTGTGGTCCATGTTGCTCACTCCTTGAAATGGCGGAAGCCTGACGGGAACTGGGTGGTTGTGCAAAGTATGGTGACAGCTAAGCGAAGTTAGGCATTAGACATAACCTTAAATCTAACATGATTTAACCGAATCTAGCCTAACCTATGCAACCTCTTTCACTCTAAATTTGAATCAGTGAGAATCTCTAAGATTCAGTGATAATTCACTGGATTTCAGTCAATATAGCATTACTGATTTTTTGCAGTTGTAGATTTGCACTGATTTACAGACTCTCACTGATTCAAATTTAGTGTGTTGTCACCAGGCCTAATTATGCTTCTTTCCGGTGATTTGTACTGTCGCCCAGAAGTCCTATAGCGGCATCAAAGAAGAACATCCCTGTCATTACCATTCCCACGGAATGAATAATACAAAATTTTCAAGAACCTAAACAGGTTTTGATCAGGACATATGCTTTGTCAGGTCTTGACCAAAGAGCGGGCACTATCTGATCAGAACAAAAACACAGATTAGTTTTAACGGTGATAGTCATAATCAACTAAATATCACTCTAATTTGAATCCGTGAAAGTCTCCGAGATTCAGTAAAAATTAACTAAATGTTCGTCAATATAGCACCACTGAAAAAATTCAGTGGTGCTTTATTGGCTGAAATTCAGGGAATTTTCACTGAATGTCAAAGACTAACTAATTCAAACTTAGAATGTAAAGTGGGTCACAAAAGTCATGACTCCTGCTTCCATAGGAAATACATGGAAGCAGGGTTCATCACTTTTGTGACCCACTGCACCCGGTTTTGGAAATTCGCACCTAAGTAATCAATAGTGCATTACGTTTAGAGGTTTCACTAAGTAAGATCAAAAAGTGTCCTAGGTTAGGTGGGCCAGAAACAAAACCAATCAAGCTGGCCAGTTTTTACGCAGTAGGGCCGATCACGAATCCACGGGCCGATCGAAAAATAGCCTCTGCCGCATGGTGCATTGGCCGGTACGTATGAGTGCATTGTCCCGCCGCGTCCGCATTTAGGCAGCCCACGTGACGGGACGGCATCGTCCGCGGCGCGCCCGCCGGGCGGAAATGCCCAGAATGCGGCGCGCGGCGCAGCGGCGCTTGCTGCGCAGCGGCGGCCGGATCGCAAGGAAAGGCGCGTTGTGCAGGTCGGGCCTGGCCCGGTCCACGAAGGCGCCGCCGCAGCAGCCCCGGCGACGGACAAACAGGCTGCACTCGCCAGGAACGCGGCCGCCCGACACTCTCCGATGGCTATTTCGGAGTCTGTTTATCCGGGGAAAAGTTCTCCTTTTCAAAGGGCGAATCTATTCTTACAGTTCTCACTGACCACGGGCAATGCGTCTTCCCGAGACGTAGGGCATTCGAGCTCGTCTTTACGAAACCTTCCGCTCGCTTTTTGTTGACAACTTCGCGGTCCAACACGCGCTCACGTTAAGAAAATACTTAAGTGACTATTCGCACGCTGCCCTATTTAAAATATATTGGGTTACGGGGAAAATTAAATATGAGTTAGGCTGGTTTCCGTGGGTTTACGTCACCTCCCATTTAAAATGCGTCAGGTTGGTGTCCGAGCGTTCAAGTCTCCCTTGTATTAACATAGGCGTGCGAATAGCACTGACCAAATATGAAAGTATAGTGGTACAAATTAATTGAGATTGAGAGGGGGCGCGCCGCTGCGTGGGCGTAAAGCACTTTTTTGGGGAGGGCTAAGTCCCGTGAGTAAAAGGGTTTTGTCACTTTTATACATGAAATACCTCATAAAAATGGGTGGCACAATTGTGAAGTCGACTTTAATACATTAACTGCGAGTGTGTTTCGTCAGGGGGGAGTATACGCGGGGTTTTAAATTCCAATGTAGGGGTGATATACGAGCTAACAGTAAGTGGGCAACAGCCGATGGTAAAACATTTATTAGTTCCCCTTATACACATTCCAAAGATCAAACGTTGAAAACTCAACAAACCTTGGGGTATCCCAAGGCTTTCTTTTCTTTTTTTGGGGCCTTTCAATTTTTTGGCCCAAAATTTTTGGTGGGATCTTTATGTTTCGACGTTTCCATATGATTGAGGTACACTTTTGCTTTTTGACGCAATAAATCGAAGAAATGAGGAAACAATGACGGTAAACATTTTTTTAGTTCCCCCTAAACATTTCCTATATTATCAAAGATTAAGAATTCAAAAAAAAAAAATGAGGCTCAAAATTTGAAAAAAGGCAAGGGGTACCCTAGGTTTCTTCATCTTTCTGGCCCGAAATGTTTTGTTGAATCTTTATGTTTCGACGATTGGATCTGATTGAGGAACAATTAAAATGGTTAGAATAACCGATGTCTGTTGCTCAATTTGTCGATTTTAAACGGACCGGGAGAGCGGGCAGTTCACGGCCGGAAAATTGGAGTGGAAGGCGAAAATTTTATATTCCATTTCAGTAGCGATAAATCGACCAAGTGAGCAGCTTCCTCTTCATTAATTCCAATTAACAAACGTTAAAAACTCAACAAAAAAATTAACAGAAAATTTCCAAAAAGGCAGGGGGTAACCCTACGTTTTTTTTTAATTTTTGCGCCTAAAATTTTTCGATTAAAAAAAGCCGCTGGCGAAAACTCATATTTTTTCGATTGGTCAAATGAGGAGATTTAGTAAATTGATGAAAAAAGGGTAGAAACCGAAATCGATTCTGAATATGTATAGAATAACGGTATAAAAGTCCTTGATATATACTGACCTGTAATTTAAATCAAAGCGTACTTATTAGTACCGTTAAGCGGTGTGCGTGTGAATGAATACCCGCGATTAATTGTGCCAGGAAATCCAATTCATCAACAGTAAGTAAACCTAAGCGTTAAGTCATTAGTACCATTAGTAACGAAGAGAAAAATAAAACAGGAAAGGTCAAACACGAGGTAAGAAGTGCCATATTGAACACTTATCGTATAGGAGTCGGCTAGACTTTGTACCACATCCTATCAAAATCTATATCAACGCTCCTCTTAACGTTTCAAACTAATTTCAAGCGGTGGAGCAACCTCGAGATACGAGCAAGCAACCTAGTTGAATCCCCCCCCCCAAAAAAAAATGACGATGCCAAAACCTAGCATAGGTAAAATGGACATATAAAGATCATTCAATCAATAAACTTGATCATCATCCCCGAACACCACACCAAACAACTCCACCTTCTGAAAATGTGTAGCGCCACCGCATAGGCAACTCACATAGCACTCGTGCATGTGGGTTGCCTATCTTTTCTGCTCGAAAGATTCGGAGCCAACACTTCTAGACACAATCAGGATTTATACGGAACGGAAAACATCGTAAATACATCCGATATGTACAGCATGTTTAAAGATTAATGTTGAATTCGGTAACCTCAAACATTTTAGTCAAACCGAAAACGAAAATGTGAAACGAACAAAAGGTCAAAAAGGGCCATTTGATGCCCAGTCGGACGATACGAGTTTTTCAACTTCCAACCGACGGTAGTATCCGTCCTTTTTATAGCTTAAGAATGACTTTGAAATTAGCGAAAACGCCGATGAATATTATATGTTTTTGAATATTTTTTTATTAGAAGTTAAGGTACTTGTGCGCCTTGAATAACGGTTTGGAATCTAGAAGCCAAAAACAAAATGAGAATATTGACCTATTCCGCGCAAAAGGGGTGGTGGTCAGGGTGGGGGGCACTAACATGCTTTTAAATTGCTCAAAAATGTATATTGTATTCAGCCTGCCAATGAGTTCACAAGTGCATGAAAAAATGCATAGAATTTTGACTGAAGTATGGTAAATTTGCAGGGCTTTGCCATGCCCAGCCTAATTTGGACTACATTTCAGGAAGGGGGGGGGGCAGTTGTGCCTATATCCACACTTCTCCCTAGCTATGCCACAGTGGAACCCATGTAGAACACGCTGGAGAACCAACTGTGACTGTGACATTTACCTCCAACTTGATAGAAACAACCTACCCAAACAGAACATCATGGCTGCTAAAAGAAAATCTGCTAGCTTACAACATTACTTTATCATGCTTAGGGTGAGAGGTCTATATTATTTTGGAGTCAATGCTTCAACTTGCTGTGGTTGTGCTTCAAAATCATTCTTCTCCAGTATCATTCAATCACTGAAAAGTATTCCAGAAAACCTTGGAATGGTAATCCAGGTTATTACAAAGAAGTATCAGAGCAGCATTCTAACTAGAAATAATAATCCCAAAGACATATCAGAGCTCTTTTTCAAATAAGTTGAAAGTTTAAGCCGCAATATTTTTTAAAGGAACAAAAAAATTGACATCTATGTTGACTATCAAAACTGAGAGGTTTTTGAAATATACAACAGGTCAGTGCCATTTTTTGTTCCAAAAATATCTAACGGAGAAGGATTTATGAGTTGAAGTTCATTGTCAACTATCACAAAGGCTTGAGAAGAAGTTAGCAAAGTATTTTGTTTGGTTGCATCTGTAGAAAACAGTCACCAGTTAGTGGGGCTTCAATTGAAAAGAAAAGGTTTCATTGATGGCCTGGAAACACCTGATTAATCTGCCATGTGCAAGAGCCAAACCTCATCCAAGGAGTGGGCTGGATGTGCCAAGCTTGAGATCGGAAACGCGCGTTCATTTGTAACTTCGTGAAGACAAACAGTAACATAACATTCAAACTGTAACTTCTCGGCAGGATAACCACGCTTCTCCACGCAATTCCGAAACGAAATTTGATCCCGCATTTCACGATTCCTTGGGTCCAAGTAAACTTCGGCGTCAACAAGGTTAAGATAAATATATAAATTAAGGGTTTACTTTTATGGTTATTGTGACTTCTAAGTACAGAAAAATCACGTAAGCTTCGAAATCGGTTTTACAAAAATTCGTGACACTTGTGGCAATTCGGCCAAAACTTGGTTCAAAACTGAGCAGCCCGACCCGACCATTCAACTCCCCGTTGCTCGCCATCATTCAGATGGTACGGTATTTTAGGCTATGCCAAATAGCACCTACGGACCAACTTGGTACGAAAATAGAACAAATCACATATACACTCACCAATTCACAGTTTCCTCCAGAGCTCACAGGTTGAAATTTCATCACACTACAATGTAGTACAATTCGTAAACACCACGTAAACACAAAATGGACTCCCGAGCAGCGTGATGCGAAACGGAAGAATCACAACAAGCAGAAGCTGCGGTCCAGCTGCGGTCTTTTTGTTCTTCGCATCCCTCGTGATCAGCTCATGATGTTGCTCATATGAGAAATAAATCGACACGCACATGAAACTTTTCGTAACTTCGTTTTATCCTTTTCTTCCCCCAACCGACAGCGGATGAAAAGGGTATCTTAATCAGTGATCTTAATGTGCAATATGCGTGTAAAAGAAGTTTTAAAATGCGGGACTGGCACTTAACTGTCAGACGACCACAGAAGTACGGTTAAAGAATATCTCGAACAAATGCTAAATTTTTCATAATCGGTACAAAGTTCCCAAAAGTGCGCGATGAGCGATATTTCGGATTCACTTTCTGTTTTCGTCGCTTGAAAACGGACCCAAAAAAATAAAGGCGGCCACTTGTGCTTTCGAACTCAAATCAGAATTAAGGAACCGGAGGAACATAACTAATTAAGTAGAAAACCAAATAAACCAATAAGACTTTGAGAGTATTGAGCCCACTACCGGTATAGAGATACTTGAAGACGATGACTTACCTAATTTTTCTTCAAACCAATGCGCTCTATCTTGCTTCAAACATGCGACCGAAGTAAAAGTTCGATCAAGCAAAAAGTAAATTAAAAAAAAAAACTGACAGCGCGCAAACTTGAAAATGTGCTAGTTGCCATGTAATGTCATGCGGTACTCAAAAAACATTTTCTAAAAAAAAATGCATATTGGTTATAGATTACTGTCAAGATGTTTAAAATTAAAAGGAGTTAACTTAAAAAACGCAGACGTATGTTAGCTTTAATACTGCGCAGGACTTTTAATATCGAGGAGTAAAATTCTTAGATATTTTAAGTCCTGCGGAGTTGTTTGTACAATTGCGCCGGAAGAAATGAGACATAAGATTACGAGAAAATGTTTCCCTTTTTTTTCAGGTGCGAATGCGTCTAAGTAGGCTAGTGATAGCCTTAAATAAAAGCTATGGCAAGGATACCTTGCATAATAAAAAAAGTCTTCAATATACAAGTAGAAGAAAAAAAATCGATTTTTATTGGCTTTTTACCAAAAAGAAAACAGAAACATCAATTCGGTTGTTTTTTTATTGTTGTTGAACAAAGACAGTGGCAGAAATCTCATCTAAAACTAATGACGCCGTCTTCGTCTCCTCCTCTTCACCTATCGAGATCTGCTGAGTTGCTCCCACATCGACAGCGTCCAGAAAATCGTGCACTTGTAGCTGAACCTCTTCAGCGTGCGATGTTCTCGAATCTTCTTCTTCCTCCTCGTCTTCCTCGTCATCTTCCGGCACGTCCATGGAATCGCCTTCCGGTTCCGTTTTGGGAATCAGCCCTGCGTCCGTCTCCATCCGATGGACCCTGTCGAGATGCTCCATCAGAGACCTCCTCCCGCGGAAGTACTTGCCGCACGCTATGCAGTGCGCAGGCAGCGTCGGGTTGTCGTGTTCCTGGATGTGCCTCTCTCGCGCGTCCGGGCGCCGGAACTGGCGGTTGCACAGCGGACAGCTGGTGAGCGGGCCGTGCTTCCTGCGGTGTCGCGCCATCTCCGAGTGGCGCACCACCTGGCCGCACACGTCGCACACCACCATGCGCTTCTTGTGGTGGTAGCGGACGTGCGCGCTCAGCGTCTCCCGCGAGTGGAACACCTTGCCGCAGTCCTCGCACAGCAGGCGCACCTCCTCCCCATGGAACCTCCTCGTGTGATACGACAACAGGTATCTCCGCTTGAAGCCCGCGCCGCACTCCTCGCAAACAAACAAGTACTTGTCTTTATGCATTCTCATGTGCTGGTCCAGCACACAGTTTTCCTTGTAACTCTTCCCGCAGATGTGACACTTGAACGGCCGCTCGCCAGTGTGGTTCAAGATGTGCTGCTCGCACTTGTAGTTCCACCTGAACTTCTCCAAGCACAGCTTACACTGGAATTCCGTCGGAGACAACTTGGCGATATGTTCGGCTACCTTGTCTTTGTACGGCATATCGATTCGCTTCTTCTTCATGGCCTTCTCTGGGAGGAGTCCTTTCCGCGCGAGCATCCTTTTGATCTTGCGGAACTCCGGCGGGAGAGGTTTATTCCTCACCGTCAGGTCCTCCGAGTCCCTCTGCTTGAGCATCTCTTCCATGGCGGCCAGCGCTTGTTTCACCTTCTCGTCTTCTCTGACCTTCTTAACGGCGGCTCTTTTCACCTTTGCCCGCTCGGCTCGCCTCCTGGCTTTCTCCCTCGCCAGGTACGCTCTCCGGACCGTCTGTCGCCTCATGGTCTCCCTCCGAGCCGTGTCTCCTTCGGGCACCTCCCCTCCCTCAGTCTCCGCCTCCTCCGCGGGACTGCCCTCGTCATAGAGCTCGTCATCGTCGGGATAGTCGACTGAATCTTCGTCCATGTAATCCCGCGAATCTTCAGGATCAATGATCGCTACTTCCTCCGGTTGCTTCGTCAGTCGGATCTGGACTGTGCCGCTCGTCTTCGGGTCCTGAAGCGTCAGAATGTTATCCTTCTCTTCCTGGCCCGAGGCATCCTCAGACTTCACATTTCCTTTATCCTCCTCCATCGGTGCACTGCTCGACTCGGAGAGGCGCTTCGTCTTCCCATCGTCCACGCTGACCAGTTCACCCGTTGTGACCGTTGCAACTCTCCTCGGGGTGCTGGGCAGCGATTTCGACTGAAGAACAGCGGAGAGGACTGAGGGAATCTCGACGTTGGGTGGCTTGCTAACCACCAAGACGACTTTCTTCCTTTGGCGGCCGCTGGCGTCGGTTGACGAAGGGTCCACTGTCTGGATCTGCCGGATCACTTTGACTCCCGAGGATGTCAGGGGCTGACCCTTAAGGGCCCCGGACAAGGTCGGTTTGGGGGTGGCCCTGAAGGTCGCTTTGGGGGTAGCTATGAAGGTCGCTTTGGGGGTCGCTTTGGACTCGGCCAAGGCGGGACTTTGCGACTCCACCGACACTATGCAGGGCATTTTGGAGGATGAATCTCCCTCGTTATGGTTGACGAACAGGACATTCGGCGTGGACTTGCTGCCGCTGGACGCTCCTGAGCTCGGCAACCTGTCAACATCATCCACCACACCATCAACTTAGCGAACAAGACCTCGTTCTTCAACAGATTACGGGATGGCGGTCAGTTTTATTCCACTCACACAAGGGCATAACTAGCGGGACGGACACAACTCATTCACCTCCAGTTTGACTTTCTCTTCAGATCAAAGAACTTGTCGGTTAGTTTGTGGATGCGAACAAAATGGCCGCCGCAACAATTTTCAGTCGTTTGGTCGTTACTTCAACAAAACCCTCACGTTTGCCGGAAAACAAAAATCCACCTTCTTTAGTCGACAAGGAAAAGAAGGTTGATGTAGCTGAATAAGGGGGTCAAATTAAGATGATGCGCAAAAAAATAACCATGATGAGTTAAAATTGTGTAAAACTCATGCCGCTTTTAAAGGCATAGGGAGGTGGCTATACAGAGAGATAACATTTATTTTCAAAAATCAGACTTTATTGTGACGATACACATTCACATCGACGATTGTACACTTTCGTGAATATCACACGGTAATACTTCACGAGGAATCCAGGTGAACGCACGGTTGGCATGCGATCCCGTTTTCACACGTTGTGATAAACCAAAAATTACGAAGTCTCCAATGATTACAGAGCTTTGAAAAATAACAACAAACGATCTTCCAACATAGACGTACCAATGTAATAGGAGTCCTGAGCGTGTTTCCCCACATTAACAATATTGTGCTTTTACATTTATCAAATAAAGGTTTCTAGCATTTCCAGGTTAACGTCATGAAAATGCGACATTAGAAAAACATTTCACGTGTTTTAAGAGCAGTCTGGATCAAGTCAATGAACACGGTGCTGCAGATAAAGTAGAGCCCCTTTTATACAACAATTACACGATGTTTTCCTTCGATCCCGAAAAAAACAAAACAAATTTTGAACTAACGTTATGTGACGACCTCCGTTGTACGATGATTTTAGTCCACACAACGTCGTATAAAAGACCTCCACTTTAAAACGTTTTTATCGTTTATATACAGCAGTCTTGTTTCTTACACTGCAATTACTTGGTTTGTTATCCTCTTTTTGACTACTGTATGGAGGCTTTGCCTCACGGTTTGCCTTTTTCTAGATGGGGAAAAACCAAATACCACCCCTCCTCCCCCAAAAAAAAATACTTCCATTGACATGGAAGTGACCAAGTAAAAAAGGACCCTGTTTACTGTGCAGTCGTGGACAGTGGGCCACAAAAGTCATGACCCCTGCATCCCTACGAAATTCATGTAAGCATGGGTCATGACTTTTGTGGCCCACTACACATTCACATAAACTAACAGAACAATACCTCACCTCAGCATCGTTCCTAACATAGTCAGTCTACTAATATCTACATAACAGTCTACAAAAAAAAATCTTTTGGCCCCTGTGGGGTGAAACTATCAATATACAGGGACTGATCACATGTCACTCACTGCGCGCACAAAATCCTGTGCGATGATTCGTCTTTAATCTACTTGGAATTATAGATTTTTATTGCCTAGGAGACGCGTAATACCGGTATGCTTGATGGTTTTTCTAAGAGATTTCGAATAAGAATTGACGTAGTTTCGAATATTTTTTAAAATCTCTTCTTGCTGTAGGGCTTAAGCTCCGAGCGTTAATGAGTTACCTGAACCCGCTCCGGCTGCTAATCAATTTTTTTTTCGAGCGATCAGGGTGATAGATGTTCATCGAATTTTAATTAAAGTTGATTATCTCAATTTGATTATGTATTTTATTTTGTAGTATATTCT
>Ga0058701_10006117_pt1 | contig 10100 bp, 5 predicted proteins | sample AgamicOrMae_FD_97039 | JGI IMG/M metagenome (GOLD analysis project Ga0058701, IMG submission 97039) | Agave microbial communities from Guanajuato, Mexico - Or.Ma.e | ecosystem: Host-associated > Plants > Phyllosphere > Phylloplane/Leaf | place: Guanajuato, Mexico | collected 2012-06-04 | reverse complement strand
TAGAATCCTGGGTCGGGAAAAAAAAATGTAATTGTCCCCCATAAGGTCTTTTCTAAGCATGACCAATTGTTCAAGCTTCCGGCCGATGAAAGCTATATTCTGCTACTGCTTCTTTACTTTACGATAGAGAGCCTTAAGGCAGAGAGGGGTCAACTGCCACGTGAGCCTTTGCATCCCACCAATGAGCGTTACTGGTTTCATGCTTCCCACCAATCAGTGCACGCCGCGGGAAGAAGTTATCGCCTCTCTACGAGTCTCTCTTCTTGACGCGTTTGAAACCTTGACAGGTGCCGATTGGTTTCTTCCATAGCAAGTGTAGAGGAGAGAGTAACGCTTGAATCAGTGTTTCCAACCTCGAACAACTTGAAATAGACGAGGCTGCGGAGCTCTCTACGTTTAGATGAAACACAAAATGTATAATCTGCCTCTCCTTACCGAGTTCAGCTCCGAAACACTAACAGTAAGTTGTAAGCTACATCACGTAATGAAGAATAACTAGCAGATATGATGGCAAAAAAAAAGAAAAAAGAAAGATCGGTGAAGAGGAGCATCACGCTAAAAGTCAAAACCACGACGAGACGAAAGTAGCGCACGAGGATCAAGGTGGAGAGGTAAGGGGCCACTTCCATAGGAAAGGGTGGGGGTAGAAAGAAAGCCCCTACCCCCGCAAGAAAAAGTACGCATAATCTCCATTTTTAAATACTCACCACCGCAAAAAATGGCCTTTTAAACACTTTGAAACATCTTAAAATAAAACACTCCAAACGTCAAAGATGTTTTAAGTGTTTTATTTTAAGACCTTTCTGGCATCTTAGTGCACTTGACCAGCTGTAACTTTGGCCGGTAAAACGCTCGAAGCGTCTTCTCAAATTAATAATTTCGAAGCGTCTTCGATTAGGCCGCTTTTAAGGGTTTAACGCTTCGAAGCGTATTTAAGTCGGAGGTGCGAAAGAAAACATTTTTTTAATGATTTTGTTTAACGTTGCTGAAAAAAAGATATTCAGGGCGCACGGTTGGAGCAGGCGCGTAGGTTAGCTTGGTGGTAGTTTTACGTCAAGGACACCCCAATATCCGATGCCGACTTTTCATCAGCTCAGATTACATGCATCCTTGAAAGTATTGAAGAGCTTATAACAAATCCTATTTTTTAACGAATAAGTAGTTTTAATGCGTATTGCCAACGTCTAAATAAATTTATTTCGCTTTTTAAAAAAATTGGCAGTTTTCGCTTTGGAATTTTTCCCCCTAAACATTTATTAGGTTAGGCTAGATGCTCTGAGTCTATATTCGCTTCCCTCCGCTGGTGACGAAGAACAGAACAACAGAAATGAAAAAAACGCAACTTCCAAACTTCAAAGAAAGAAAAGCACCTCCAGTCTTGCGAGAAGGGCGCCCTTCTCCCAAGCTCCAGTCTCACACAGATACCGCAGAGAAGACACGGAAACTTTCCAATACCCATCTTCATTGATTTCAAATTGACCCCGCCGAAAAGGCTACAGCAATTGCATACGCGAATCAGAAAATGGGCTCGTTTCCCGCAATTGTGTCCTCGTCCAGTGTCAGCCTTTTTACCACCAAAGTTTCGGCAAAAAATAAGAAAAGTTGGGGAATCGAGTGTTTGTGCTGATGCGAAATCAGCGTGACTCCACCGGGCGTTACTTGGCACGTAAGAAAGAACGCCTAATAGCTTGAGTCGACGGGGACTGGACATGCCGTGGACATGGACAGCCTCAGCGATCTCGGCGCTCTCGGCGGCCCTGCAGCACCGCGCCACGCCGCGCGGAGATGGCCGAGCCCTCGCGGGAGAAGCCGAAGCTGGAGGCGAGACGTCTTACGGGTGCGCATGACCAAGAGCATCTGTGCTGGTGGTGGTGGTGGTGGTGGTGCTGTTGCTGTTCCGACGCCGCTCACACAGCCACCCCCACCCCCACCCTAGCCCCACCCTGCCTCCCCTTGGTCTTCTTCCCGCCGTCCGTCTGTCCGCCCGCCCGCCCGTCCGTCCTCCCCTCGGCTCGGGAGTAGGGGAGGGGGGCTGATCAATAGCTCCTATCTCCTTACCTAAAGCGCCTCGCAGCCACCGCAGCAGCGGCCACTGCAACAGCACCAGCACGTCGGACGCCTGCATCAACAGCAACAACATCAGTTGCGCAGGGCTTTTGAAGCAGGGCAGAACAGAGGCTCCACGCCAGCCACGCCACGCCAGTAGTGCAGTGCAGTGCTTGCTCCGTGACCGACCACCGACCGACCAGCAGTGCCCCAAAACTTCCGTCTTCTCAACGCTCGCGCTCGTCTTCACTACTACACGAATCTCCCAACGCCGAGAACAGGTGAGTCAACATCGGCGATGGCCCGACGAGATCAACGTACCCGTCGATGATTCTCGCTTCCGCTCTTATCTCGACGAAACGAGAGTATTTATATACGAGCGCTGTTCAGTTAACCAAACAGCAGGACGTGCCCCTAAACCGAATCGAGATGAGTTCACAAATCCGTGAAACGGTACCGGACTTGGACCGAATAGAAACAGGTAGTTTCTTAACTGCAACCAACCCGAAAAGAAGATGCTGGTATTGTGATGAACTTGTGGTCCGATTCAAGGAGGGTGGCATTGCTAGTAATTGGTAATAAGATGTGGCAGTCTTGTAAAACTCGATCGAAATCGGGAGTGTCTTGCCAGTGAATCACTGCTAAAAGGGTTCCATGACTAGCAAAGCTCAGAAGGGCAGGTTGAGTGGTCAGTAAATCGCATCGCACCTCAGTAAGTTTGGTGCCTTCTCAGGGAACCTTACCTAAAACGTCGAAGTATTTTCTGAATTCGCCAGGAGAGTGCTGAGGACTTGCGAGAGAATCGTGCCGAAAATGTTTAAGGACTTAACCATGAAACCGAAATCGTTACAATGAAGCCAGACAACCAACCTAAGGGGTTGGTGACCTGCTATGGGGTTTGAGAGAGGTTCTCAGCGATATAGACGCAGTAAGCATTCTCGTAAACCTTGAAACGAAACAGGCGAATGCATCGAACAAACCAGGGGTTTAGTAAGCTGAAAAGCAACTGCTGACGTTTCGAAAACCCAAACCGGGTAGGAACTGACATCGCAGCAAACTGAATTCGAAAAGCGACTTACCAACTAAACCAAAGTGCACTAACCCCTAACCCAACAGGAGACACTTGTATGCGAACAGGATCGGAAAACGACTGGCTTACTAGCAATAATCCGAGCAGCTAACAGTGAAATAGATGATGACTTAAAGCAAGTCATGGTCGGAAGGGGTATCGAGCAAGCAATAAACCGAACCGGAAAGATTGAGTTAAGTGAGCGATGTTGACTTCATCCGGTTCCGGCAAATCAGCTAGCAGGACGAAGCTGACAGCTCACCCATACGTCGGTAACAGTGATCCAATAACACGCTTTTAGCGTCGTTCCACTATTAACTTTAATTTAATCCCTATTCCATGCAGTGCACCTCGGGAAGTGTTGCACTAAATTGGTGGCGGCCCTCGGTTTTAGAGCTCGTCATTATCTTAATAGCATTGGGGAGACTTAATAACCAGCTCCTAGGGCTCCACACCTATGAATGTTCAACACCGCGACACTCGAAAAAATCGGGGAGAACAAACAACGTTTGAAACGAAAGCTTCGTAAGGAGAATGATTTGCAGCATCCCAACGTTATCATTGGTGCCAAGATAATCAGACCAGAGTGCAGCGGAGTCGCCGAAACAACAGATTTCCGTAAACAGTCTAGAACTCTTCCAATCTCGTTCACCAATAAATTTGCGTCATTATTCGTTGAATGCCCTCCTACCATAAATTAACAAGATATGGTCAGGGTTCTTAAAGGGTAACACTCATAAATGTAGCATTAAATCACGGGATGAATTACCACCCACGTAGTAACCCACCTTTTGATAGTGTTATTGCTATTGACCCACCCAGTTTATAGCTAACTTTATACGCGATATCATCCTAACGGTCGTTTATTGGGAGGGTCTTAATGGTTAAGGCAAAAAAGTTACTACTGCAGCTAAGCCAAAAAAGCATTATTCATCGGTTAAAGTGCACGACTTAAAAGCGATATTCTACAACACACCCGCTTAGAAAGGAACTCCCCTATTCACAATAAACCGTAACCCATGTTTAGGATAGTCCCTTACATGTTTAAGGTATCAAGGTAAAACAGGGGAGGAGAGTTATTCGTTTATTTTTGAAGATACTCCTATCAGTACAGCAGTCATACCTGATTGAGAGCTCGCGATGATACCTTTCCGTCGACATAGTTGTCGATATGTTTGTATTTGAAATATTCCAAGTGGAGATCTTACCCTTTGTAATCTTCATACACAAAATAGGCATGGGACTACCTAAAACAGGGGTTACTTTTTACTGTGAATACTGCCCTGCGGTCCGATTTTTGCCTGAAACGAGTTGCATCCCCTAGCGAATTCCGTTATCTCTAACAACCTTCCAACGTATCAAGTTACCAAACCGGCGTCTCAAAAATATCTCTCTTCGTCAAAATCAAATCAAAAAAAAACCGCTGACTTTGAGATATTTATGACCCAACGAAAAACCACGCCAAATACTTTAATTCATCGGAAAGGGATCGTCACTACAAACATAAAAGGTGCAGTTTTCTTCCAATCATGTTCCTCTTACGAGTAACGCATCTCTTATATTATCAAGTAAACAGCATGTAGGTACGCCTACAACAGCGTGGGTTACATGAATCTATAACGTATATGTTCCCGCTTACTTCTCGCCGAAAAGTAAGCTGAATCATGGGCTATAGCTTAGGCTTCAGCGTTAGAGTTGGTCAGGTTATGTTAGTTTACGTGCCTTGTAGTACGTCGCCTCTTTGTAGCTCCGCTGACTTTGGCGATGAAAGGTGGAACACAAGAGATGGAAAATTCGACCCCTCACTCAAATACAGCAATCCTTGGCAACTCGCGACGCTACTGGTGATATGCGGCTGGCGACTATAAATCATCGGTTTCTGAATGCCTCCCTGAATTAGAGATAGTTACAACCAACTGAGATCTGAAGACCTCCCAGTCCCTGGTCGGCCAGGATAAAGGAAGCTTCAATTTTTTTTTTAAGAGGAGACACATCAATTGAGGAACAAAAATACTTTCTTTATCAATAAGGAATTTTTTTATTAAAAAAAAGAACGTGGGCTGCACGGTCATGTTTAGAGGTTATTTTTTTCCCATTGAGTTCTACCCTAAGCCGCGCGGATAGGGGCAGTGGAGAGCATCAGTGAAGACTAACCTTACCCAGCATAACCTAACCAAACGGTCGCCTATAAGCCTGACGCCGCTTACTTCTTGGCGGCTATTAGGCCTACTATCGCACTAGCATGTAAGCGGAATTCGGCTCAACGACAGCATCGCCGAGCGTTGTGGCGCAAAACGAGGTTAACGGCAAAAGATATGTGAGCTAAAATAACCAAGGTTAACCTCAACTAACTTTAAGAAGGTTGTATGTCCTTTCGATGAAATACTAGATCAAACCAGGATTAAAGAAACCTACAAAAGTCCATCTTCAAAATTTCAGTGTTGGCATTTTTCGGATATTAATAATTGGGAATACTCAAGTCAAGCGTACTTTTAAAGTTGAAAAAGTTGCATTATCAAGCAATTGTGTTCGAAATTCTTAGAGGAATTAGGAACCTTACAACCCAATACGAAGTACCTTAGCCACTCAGAGGCGGAGCGAGACTGAAGAGTAAGTGCACCTAACCTAAGCGCGGTTGGAAGTCCTCTGAGGTTAATCTTCGAAATGGAATCAAACTTTTAATCGGGCGTAAGATACAGTATATCGTAGAGTAGAGCATGAATCACAGGGTCATAAGTGGCCAGGAAACGTCACAAGAGCGACAAGGACAGTCCCCGAATGATAGAGAAGGCATTCAACTTATTGTCCACCACGGCCTGGAGACACAACGGACTGGACTGAAACGAAAACGGACGCAACGTTTTACTGCCGATAGTGGTGAATCTGGTATCGACACGGAAACCGCTTCGGAACATGTCGAATCGTTAATAGCGTGAACTTACTCGATCGGCGTTTGAAGTTGGCAATAGAGGTGTATTTAGGATACAGAGACAAAACGTGAGCTCCGCTAACAATAAGTTGAGAGATGAATTACCTCAGCCAAGATACATTACAGTTATTTGGCTCTCCTCTACTAGTTTGAACTTTCAGAGGCAGACAAAGACCTTTGGAAGTTAACCTTTCAATACCCCCAAAATAAGAATGAAAAAAAATCATTTTTAATGTCACGGCGAGTTTTATTTCTCACAGGAAACACACGTACTATGAGAATAGGCGAACCAAAAAGGATACATTCTCACAACTACCCTATGCAAAATGCAAAAATTTACGATCGCTTTGCTACTTGCATTCTGAAGGAGAAAAAAGGTTAAAAAAGAAAAGACATAAAATCATGAAGTAGATGTGTCTACAAGTCTATCAAACTTTTTATTCAAAGTCCGCCTCCTTTCGGAGCAGGACTTTATAGTTTCGGGCGAGTCCGTTATATGTATGTATCTTGTCGCTCCGAAGGTACTGGTCAAAATTAACAATATATGAAATCGACGTAAAATCTTCCCCCTTTGACGACTATTTGGCAGAAATTCTTGTTAGTAGCCATCATTTTGAGTTATTCAAAAAAAAAATGTGATAGAATAACAAGAGTTGCTGACGACACCACTGCTTGTTGTAATGAATTACTTTCACGGGTACGAACCAGCCCTCCTTTTGTCATTGAATGTTTCCCTGCTCACAAACAACATTTCAAAATAATCACAGAGAGTTAAAATCGAAGCCTCAACTTTGGTTTGTTTAATCAAAAAGTATGCATAAATAAAGAGGCAACAGTTTTAGGCAATACCATACGCATGTGAACCCATTCTTCAAAATGTCCGCAGACATCTTAAGAAGTACCTGACGAAAGAATTCGGGCAGGCTTCTCAGTTTTTTAAATTATTTTTTTAAAAATTTGAAACTTGGATAGTAGCCTTAATGAAAAGACGAATGAGCAACGGGATGTTAAACCTTTGTAGTCAGCTACAATAAATTGGTAATAAAAGTTAGCAGTGTTTAGGGCTCAACCGCAAGAGCAACAAGAAAAGCTGCGAGTCATATTGTACACATATTTTGCAGTATGGTATACAACGAGCATGCGGCCACATTTGCTGAACAATTTTCAAAAGGTTCAGAGATACAGGCTGAGGTAAGGTCATTCTTCTAGTTGAGTGGCCGTGCAGGTGTATTTTCGATCTGACGCATCCTCTGAATAATGTTTAGACTTACTTGTTATAGTATACTTGAAAAGCAAGAGTCAACGAGAGGAGAATATTGAAATAAGCGATTCTTTCGTTAAAATTGTTTGCCTTTGGACATAATGCGTTCTGGTAAAATTATTGTATAACGAGTGTTTTAGGATATACCAACACCAAAAACCAATTCTGCGGCAATAATCTGTAAGAGCAGCCGCATTTTTTTTTTCAAATCAGTTTCTCCTCGGTGGATTTAATAAGCCCAGTGAATAAAAGTTTTTGGCTTTTTCTTCGTCCCAAAAAGGGTCGGTTTTTGAATTAGGAATGAGACGAAATATATCTGTCAACAATGTCCATCCTCCCTTTCTTTTTTCTCTTTGTCCCCTGGACAGTAGGCAGCCCGCAAAGCAAGAGTGCTGCCCGGCATATTTTAATTCAAAAGCAAGAATCTCCTGGAAACAGCTAAAAGCAATTTTTCGCTGACAATGGAACGCCTGTTTCCACTTTGCCGCTTCTTGCAAAGTAATGCAGAATCCTTTTAACGCGAAATGCATTTATCGCGAATGAATAAAACACATGGAAATCGCATCTTAGACTGCATCTCCGTCTCCGATAATGAAGTATGCTTGATTGACGCAAAGCAGCATCAAGGCAAAGAGTTCTCGTTAAATTTTGCGTCTCAGAATAACATAGTATTATCACGTCTCTTGGTGCCAAGATACCAATATATTGGCGTAATTTTGTTGCCATGAGAGACTCATGTTGTTGCTTAACAAATTTTACTTCTCTGTGCATACAACTCTTCAAAGGATGGTAAGGTAGTCTAATTTTCGAAATGGACGATTTGCGCGAGTTGGTTGCGAACATGGCCGCCAACCGGTAATGACCTTGGTCAACGTTCTTCCGATCCAAAAAAGCCGACCCTAAAACCCTCCAAAACATCTTTTCGATGGGTTTTGCCTCACTATATCAACGACTTTGGAGCCGAATTTTGGGCAGGGAAAACGTAAGCAAGGACCTCTTCCAGCTAACGGCCATGTTCGCCACAAACTCGTGCAGTCGTCCATCAAACCCCCTTTTTTGTCATTTAAATGGCAAACGCGTCCATCTTTTATTTCCTTTGAAAAAAACGTCGTGGCGTAATTTTTTATAACCAATCCTAGAAACTTACGGTAATTACGTGATAACTTTACTCGGAAAATCCAGTTCATTCATTCTCGATTCTCGTATACTCGATTTACTCGTGAGCTAAAATTACTTGTTTCAGTCATTCAAAAATTCGTACTCAATGTCTCATTTTCAGCTGATTCCAGAAGCAGCAAAATGAATCTGTCTAGATAGTTCACAATATACTGTATACGGCTAAAGACTTTGCAGTTTTCTCAGTCAAGGTCAGACCATAACAAGTAAGTTTTTAAGGCACGATTGTTCACCTTTTAACGGTGTTCTACCCTGGAATGTTTTTCTATGAGACGTTTATTGACATAGAACCTCGTGCGTTACCTTAGGTGCCCTGTGCCTTGTGTTGCAGCGAGAAGTCGCGGCAGGAATAGTTGAGGCCAAAGATTAGGCTGTATGCCCTCTGCCTCGCTTCACTACCGCTCCGCTCAGCAATGCCAAGAAGAGTATTTGCGATAAAGTATCCTTCAAAATGCACAAGTTATTCTCACAATTTTTCGCAGTTCATGTCTATTTACGCGGTAAGTGTAAATTTTAAAGGTCGAATTTTCATTTTTTGTGTCCTTCTCGTCACCAAGACGAGTTAAGCACAGGTTATCCAACCTAGCTTAAAATATCCTATCGTAAAACCTCTTGTCGCTCAAGCCAACTTAGGTCCGCAGAATGGGGTGCCTCATAATAAGGGATACAGGATCGGAACGGAGTATAATCAGGCGTCGAAATACGCCGATAAACAAAGTTCTCCAACACACCACCCACTGATTCTCACTGCTCGGCCCAGCAGCCAAGGTGAAAATGCAGCCTTTCATACCTTCTAGTAAACTTACACATCGACCAGGAAAACCGCCACGATTTTTCTGGATTAGTGTCCTCGAGAATATTATCCAGTTCCTCGAAGTCAAGGAAGCAAACATCATGTAAGATGCATCCCTCGTACTTCAACGGAAGTCACACAAGGAAATCCGCTATACGATCTAAATTTTCCGCTTCTTATTCCGATTTCCGCTGAAAACACAGCGGAAAGACAAGTTTCAATTCGAGGCAACTTTTCCGAAGTCGATTCATTCTAAAGCAACTGAGGAAAGAGTCTTGTTGCTTGCTTTTATTTTTATCGAAAAAAGAAAAGCCAAAGTCCCCAATCCTTCAAATGCTTCACCAAATCCTGCTTTTCAAGCCTACAAAAATCTGTTCCTTCACTTTTACTCGCAAAATCTTTAAAAACCAAAAAGACTTTTATTTAAAATATATGTAGGATCTTAAAGAACTGCGTACATGACAGGTTTTTCAACAATGAAAGTGACAAATATGATTCCTCTTACAATTAGAAATATCTGCTTTTCCTTATAGTCTAATACGCAGAATATTGTATTTTACGACTAAATGTTTCCATGCATGACTTTTGCAAAACTGTGCTTTTATAGCAGCTCTTCCCGAGTTGAAGGCCCAAACCCGCACCCACAAGATGACACATCACAAGTGATTCTGATTCGCGTGCGCTTCGTGATTTTTCGATTAATTGCGAAATGACGACGGAGTAGCTACCGGTACCGAAGTGTGGCGACCTGACCTGACCTGTGCTTTAACCAGGAAAGCTGTATTTTCGTTCGGGGGCCTTCCTTTTCGCAAAATGGGAGTTTGCT
>Ga0058701_10006116_pt1 | contig 10100 bp, 4 predicted proteins | sample AgamicOrMae_FD_97039 | JGI IMG/M metagenome (GOLD analysis project Ga0058701, IMG submission 97039) | Agave microbial communities from Guanajuato, Mexico - Or.Ma.e | ecosystem: Host-associated > Plants > Phyllosphere > Phylloplane/Leaf | place: Guanajuato, Mexico | collected 2012-06-04 | reverse complement strand
TGACCATTTAACTGTCGGCATTATTTTACCCTGTTAATTTTACTCTCCACAAACGACAAAAGGCAAATTCGATCAGAATAATTTCTGACAAACACCAAAGTGCGATTAAATCTTTATACATGATTGTAATACATACTAAAACTTTTTTTTGCACTGGAACTTTGCCTTCTGAATTTAAAATTTACCCTTGGTTACTCTGAATCTTTTCTAGTAGCTCTCCTTCCACCCTGCCTTTATATTTTCAATGTTGACTTAGGTCAGGTTAACCTAAGTTAGGTTAAGTTAGATTTGGGTAACCTAAGTAGGTTCCCACAGTTGGGAAACGCTAAGCTTATTTTTGTAACTCGTGAATCTAATTTACAAAGTCAACAACTACAAGAAGGCTATCCTTAAGTCACAAAATGTAATGCGCTTAGCAGAAAATCTAAGGTCGCCCGGAAAGCCCTTCAGAACTGATGACCCACTCTCGCTGCGAATTCCACTCTCAAAGGTCGATGTGAGCCTTGTCAACGTAGGTATGTCCCCATAGCAACGAAGTTGGGCTAGGCAGATGACAACTATTTTCTTTGCATTCCCTGGTCACCGCGGTCTTGTTATAAAAGCGCACTGGTACAAAAGTAGCCGGCAGGCAGGAAGCAAGCCCCCAATATTTGTGTAACAATTCCAGTTAAGGGCCACGCAGGGCCTCGCAGGGCTATCCAGCAGCAGATGGTCCATGGCATCGCCCCTCTCCTCTCCTCCACTTCCCAGATGTCGTGCCCTTGGCGGCGTCCTGGCGGCGCGCCGGCCGACCTGACTCCCCGCGGGGCACTTCCCGACCCAAAATCGACCAGTGTCCACTGCGCACTCTTTTGCTGCCGGAAAAATAGATCCGTCCTCACCTTTTGTCCACCCACCTTTTCGACAAGATAATTAGTCAGATGTCTCATTCAGATGCCTCTTTCATTCAGATGCACCCAAACAAATCCCTTCTATGCCCCATTCAATAATTCCTATTATGTTCTACGTCGTGTGTCCTCTGGTTTAACCTTCGCATTATATTTCTGGGCGATAGCAACCGAGTTGATTTCGTAAATTTTAATCGCGATTAACTCGATAACCATAAAAGATAACCTAGCATATCGGGTGTGTTCTGGATCGCTCTCGAGCTGAGCATTCCTAATATGGGATGAAACATTATGTTATCTTTAACGGCTAAAAATTTAGACGCGTTTAAGTTTGACGGAGTCGCGGTCTCTGACAACACTGATGGCAACAGACAACCAACCAGATTAACAATGAGAATCGCAGATCAGATTAGCATATATCAATTAAGACGTTTTCATTCATATAGTTTTGTTGATAGGTTTATCTTTAAAAACAACCAATTTACGCTCTTTCCCTGTTACCTCCACACTCGAAGCAGGTAAAGGTTACCTTAAGCAGGGGTCAGATTTTACTTTGTGCATTATTTGTTCACATATTTCGACAATTAGTGGGAATATCCTTCACTAATATGCACCCGAATCAACCCCTTTCCATCCTCTCTCTCGCTGCTCATTTCCGATTGCCCATGAACAACCCACGCTGAAACGTGAGACGCAGGCATCAAATTTTCGAATTCAGCATCAGGGTGCTGAACCCGAGACCATTTTGGCGTCCCGTACCAAAAAGTTCGGCTGTTCACTGTCGTTGTCGAATATTCATCTTACGTTTATTTAAAACAATTTCGTCTATTTTTAAAGCCTTTGTAGTGGACCTCTTTTGTTCAACTTAACCAAGCAGAGCGGATTTGCAGAGCGAGGCCTCGGCACCTATGTGCGTAATCCTAACCTAGTTCAACCTAACCTACGCGGTTGCACGTGTAGTGAATTCTCATTACGAAGCGAAAGGTTGAACCGAAGTGTAACCCAAGAGAAAATGCAAGCTTTGCAATTGACTATGTATCTCCAAACTAATCCACTTCCATTATTATGGATTTTTTCAAAGTTTCGCGGCGCTTAGAGTAAAATTAGTGTCCCAAAACAAAGTAAGGGCGAGTGTTCCAAGGCTGTCATGATCCCAGTGAGCACGTGACAAGCTCTCCGGGGAAATCTAAAAGCCAGGAGCAAAAATGAAAAAGAAGCCTGGTGAGGCTTGGAGCCCAGCCGGGCTGGAGGGTGCCTGGGCCTGCGGGAGCCTGGGCCGGCGACCAGCCAATTAGGCTTTCAAGTAGTTGGATTCACGCTCACTGTACAGTACTCTCGCTAAACTGTCTAACTAAAGGGATTTCTATGAGGAAAATCGGGGCCCAGTAGGGCAATGTTGTGGCAAACGCCGGCTTGTTGGGGCCTCCGCGAATAAGTTCTTCCCCGGGGAGCTCAGATTAGGTATTTTAAATGCTGTGTAAAACTGATTTTTGAGGCTATTGGATGACAGTAAAATAGTTCATTAAGCCTTATTTGAGGGTGACGATTAATCGTCGAATTTGCTTATATGCGTGGCTTCTTCGACCGCCGATTTTTAAGGTTTATTAGTGTGATTAGGTGACGTAATAGATATTGTTAGGTTTGTTATATCCTGAGATCTTATCTGACTATACCTAGACTACTGAAACATAACCTACCCAAACTAGATCAACTGGACATATCCTGAGTCAGTCTAAATACGTAGCCAACTTTGTCACAGAACATATCCTAACTTGCGTGGGTTGGCATAACCTATTCTCCAACTCTTACGCTTCTCGCTGTAGCTGAGAAGTAAGAGGCATGAAGCTTGGTGGCAGATGAGCGCAGAAAGACACAAAACACGTTACCTTTCACCTAACCTACGCGGTTCTATGTCTTGCTTCTTCTGGGTGGACTAAGAAAGTGCCTCCAAATTTAGTGTGATGTTGCCGATCCTGTCACCAATTCTCGGCAAGGGAAAGTTGATTAGGTAACAGAAGGGTGTCTCGGCCGTTGATTACAATTTCGGAAGCTAATTAAGCAAACCACACGAGCGTGAAACTCCAATCAAACATCCGCTTTTCTTATTTCACGCGACGCTCGCGAGAAACTAACAATGTACCTCTTTATTCTCGCTAATCGGTCCAAATTCCCTCATACGCCTTGAAAACCGCATAATGGCTAATAATCAGGCCCCGATTGGAGTACCCGCCCTCTAGCGTCGATGACTGTTATTAGCAGGATGTTCCTTTTTAAGTATGCGAATGTTGAGAAATCCACATTAAACCCATCAGAATATGGTTTTACAAACAAAAATAAGATTTTATTGATGGATTTTGAGAACGCTAAGAAATGGTAAGAATTCCCTAAAACAGGTGTCTCATTTTTACTGTGTGACCTATCTCTAACTTCTCTAGGTGTGATGTTGTAATAGCAGTGCAAGCGTAATATTCCGAGCAACACTCTTAACTATTCACATATTCGCGTGATATATCCTTTAGGTTTCGGTTACATCAGGACTCTACTTCTGATTCACTAGGTGCAGAGGACAAAAACCACTTGTGACCATCGCTTACCCGTTTTCCTGTACAGTGTTTACGTCAAGGGACACGCTGTTTTCACGCATAAAGTGGCGCACTGCTGGCTTTATTTGCGGTCTAAACCGGCTCGTCTTTGCCACAAATCTAGAGTTATAGCTTTAATATCGCCGCAATTGTTTTCTTTGCACGTATGGCCGGCAAGATATTAAAAGCACGTGCGAAAAGCTTAATGATTGTGTTAGCTGTTGATGTAAAGGCAGTTTGCGAGGTAGGGCTGCGTTTGCTAAAACTAATAACCATTCATTAAACATGCAAATGATACGATTTCATTTGGTGTGCGCATTATGTTTTTTTTTTCGGTAGCCATTGCGCATACATTCACAGGCCGATCAACAACACCGTTGTGTGAAGGTTCATTACTGGGGTGGACCAAGCTGGGGTGCGGGAATGGCTGGACCTGTGGAGCAGCCTCTGTTACAATGGGAGACCGCTGACTGCATTGTTAGCGCAAGATAGGGTACGATAGCTATGGTCCTCTACCGAAACCCACCCTCAAAACACATTGACAAAAACTCCCTTTTACCATTAGCCGATTTGTGCCCAGAGGAAGTTTGAAAAAAAAAGTAATTTAAGGAAATAAAACGTTTTGGGTCAATATTTTGCAAAATGGTGTCCTTAAAATGATCATTTTTATTTATTTACGCTAATTTAGTGTTACCTTTTTACTTTTAAAAAAGGGATTTATGGGAGAATTTTGCGTAAAAGTTGATATTTTTGATGGGTCGTTAACAGCCCAGTGGGCAAAAATCGGTTAAAACGGCCTTAGTGAGGTTTTTAAAGTGGGAATTTCCTATCATGTGTTCCACCTTTCGTTGCTAACTAGAGCCACATGAAACCTAATGTGCTGTTCCTAAAATGAATACCGTTTACTTCTCGGCAGCAGTAATGCCGCTTAGATGTAAGGTGTATCAGAAAACCTCACCCTTTCTTCTTGTATTCTTTTGAAAAAAATCTTTTAAAAAAGTGATTTTTCATTATTATTTTTTTGGTATCCCTTTTTTTTTGGAAGAAATCAAAATGTGATCAGTTTTTGGGGTTGATAACTGGGAATATTAATCCGAATAAAAGGGCCCGAAAATATCTCATCTGGAAGCTACGCCAACGCGCTCGTCTGCCTTTCGTTGGCTGCCTTGGTAATTCCGCTTTTTTGCGTCTGACCGGCTGTTAGACCCCCCATCGGGTTTCGGTAGCCCCAAAGCAAACCCCAAGGCCAGGGTCGGCAGGTCGGCGACCCAAGGTCGGCCCGGCGGCAGCTCGTCCGGAGGTCTGGAGGGATTGGTGCGATGCGTGGTGCGTCAGGTGGCGAGCGAGAGCCAATGGAAGCTGTGGCGCGACGCGCCAGGCGCCGGCCACGGATGCTGCGGCGGCGGCTGCGGTGGCGGCGGGGGTGCTGGAGGGGCCATGGACCACGATTGCGTGCTGCGGGTGGCATACCTGGAAAATCTGGAGAAGGCGGACAGTTTTTGTTGAAAAAGGCGGGGAATATTTGTATTATGCCGCTTAAAGTCGGTTCTTAGGCAACTTCCCTCTTAGCTCCCTTAATTATACAGCTTTTTTTCTTTTCTTCCTTTTCTTGTACTTTTTCCTCTTTTTTCCTCTTTTTCTTGTTCTTTATCCCCTTTTTTTCTTTCTTATTATTTTTCTTTTTTTCTTGGTTTTATCATTTTTCTTCCATTCCTCTTTTTTATTTTTATTTTCCTTTTGCTTTCTTTCCTTTTCCTTTCTCGTTTTCTTTTCCGTCATTTTCTTTTCTTCGCCATTTCCTCTTTTTCTTCTTTTCCTTTTTTCTTCTCCTTTTTCTTCTTCTCCTTTTCTTCTTCTTTTTCCTCTTTAGGTAATATGGACAAATAAAGATCAATCAATCAATCTTTTTTTCCTCTTTGTTTCCTTTTTCTTTAGCTTTTCTCGTTTCCTATTCCTTCTTTTTCTTTCCCTTCGCATTTTTCTCTTTTTCTTATCCTTTGAAAAAAAGTTGAAACCTCTGATAAAATGATACTAGACTCTAGGGGATTATAATTAAACTTCACCAAGCAATATTCCAAATGAGACTAACTTAAGCAAAATATATTGCAAACCTAAGCTAACTTAAGCTAGATACTTTCAAGTCTAGAACAATTGGTGTCACAGATATTTATCATAAAAACAAGATGTTTTTAAAAAGGTCAGCTCACGATTTCAGAAGTTTGTTGCTAAAATACAACAAACAAAACCGCGATTTTAAGAAAGCGATGCCTAAGAAATCAACTTGCCCAAACCTAACCTGACTCGACTGAGCCCAACTTCATCTTTTCCCTGCTGTTGGCTCTTCTTGACCTTGCTTATTGAGTTTACCCAGCCGTAACTTATCTAGAATAATTTTACCTAGCTTAACACAGCCTAGACTGCACTCCATATCCCAAACCCACGCGCTCTCTCGTCTTACTAATCTATTTTGGTGTTATCATGCCCCTTAGAACGGGTGAAAGCATTGGAATACTACCAAAAATCCGGAGTAAGCATATTTTTTGTTTACACAAACTCTCCAAAACGCCAGGAAAACTATGATTTTTAAATCTGAAATTTAACTTAAATCCGTAAGCTTAATTCCGTGCGTTTTTATCCGGTAAATTAACGATTTTCAGCACTTCAAAGACATTTTTGATTAACCTTGCCTTACTTACCGGAGCTCAACTTCCTGTTTTCGGCGTAGTATTAATGGAGGAATTTCATTCCGCTCCAACGCCCAGCCACCTTGCAGGGGCGGCCGAGAGGCAGGTCAGATGCTATGCGCGGTCTGGTGCAGTGTAGCATCTGGCAGATCGGCGGGCGGCCCAACTATAGTCGTTGTTGATGGGTGGACAATCACGTTCAATCCCTTGTTTTCGGGAGAAGGGAGGGAGAGAACAAGGAGACTGTATCGCCAAATTAATGCCAGACAGATGCGTGCATGGCGTGGCGTGGAGGGGCAGGCTTGTCAGCGGCGCCAGCCCAAGATGACAACTATGCAGTTGTCCAGAGGAACTCCAGGGTGGTTCTCATTTCCGGTTGGGGGAGCGTAGCGTGCCATTGGGCCCGTGGCGCCAGTGACGCCGATACACAGGCACCGTGAGCGTCTCCGTTCTAGATGGTGCAGTGTCTGAATTCGAGACAGGAATGGATGCGATTAAGCCATTCACTTTAAAAGGTCTTGGCGAGTAATATCAGTTTGGGAATTGAAAGCAATAGCACGGATATCCATTGGATATTTGCCTTGGGACGGTATTTGCCTATGGACATCGGTGTCGAAAAATCGCGACTTTGGATTCTTGGACCAGGGAACTTAAGTTTGCGTAACGTTAAATTCAAATTCTTACCTCTTTCTAGCTTTTTGAGATATCCACTTTTACTCAATATAACTTAAAAGTCTTACAAGGGGAGTACTGCAACTTTCCGACCAGGTTTCCTTGAAATTTTCAGGACGGCAAGATAGTTGTATGGAAAGATAGGCCTAATAAGCTCCAAACTTGCTGCCGAATTTTATTTTTACTGCCTTAAAAATAGCTTTCTATTTTAAACAAAAATATTTTAATGCAATTTAAAACCAATAATAATTCCTTGTAGATGACCTAGCGCTTTAGATTGAAATTTTGTGGATTTTGCGATATTTCCAGCCGTTTTTAAGTTATTGGCAATTTTTCATGTTTTTACTTTTTTTGTTCTTAACGATGTTTTTAAGGTACAAAAAATACATTTGGGCAGCGCGTTTTGGGCTTGGGTATCTTTTCATACACCTACCTTTAAGTTCTGAAAGTTTCAAGAACATCGGAGGAGACAAGTCGATACTCCCCTTGTAAGTTCGCGGGACAGGTTGAGCCCCTCTTAACGTGTCCAGTTGCGTTTGACTCTACATCCTTGCAGGTGTCAATATGTCAGTAACCTTGCCTATCTTCAATATTTAAAGATTTAAAGATTGATCGGGTGCGAGCGCGTAGGGCTGTCGCGGGGCAGAGCCCTTGGAGTGTCAGACGCCTGTCGGACAAATTCCTCGCCCTCAGTGGGTCTTTAACTGTTTCCGGTCCCGTGTCAGGTACCGCGCTGGTCTGTGTCCACGGGAGATTTGTCCTTGTCGGACGTCATTCGTTGCGGACGAAGTACCGGGAGACCGTCTTGTCAAACAAGCCTTTCTTTTAGAGCGTGTTAATGACTGTCAATTTGATTACGCAGCTTCTTTCTCTTACATCTTTCGTCGTAAAAGTTGAGCGAAGTGATCCAGACATGAGCTAGGCTAGAGGCCTGGATTTACTAGAGAGGAGGCATTGAGGGTACTAAACCATGGGCGCCGCCATCTTGTTTCCGTAAGCTACAATGCACTTGATGGTCCCATAAGGAACAAAATGGCTGCCCGATGCCTCCTCTCCAGTATGTCCAGGCCTCTAGGCTAGGCCTACTCCACTGCCGCCAAGAAGAAGCGACATCCAGCTTGGCTGTAGGCGAGTGAAGATACAGACGAAGCACCTAATTGGTTTACCCTAACCTAGGTTAACGAAAATTAGGTGTACACGAGCTACCAACATAGTCTATTAAACATTCTTAAAGTTGAGATAAGACTAGCGAGGCGTGACCGACCTCGTCTCGATCGATTTCCGCTCAGAACAGACGAATTAATAAATAGGGAACACCGCCCACTAATGCGGTACAGTCAGCGGTGCTACCCTAACACTTGCACTGCCTCGATTGTAATTTAAATTTTTTTCGGAGGGTGTTGTAAAAATGCATAGTTGCGGCGTCTCTGCTCCGCAAACACGCCTCTCTTCCCTCCCTTCCCCCACCCCTCCTTTCCCCCCTCCTCTACTCTCCCCCTCCCCTCGCCTGCGCCCTCTGCGCCTCCGGGCCTCTGGCTGGCCAATCAATCAAACAGAGACTGCGGGATTACATAATGTAATAAAGCGCGGACTCGCAATGGAAAGAAACGCATTTTCGCTGCGTACGAATTGCTTTTATTTGTCGTGAGTAAAATTGATTCGAAGATGAGGCTTACATATTCAAGGGCGATGCGTAGTAGGGTTATTTTAGAGTCTTGCATGGTTTTAAGATTAGAGGAAAAAGTATTTTAACCACCTAAGGCTGAACTAAACTAGGTATTTAGCGAACCTGGGCTAACTTGAGCAAGTATTTTTTTAAACCTTGTGCTAACTTGAAGCTAAGTGGTTTGGTATTATTACAAATGAAGGTTACTTTTGGAACCCACGCTTGTTCAGCCCTTCAGAAATCTCAATTCCTCTGCCGTCATTTTCTGTGTGTATCAATCTAATGTTGAAAAATCATTATATTGTCCTTTAGGCAGATGCGTTTAAAACCTCTCCTTTTTGCGAAAAGTGGCTTTGAATTGTGTTTTTCTTTTATTGCAGATGGATTCCCAGCTAAAATCAGAGAACCCAGTCGGCACGTCATATGACGATGGACACCATCATTGGGGTAAGTCTCTCTCTGTAAGAAGTATTTCAAACGCTGAACGATCTCAGCTCGTGATTATTCTGAGTTATTTTTTGGAAAGTGGTCTATTAACCTCTTGTCGTTGAGCTTTCCTCTCGTATGAAATGATCAGGAATATTTTTTTCCGAATACGAAACTATCGCACGAATACGATTCTCCAAACAAAAGTGAATTTGTTACATTTTCCACCTCTTGAATTATACCTCTTGTCGCCGGACCTCGCAAAGCGACCGCGGATATAACCTAACCTAAAAGGCCCCGATAAGTGATGCAAGGTTCATTGATGTGAGGTTACCCTGTGCCCTTAACCCTGCAACGAAACTTGGAACATAAGAGGAAAATGCAACCCTCTTTTTTGTAAAATTACGCACACTTCAAGGTTTGAGTTTTCGGTGTCACTAGCGGATTTAAATGGTCTCTTATTGTGTAATGGAAGATGGATTACCGGGAAGATCGTAATAGATGTCAAAGCGTAACCAAACCTGTCATAGATTATTCGAGATGATGCGTTATCTAATTCAAATCTTAGGAACGATCCAAGAGCGGGGAAACTCATCGATCACGGAACTGTGGGACATGCTTTGCTGGGAGCCATGCAAGACGTTCCACCTTAGCGTCACCCTCTCAATGAGGCCTCACTCACATGCAGATGAAACGCGGGTACATTTTATGATGCCGCATCTGCCACACAGTGTGCAAACCGAAATCCTCGCCAAATCCCCTGTATGCTTCCTGAATTGTATTGATCGGAAACTCCAAGGGAGGTCCTTAGTCCAACCTAATTTAACCTGTGTATATAGTGCTCAGAGTATTGTGATGTAATTTTAGGTCATCACAGTGAAAAAGGAACACCTGTTTAAGGGAGTTCTAAACCTGTTTTGGGTGAGAAAACTAAGGTAGCACGTATTTTGATTATTTTTCTAGACAGACCTATGTTCAGCCATATCATTCAAAAGGTCTCCGCGAGAGCTTTCTATTGATGTGGCTGAACATAGGTCTATCTTGAAAAATATGGGATCATTGCGTATTTTGGTTATTTTTTAAGATAGACCTATGTTCAGCCATATCATTTAAAAGGTCTCGGCGAGAGCTTTCCATTGATGTGGCTGAACATAGGTCTACGTTGGAAAATAAGGGAGTAGTA
>Ga0058701_10006115_pt1 | contig 10101 bp, 11 predicted proteins | sample AgamicOrMae_FD_97039 | JGI IMG/M metagenome (GOLD analysis project Ga0058701, IMG submission 97039) | Agave microbial communities from Guanajuato, Mexico - Or.Ma.e | ecosystem: Host-associated > Plants > Phyllosphere > Phylloplane/Leaf | place: Guanajuato, Mexico | collected 2012-06-04 | reverse complement strand
GGTCTCTCTATGTGTCTTGTACGCATAGGGGTAAGATCGTGTACATCGGGATCTCCCCACACCCCGCGTTAGCGGGAACTATTTGGGAGTTGTTGTTGTTGTTGTATAGTACAAGTACTTCATATAGACATATTATTGCCAATCAAAGCACTTTCGAAAATTCAATTCTAATGACATTAATTCATTTAAATATATATAAGACGTTACTTAGAATTTGATCGGAATGTAGATTTAACTTTTGTGCAAAAAATATTATTTAAAAATTTACATATTGCTTGACATTAATGACAACATTAGAATCATCTTTTGTGTATATATATCTTCTATAATTGGAAGGTGTATAAAGTTGCAAATACTTTAATTTTTTTTTTAATTTTCTTGTTCAAACTAAAAGGCATACGGAGAGTATTTCCTAGATTGACAGTAAAGTTCATACAAAGTGTTACTAAGAAAAATGCGCGCAGAATTTAGTAAAGTAATATTGTGGATGTGATTAAAATGTTCCTGATCGCGTATGTTTAGTGTTAAAATGTATTAAATTTGGACCTTAGTATGATCATTTTTTGGACATGAATAATTCCAACTTTAGAGGTATTGGACTACAACAGATCGATTGTTAAAAATAACACTCAACTTTGTGAACTTCCAACCTATTTATTTTCAACAACCTACATTCAGGAAAATATGGCATATTGGATGAGGAGATGGCACAGCTAGGGGTAAGGGGCATAGAGTTGCGTCATAGGTTAAGTTGTGGATGATACGACATACTGGGGACTGGGAAAGAAGGTCCAAGAGTAACTATTCGTTTTTCTTGAAGGATGAAGCAATAGTGCCAATGTTCAAGTACCAATTTTAGAATTGGAAGAAGATACAGGCTATTTGGACTGAGTGCAGAACACAGAGGTGAGAAGAAAGGTTGGAAAGGTAATGGAGAGAAGGGAAGAGAGGGAAAGTTACCTATGCTCACTTTGCATGGATACGTCCCTATGCGAGGGTGATAAGAATCTCAAAGAAAGCTAAGATGAAGAAAGCAAGCTTTGCAAAGATGTATAAGACTGAGAAAGAAAATTCTCATTGTACTATTTTTATTGAATGAAAATGTAATACATATATCCTTTCCTTATAGACACTGCTTGTCGAGATGAAGAAGTAAAACAGTCAAAGAAAAATCTGTTACAAGTCTGTTACAAGTCATAACAAACAATTAACCAGTTGCTCTGCCACTTGTGTTCCTAACTATTTGTAACTAACTTGCTCTGCCACTTGCACTCATCTGTTGGCTGCCCTCCTCTTGTAGCTCTTGTAGTCTCCTGTATTGAATATGCTGTACTCTAACACTCCCCTCAAATTAGAAGGTGAATGAACCTCCAATTTGGACATAATGTGGTGATGATGGCCTCCCATCAGGGGTTTAGTGCAAATGTCAGCAAGTTGAGAGGTAGCAGGGACATGCTACAAGCTAATAACACCTTCTAAGAGCTTATGCCTGATAAAATAACAATCAATTTCTATGTGCTTGGTTCTTTCATGAAAAACTGAATTCTTAGCAATGTATATGGCTGCAAGATTGTCACATTTGATAGGGATACGTGTAATAGATGTAATTGTAAGCTCATGTAATAACCGGCTAAGCCAAGATAACTCAGTTGTAAGCCTTCTAAGGCTTTTGTACTCGGCCTTAGCAAAAGAAAGAGAAATAGTGACCTGTTTCTTAGACTTTCAATTGATCAATGTATTGCCAAAGAAGACTACAAAGCCACTGACTGACCTTCTGCTGTGAGCGCAAGAGGCCCAGTTTGCATAACAATAGGCCAAGAGATCAAAGGTTGGCTGTTTATTTAAAAGAATACCCTATGCAGGTTCCCCTTTTAGATATTGAAGAAAATGTAAAGCAACTTGTAGATGAGGCTCTCCAAGAGATTGTAGAAACTTACTGAGGTGTTGGACAAAAAAGGTTATGTTAGCCCTAGTCTGTGTAAGAAAATTGAGTTTTCCTACCAACCTCCGATAAAGAGAAGGATCTTGAAGAAAATTTCCCTGGTCTAGATGAAGCTTGGCATTATAATTAAGAGAACAGATCACAGGAGATTATTGAGAACAATTGAACTCTGTCAGTAAATCCATAGTGAACTTTCTTTGAGTGACTAGCAAACCTTGAGCAGTCTGCAGAATCTCTATGCCAAGGAAAAAATGGGCATGTCCCAAATCTTTGATCTTAAAAGTAACATCCAAAAAGGCTTTAAGAGAAAGAATCTCAGCCTCATCATTTCCTGTGAGAAGTATGTCATCTACATAAATAGCCAAGAAAACCATGAAATTGGACTCTTTAACGTAAAAAAGAGAGTAGTCATTCTCTGAGTGCTTATATCCCCTTTGAAGAAGAATTTCACTAAGTTTGGCACACCATTATCTTGATGCTTGTTTAAGTCCATAAAGAGACTTCTTTAGCTTGCACACAACATGAGGAATATGAGATTGCACTCCTAGAGGCAAATGCATACAAATTTCCTTATGTAATTCTCCATGTAGAAAAGCATTGTTCACATTCAATTGATTAAAAACCACCCTTTCTTTACTGCAACTATCATAAGTACCCTTATAGTTGTGATCTTCACAACTGGAGAGAAAGTCTCAATGTAGTCTATTCCCTCCTTTTGTGTATATCATTTCATCACAAGCCTTGCTTTATATCTCTCTATAGTGCCATCTGCCTTGTGTTTCACTTTACAAACCCATCTACAAGCTATAGGTTTGTTTCCTTGTGGAAGGGAAACTATGTCCCAAGTCTTGGTATCATGAAGTGCTTGTAACTCTTGCTGCATAGCTTCTTGCCAAGCTGGATGACGTAAAGCCTCTACATAGGATTGGGGTTTTGTATAGCTAAGCTTGGCAAACAGTTGTTGACTAGAACTGCTGAGACATAGAGAAGACAAGGCGGGGGCTGTGGGCTAAGGTTAGTGAGAGTAAAAAAATAGAAAGGCTCTGAATAAGCAAAGTGAACATAATTTTCAAGGTAACTTGGAGTTTTGGGTATTTTGCTAGATCTCCTGATAGGTGTACTGTCTGCTGGTAGGGGCTCTACATTATCAGAGTGCTGAATCTTTGCTGGTGAAGGGGAGTTAGTGGAAGAAGTGGCTAGAAAGTCGAGAGGATGTTCATAAAAAACAACTGAGTATAAGGGTTTAGGCATATGAACATGCTTTTGGAAGGAATGAGAGAAAGGAAAAACATGTTCATAATATCCATGACCTTATAGGCTTTCTTGCCATAAGAATAGCCAAGAAACACACAAGGTATGACTCTGGCTTGAAACTTGTCCCTACCATGCTTTAGTGTAGACATATAGCAAAGACACCCAAAAACCTTGAGATGTTCATAAGGCGGTCTTCCATAGAGAAGCTCAAGTGGTATTTGGTTCTGTAATGCCTTATTAGTCATTCTATTGATCAAATAAGTGGTTGTCAACACACAATCTCCCTAAAAACTCAAAGGCAGTTGGGACTAAAATAGTAGTGCTCTAGACACCTCAATAAGATGTTTGTGCTTCTTCTCCACTATCCCATTTTGCTGTGGTGTTTGGACACAACTTGTTTGGTGAAAAATTCCAGTAGAAGCAAAAAAGTCCAAAGTTGCATGAGTGTTTCCCAGTTCTAAGGCATTGTCAATTCTAATGACTTTACAAAACCTGAGAACTAAGTCTGTGCCATCTTGACAAAGGACCTGATCAAATTAAAAGCCTCATCCTTTGTGACCATTAGATGTGTCCAAGTTGACCTAGTATAATCATATACTATGGTCAAAAAATATCTATGACCTGTATAAGTTTTTGTGTGATAGGGGCCCTAAGTATCTACATGAATGAGCTCAAATGGATGGAAGGAGGAAATCACACTCAACTTGAATGGCAATCTGTGTTGTTTAGCCTTGGGGCAAACATCATAGGGTATATTACTATCAGTGCTGTATACATCAAAAAATAATAGGGAACAACTTCATTCTCTTAAGAGGAATATGACCAAACCTCTTATGCCAAATATCAAAACTCAGCTGCATAGAGGCTTGATTACATAACATTTCATGGTTTTTACCAAACACAGACAACTCTTTGCACATAGAGACATTTCCAGCAAAGAAATTTGCACTCCATCCAACAAACTCTTATCCAAGATGTAGAGGCCAAAGGATTCTCTACCAATGTCTAGTGGCCTCTTCAGAGAAGGCCCTGCAAAGTACAAAGATTCTCAGAGAAAACAACTGTGCAATGTAACTGACTAGTCAATCTCTTAACTGATAAGAGATTATACTTAAAAAGAGGAACCAAGAGCACATTATGCAGCTCAATGTAATCATTACCTGGACTTTATAACCATTTGGTAAAGAAACCAAAATAGGCTTTGCAAGTAAGCATAAATCATGTAGAGCCTTACTGTCAAAACTCATGTGATCACTTGCTCCAGAATCCAAAACCCAGCAGTCTCTGTCTAACTTGCAGCTACTACATACTGCATTGGAATTGTATACAAGAGTTGTATAGGATTGTAATATACCCGCCATGTTGGTTGTAACAACTTCTTGATCTCCTGTCTTCTATTCATTAGGACCTAAGCTGGAATTTGTCCAGTTTGAAAGGAACTGAAACAACTGTTTGCTTTGTTCAGCATTGATTCCTGGCATCAAAGCAATTTGGGTTTCAGATGTAGCTTCCTGACTGTCATTCTCTATCCAAGTGTTATAGGCGCTCCTATTCTGGCCTTGGTGAGAAACACCTCTTCCCCTGCCTGCAGATTTGTTTGGGAATCCATGCAGTCTATAGCACTTCTCTATAGTGTGGCCGGTTCTCTTGCAGTGATCACAGAACAACTGTTATCTCTTGTTCTCAGCTCTCTTGAAAACACTTGGCTGTTTGTTGATTCCAGCTGATAAAGAGGCATTTTCTCCAAGAAAAGATACTTCCTCCTTCACTTGTCTTTGCCTCTCTTCTTGAACAAGAAGAGAATAAGCTTGGCTCATGAAAGAAAAAGGTGACATCATCAGAACACTACCTCTTACTGTAGTGTAGCTCCCATTTAGCCCTATTAAGAACTGAATGAGCCTTTGTTCTTTAGTATAATTCTGAAGTTTTCCATTAATGCCACATTCACACTTTGTAACAGCACATAGGAACACCTCCTACTGCACAAGACTCATCCCACAACTGTCTAACCTTTGTGTAGTAGCTGGCAATGTCCAAATCTCCTTGATTCAGACAGAAAGCTTCCTTTTGTACTTGAAATAGCCTGGCTTTGTTAGAACACTATTTCTGATCTTCTCACTAAGAGAATTCAGAAGCCAGGATAACACCATTGCATTGTTTCTCTGCCATAGAACATACAGAGTAGAATTTGATTCAGGCACATCCACACTGCCATCAATGAAGGCCAGTTTATGCCTCGCAGACAAGGCTATGGTGGCTGACCTTTTCCCATTATTGAAATTCTCACCAGTGAAGAAATTTGAAAAAGAGGTTGAGCTGGATTATCGAAAGGATGAATATAGAGAGGATCTATAGGTTCAATTTGAGCAATCTGATTTCCTTGAACTGCCATTGCATAGCTCATCTTCAAGGAAGATTGATTGAAAAAGAACCCTAGGAAAAAAATTGAGATCTATTTGCCTGAATCAAGCCAATGGATCAGTGATCAAAGAAAGACAAATAGCATAGTATGAGATCACAAAGGAGCTCATATCATAAGCTCTGATACCATGATAAGAATCTCAAAGAAAGTTGAGATGAAGAAAGCAAGCTTTGCAAAGATGTATAAGACTGAGGAAGAAAATTCTCATTGTACTATTTTTATTGAATGAAAATGTAATATAGGTATCCTTTCCTTATATGCAATGCTTGTCGAGAGGAGAGAAGCAAAACAGCCAAAGAAAAATCTGTTAAAAGTCTGTTATAAGTCATAACAAACAATTAACCACTTGCTCTACCACTTGTGCTACTAACTGTATGTAACTAACTTGCTCTGCCACTTGCACTCGTTTATTGGCTGCCCTCCTCTTGTAGCTCTTGCAGTCTTCTATATTGAGTATGCTGAGCTCTAACAGAGGGAGCGGGGGGAAGGGGAGGAAACTATTATACATCTTTGGGGTGGAAAAAATGGACAGAATGGCCAAGGCAGAATGGGGTTGAGATATTTCCTATCTCTCCTCCTCCTTCCCTTTCAAATAATATTTTTCAAAAAAGGGTTATTAAAGTCGTTGATCTTTATTCTCTATCCCTTCCTCTCTCTTTCCTCAATTCAAACAAAGGGTAGAGCGACATTGTTGGACATTGGGGAAGGAGGGTTGATATGGAAAAGGTGTGGGAAGTTAAGTATTTTCTTATGATCGAACTGTTTTTATTGAACCTCTCATATCACTCAAATTGAGCTTAAGTGACTAAAGTATCATAAATGAGCCAACAAAAAAACATTTAATAAATACTAGACAAAAATAAACATACACAAGTCTTTAACAGCCATATGGAAGATGCAATCCAGCCCACCTTCCTCCTAGATAGCATCTTTTCGTTAGTTTGGATATCAAGATTGAGAAATCCCTTCTGAAGATAGCTCTTGTATCCCCTTCTCCCATGTTGTCTTGCAAGCAAAAAAAAAAAAAAACATGCCATGGCTTCTTCAATTTCCACTTCATTGAACCCTGCACCCCACTTAACCCCTGACAGTAGCACATTACCATCCGCACTACTTATCATCAGTCCCCATGCGAACCCCCCATCACCCATTTTGGCGCAATTAAAATTTACTTTAACAATACCTGACACTGGAGGAGTCCAATTAGATTGAATCTTGAGCACCACCCCTGCATCGTAACCTGAACGTCCCGGTAATCTATGACCATTTCCACAACCTTTTGTGCAATGAAGCTTGGGTTAAGAACTCGACGACCAACCTCATGTTCCAACAGAATGCTCCCTCTCTATGTCATAGCTGCTTGGACCAGTTCTTGGATTGAGTTATAACAGGTAGCCCAACCAGGAGCACCAAACACACTTGCATTTGAAATCGCTTTGGCTAGGGTAAACTCTAAAACAGCATAAAAGTCGGATTCAGTTAGGGCACCACAAAACTCACATTTAACACCAACCTAGAGAATATGCTTCGCCAACACTTGGATGGTAGAGCCTTATCACAAACCCTCCATAAGAACATCTTCATCCTTGGTGGTAAAGCAAGGCCCCATAAAGCAGCCTAGAACTACTTCATCGAGTCTCCATTGCAAGCAAGTCTTTCGACCATTTATGATGTTGAAGCAAATGATAAGCTGATCTCACCATTAAATGGCCTGTGCATGTATGATGCCACGTTAGTCTGTCATTCGGCCATGAAGAGTACAAGGGTATATTTTCAACAATCTCAACATTAATGGGCATAAATAAATGGTGATCAACCATATGTTGTCTCTACCACCCATCTTCTCTATTAAGGTCTGCTACTTATAGCAAGTTGCCTCTAGCGTCACCAATGTAATCACTTTAAAGAATATGTTGAGAGATCCATTCGAAGTCCTAGACGTTGAGCCGCATGCAATTCCCCACTAGCTAGCCATGTAGATTCTAGACCCTAGCTCAACAACCCCCCTTACACCCTATCAGCTTGGCCAAGTGTGACTTGGCCTATGACCATTGTTTCTAAAGGCCCATGTCTGGGAAATACTTGCCTTTTAGGGCACGGTAAACTAGTGAGTTGTCAACTTGCATGAATCTCTATAATTGCTTCACTAGCAAGGTAGAGTTACGACAGTCACGCAAGCCCAATCCCCCTGTTAATTTGCTCAAGCATAACCTATCCTTGCCAACCCAGTGAGACTCTTTAGCATCCTCATTGTGATCCCACCAGAACCAAAGAATCATGACTTGGATACGTTGACAGGAGTCCTAGGGAACTAAAACACGCTTATGATTATGTTGGAATGGCCTAGGCTATCGCCTTTCCAAGCATATCCCTTGCCTCCCAAGAAAGAGTCCTCGCCATCAATCCATGAATCCTATTTCTAGTATGATCTTTCATTGGCAATAGAACTTTGCTCTTCGATCTACCTATAAAAATTAGCCACCATAGGGTACTTATCACGGGAAAGTACCTCTCTAATGTCAAGATAAATCCGTATCGCACTCCTTCATTTAGCAGGAGCAGATTTGTTGAACAAAACGCTGGTCTTGATCGTAGTTTGCGCACCAACGCCTCTTCATAAGTGTTGAGTATGTGATTAATTTCCTGGGCATGGTCCCTATCAGCCTTACAGAAAACAATATATATTATCATCTGCAAAAAGGAGGTGAGTAATAATCGGGTCCTCATGACAAATGCTATGGCCTTGAATTCGTCTTCCCCGAACAGCATTTGATAATAAGTAAGATAAGCCATCTGCACAAAAACAAAAAGAGAGGGAGAAATTGGATCCCCTTGCTAAATGCCCCTACTAGTCTTAACAAACCTACATGGCTAATCACTAATAACAAAGAAAAATGTAGCATATTCAACGTTTTTTTATCACCAATTCAACCTACTTTGGTTTAAAGTTCAAACCCCATTTTTGACATAATATTCTCAAAGAAAACCCCCACTTAACTTGGTCATAAGCTTTAGAATATCAAGCTTAATCTCCATAATCAAATACGTGTCCTTACAATTCATTAAATGAAAGACTTCAAATGCAATCAAGATATTGTCAGAAATCAAATGGCCATGAATAGACGCATTCTGATTTTTAGAAATAATTCCTAGGAGGACCTCTTTAAGCCTATTTGATATGACCTCGGTGACCAACTTGTAGACCACATTGCATAGACTAATGGGTCGAAATGGGTCCAAACTCAGTGGCATTGATCTGATTATGTTTCCTGAGGATAAGCACCACATTAGTATGATTAAATTCAGTCAGCATAGCACAACCATTTAGAATATCTACGACAGCTTAGATGCGCCATTACCAACTAGTCGCTAATATTTTGGAAGAAATAGGGGTTCATACCATTGGGCCCAAGGGCCTTATTGGGATGCGTTTAATTCAAAGCCGCTTGAACCTCCTGTTCAGCATATCCTATACATATCCTCTGATTCATGTCTTCGGCAACCTTGAATATGGCATGATCTATAACAAATTTGATATTGCGAGGATTTGAAGACAAGAATAGCTCTTGGAAGTGCTACACAACAATGCTTTCAAGCTTAGACTGCTTTGAACATAAAGCACCACATCTGCCTTTAAGTTCAGAGATGAAATTCACCCTCCTTCTACGGTTTGCCAAGTTATGGAACCAAGGTGAATTTTTGTCATCTTGCCTGAGATAGTCCAGCTTTGCCTGTTCCCACCTCATCATCTCCTCCTTATATCCCCATTCACTTATCCGGGCCAAAATCTCGCCCCTCTCAGGCGCTGAGGCAACTGACCTACGCTCTTTAGTGCACTTCTTCATCTCCACCTGAACATGATCAAGCACCTTTATTCCAGTCAACTAGCACCTCCATGCACCTCCTAATTTTCCTTATAAGCTAGCTGCACTAGCTTGTCCCATGTCTACGTCCCATCCATCACACAGCTGAACACTTGCAAATGCTAAACGTTTGTTTCTAAACACTGCTAACTGCTAAAACCTTGCTATAAACACTGAAAAAACCAAAACCTTAGTGGTTTAAAAACTATGTTACGTTCTGAATGTTTGAAAAACTAGTTGTCAAATTGTGCTAGTACTCCAACAATTGTTAGGGTAAATTCTACATATGCCAGTCTAAGATGGACATGCTTTCCCTTAGATTTACTTTTGCTAAGGTTAGACAATATGTTAAAATGACATGAACACCCTCGCTTTATCTCCTGTGAAAATTTTCCTTCTTCTACAATACTAATTCTACATGGGTCAATTCAGTGCTTGAATAGCCAAGTATTGTGTTTCACACTTTCACTTTCACTAACACTATTTCTATTTACATTAATCATACAAAGTTCAAAAGATACTCTAAATTCAATGCAATTCTTCATCTGCCATGATATTTTGTTTTAATAGGAACTCTCTGCATGTCTTCTAGGCCATAAACTAATCCCAACCAGTCCGAT
>Ga0058701_10006114_pt1 | contig 10101 bp, 9 predicted proteins | sample AgamicOrMae_FD_97039 | JGI IMG/M metagenome (GOLD analysis project Ga0058701, IMG submission 97039) | Agave microbial communities from Guanajuato, Mexico - Or.Ma.e | ecosystem: Host-associated > Plants > Phyllosphere > Phylloplane/Leaf | place: Guanajuato, Mexico | collected 2012-06-04 | reverse complement strand
GGCGTAGAATTTTCAGACATTTCCAAATTTTAGAGTTACCTAGAATTTTTCAAGGTATTTCTGATACGAAACAACGCAGTGATTCACATCCGGCCAATAGATTGATAAATAACCTTACAATTAGTCGATGTACGAAACCAAGGAAAGGGGGAAATAATATTGGGAGTAAAACAAAATTGCTCTTCTGATAGATCTACGTAGATTTCAATAGAGAGCGGCAAATATGTCACGCATAGTCACCAATCAGAAATCACCTGTCCCGTGAACCATTTGAAGAGCGCAGTCAAGAGGAAGTTGGCTACTCTGATTCTGTCATCAACTTTTTAAGGTAGGCAACCAAACTAGCAGAAGTGCACTGTCAGTTGCCGCCTTCCAGGTGGGAGCGAGAGGGAGATGATGTATATCGGTACGTCTTGATGGAGTCGGAAAACTAAATCAGTTCCTCGATTTTAACAAGCCAATGTAAGAACGCGCAAAATGTTGGGTGAAAATCACTCAATAGGAATTGGTTTTCAGTGCAAGGAACTCCGAGAGTTTGAATTCCGATGATTTTTCGAGAGTGCCTCGGAGGCCTTCCGAGAGTATGATTAAATTTTGAGGAAAGAAATGAATACCGAGGTGAGATTTGTTGTAGAAAAAGTAGCGAGTTATAAACCCTTACATTTTTTACATTTTTATTATTATTATTATTTTAAACTTATGTTACAGGTCGGTTTGGGACGCACCATACCTGAGTCTTCAATGTTTTATTTTTCTTAAAAAAGAATACAATATTCAAAGTGAAAACCCCATTTTTTCCACTCCCTCTCAGATGAAAGTGTTTTATTTGTACATGTGCATTTGTTAACCCTTTGTGTCCAAAGTTTTGAACAAAAAGTTTTTTTTTTAGGATAGTTTATTTTTTAAGCATAAAGGAATTTATGCATTGACAGGTCCTTGAAAATTACTGCTTATGAGGATTTTCATGCATCAAGCAGTCTAAATTCAACTCATTCAAAATGACAATCCAGCTTTTTGGGGCATACAGTGATTAGAGGGTCAGATTGGAAGCTGGATTGCACAGCATTATTCTGCAAATAGGTCAACTAAAAGATTGTCTGCACTGCATTTACTCACTGTTGACTGTTCCCTCTAAAATTAGCTGATTCTCTGGTTTAAAGAATATTTGGCAACTTGCAGCCTTTGTTCATAAATATTCTCAGTTACTTTACTTCAAAGTTATGCAAAAACAAATGCTAAGGCATTTGAAAAAAGTATTAATTTCAAAGAATACAAACACCTCCCAATTGTTGGTAATGACAAGGTTTAACTCATGAGTGCTCCTGCAAAACATCCACAATTCTACTTGGAAAGCGTATTCAAATTACGAGGTTCAAATACTTTGAACCTTATAATTACTCATTTAATGTTGTTGATTTCCAGCACACAGCACTACTGTGCTCTACATAACACATTTGACATGTCAATTATTTGGCAACATGGAAATATAGACATTGGCGGCTGGACCATAACAGGGTAACGATCAGGAGCCCCACACCATCAAAGCATTACGGCATTGATATTGTCCGACAATGCAAAAATTAACTTAAAGCAGCCACTTGGAGGTTGTTACATTAAGCCTTTCCTGGCAAATCAACTATGCGTGTTTGAAGACAGGTCTCCTAAGTAATTCTAGACTAGGAGAGCCTCACAATGATCAGCAGATTTAGAAGAACCACAGCCACAACATGAACGACAAGCCTCCAAAATTTACACTTGCATGCAAAGTTGTTGTTTTGTGACAGATTGGTTCTTCATTATAATGCAGTCTGTAGGAAGAGTCACAAGACTGACAGATTACTGACATAACCATAAAACTGAACCCGTAGAACGACATAACACCGGAGGCTAAAGGAACGCATGGCATGAAAACTGCGTTGAAGCGTTGGCATAATATCCTTGAGAAATGGCCTAAATGATCCACAATTTTGAAAGGAATTAAGTTATGAAGATGACATTTCGACGAAGAGCCTACGGGTTCCGTCGGATACACTACATGAATTCCAAGATGCACAACCAAACACTTACTCGGTACGGCTGGGTGTCGGCTGCAACTATCCACTAAATAATAAACACGATTGAGTCAAATCACATAAACCAAAGTCAATGTTTATGTTCTCTGATACACAACACAGGGTTGCAAACAAAAAACCCAAGAACATTACTGCCACTGCCACCTGTGCTGAACATTGCCTACGATGATTGATAAAAATCCGGACAATCTGCTCTTGGCGATACTCAAAGATACACCTGCTGCCGATACTCTTTCACGTAATTTGGCGTTGTTTTCTAAATTTAGAGGCTTTGGAATAGTCCTCCAGCACAAAGCTAATCCCGAAACTAAACAGTGGAAGAATGACTGTCAGTGTTTACGCGTTTTTGACTTAAATGGCCTTTAAATTACGTTTAAATGCCCCCATCTAAGAAGATGCCATTTGATGGAAGGGGAACGCGCATCTTGTTAAGCTTTGTCTAATTAAAATCTTTCGCGATTTTTCCTGTGTAAAAGATTTATACATTTTAAAAATGTTTGATTAAATATACTTGGTAAAATAATTCTGGAGCCTGAGACGATTATTCCCACAAAGATTTTGGTTATCGAACTTATTGCGCACCACGTGACTAGCGTTGACTCATCAGACAAAAACATGAAAATATTTATTGTGTAGTTGAGATATAAACATTACACAACATCTGGCGTAGATTATGCTTAAAAAAACAATTCAATCATGTCAAGGAACGTAATTAACATCTATAAGGTACTTGGATACAGATAAAAATTCAAGCGTTGTTCAACATCCCACTGTTTTCGATGTTGTGTCCTGGTAAAGCAGTCGTCTAGGTTATGTTTTCTTCTTTGTTGAACGTTAATGATAGAATCCCGGCTTATTTTGTGAAAAATACTCCATCAGTTGCTCTAGGAGCCTTATTTAAATATATAGGGCTGTTAAGAAGAGTGTGACGTTAAGTGCGTTCAAGTTGATATCTTAATTAAAACGTCAATCCGCTGGTAGTACTACCGTTTGTTTTTCCCCTTTTTTTCGGTGTGGCCTTGTATGTCTTACTTTTTGCATAAATTGAGCTTATTCATCAGTTTTACCCTTCCTCCTCACTCATGAACGTTTAGTTGAAAGTTTGTCTGATTCCTACAATGGATGTGCTTTCAGGAGCTTCAAAATGAAAATAGTAACAATACAGATGACTCAGATGATGATTTGCCAGTCCCTCGGGATCGAAGGTTTACCCAGAGTATGGAATGGCCTCCTCGCAAGCAATCAAGGACAGTTGAAACGGTTGAGGTTGGTTGTCTCAACATAATCTCAGCAAAATATGAGGTAAGCTTTTTTTTTTTCCATTTTGAATTAATAACTCAAATTGCATTCACTGATGAATGTTTATTTACAGAGCTTAGACTACGACATTCCAGACAGCACTCTTCTTGTTGATGAAGAAAGAACCAAAGGTTATTCTTATGAAGTAAAAAAAGACATCTGGCGCTGGGTTGTCTTCATTTTTATCGGAGTCTGTACAGCATGTATAGGATTCCTTTTGGATTTCTCAATAGATATACTCTCCACATTTAAATATGGAGTTCTAAAAACTTGTATCCTTTGAAGCACAGTAAAAAAAAAAAAATCAACCAGAAAGGCATGAAAGTAATCATTTTAGTGTTGTATTTCACTTAACTCTTCATTCAGATGTAGATAAATGTGTGCAAGAGAACTGTCTGTATATTCCATACATAATGTGGATTGGTTCCAATGTTTTAATATCCCTAATTGGGTCATTTCTTGTCACCTACATTGAGGTAAGTTAAAGTTTCTCAAGCTCAAGAATGTATATGATGTTACAAGCTTAAGAATTAATGATCTCATTGTGCTTATTTCAGCCAATTGCTGCGGGAAGTGGTATTCCTCAAGTCAAATGTTACCTGAATGGCATTAAGATCCCTCACGTAGTTCGATTCAAAACGCTTGTCGTGAAGGTCATCGGAGTTATATGCTCTGTCGTCGGAGGCTTAGCCGTCGGAAAAGTAAGTCTCTTACTTACTAAATTCCTCGGAAATACGAGTTTGAAAAACCTATTTCTTTTAGGAAGGACCAATGGTCCACTCAGGAGCCGTCGTTGCAGCAGGAATCTCCCAGGGAAAGAGCACAAGTTTCAAAAGAGATTTTCACATCTTTAATTTTTTTCGAGAAGATCACGAAAAGCGAGATTTCGTCTCAGGCGGAGCGGCGGCAGGCGTTGCTGCTGCCTTTGGTGCTCCAGTTGGTACGCCGATAACCTCCTAATCTAATTAATCATTCCTAAATCGTTAATTTTGTCGATTTTAAAATTGATAAGTCGAGGAAAAACTGAAAAATCTCACCACATGACACTTTTGTAAATTATGTTTGATTTCCAGGCGGTGTCCTCTTCAGTTTAGAGGAAGGCACCAGTTTTTGGAATCAGAGCTTAACTTGGCGAGTATTTTTGTCAGCATTAATATCTGCGTTTACGTTGAATACAATTCTGAGCACTTATTACGGAAAAGCAGGTTAGTATTTCTACATTTTCATCGAGGTTACATGTTGTTAAAACCTAATCGGTTTCAACTTGGATTTCCAGGACAGCTATGGTACGCTGGTCTTCTAAATTTCGGCAAATTCCCAGAAGTGTCTTATGCATTGTACGAAATCCCTATTTTTATGGGAATGGGCGTCATCGGCGGGCTTTTGGGAGCTACTTTCAATCATTGCAACTACAAAATAACAGTATTTAGAATGAGGTAAATAAGTAATTTGGTCATCCGTCGTTCGTGTTTGGATATTAAATGTTTCTCTTTTCTTCAGGTATGTCAATAATGCCAAATGGATGAAAATTTTAGAGGTCGCAACGGTAGCCTCAATCTGTGCCACGATCGGATTCATGATGATGTATTTCCTGAACGATTGTCGCCCGCTTGGACAGGACCCTACTAAGTTTCCTGTTCAGGTATGAAAACTTCCTTGTGTGCTTCCAAACACACTTATCTGCGACTGCAACTGACAAATTTCTCATATCGTAGATGTTTTGCGGAGATGGAGAATACAACGCAGTGGCCGCAATCTGGTTCCAGACGCCAGAGACCAGCGTGCGTTCTTTGTTCCATGATCCTGCAGGTAATTAATCGAAAAATTGGGAGTTACGGGTAACATTACCATGTTGCTACACTTAAAATAGATTGTACTCTCAGTCTTACAAGTACTGTCTGGTTCTGGTCGCGTAGGAACGCTCCACCTCATGGGGAAATTCATTGATCACCGCCGTGTTGCACGACCAGAACCAGTCAATACGTTTTGGACTGATGGTACTTTGATATATCGGCCTAATTGTTATAAACAAGCTCTAAACGCTAAAGTGACAAACGAACGATGTTTGCCTTGTGCATGAATTTATTCGCCTTTACATGTTTAACATAAAATTTAAAAAATAATGAAGTAAAATAAAAAAAAAAATGTACATTACAAGAACGTTTTTAGACTTGGAACATCGGCATGTTATTTTCTGCGTGATGTTTACGCTTCCTTAAACGCAGATTTTTAGAGAGTAATCTAACGGAAAGAAAATGAATCCATTCAAGAGATGTATAAAAATATCTCATGTTTAAGGTCAGAAAGAGATTTCGTTTGTATATTAAATATGAAATTTGACAAAACTTTTTTTGACAAAAATTTTCAAGTTTTGTCAGAGTGCCTACTTGAAAAAAATCTAACCACTTGTTGAATTTCGTTCATCCAGGCTCTCACCAGGCAACGTCACTGGGCCTATTTTTCCTTCTCTATTTTATTTTATCGATTTGGACGTATGGTCTGAGTATATCAGCTGGACTTTTCATTCCCGCGCTTCTTACTGGAGCAGCATGGGGCCGTCTGACGGGGATGGGTCTAGCGTGGCTATTCCCAGAAGAGGTACATCGTAAAAAATGGGACATTAGTGCTTGAGCCAAATTATTCCGCTAATTTTTTTGTGTACTGGTAATTATTATTTCAACATCGCCTCTGTGCTAATTTCTAATAATCAAATCTGAATCTCAGGAATGGATTGACTTACGAAAATACGCTCTCATCGGAGCGGCCGCTCAGCTAGGAGGAGTCGTCCGCATGACAATTAGTTTAACGGTTATCCTCATCGAAGCTACTGGTAGCATATCTTTCGGTCTACCGTTGATGATCACCTTAATCACTGCTAAATACGTCGGAGACTATTTCAACGAGGTAAGAATGGCGGCAAGTTCGGAAATATAGCGGTTACGGAGTGGGTAGGCAACGCGCACCACACGAGTGGATTGATATTGCCTACTCGATAGTTTGGAGGGTAACTTGCTTTCCGGTCACCGCATGAATCGTTAAATGTGACGGGGAGGAACTTTTGATCAGTTGTTAACATTGCTCTCAAATTTTCCGTTCTTGATCCTCGGTGTTAACTGATTCAACATTAGTTAAGCTTTTATTTCCAGCTCCGAGGGGGCTGAAAAACTGTTTTGCAATTTTTTTGTTTTTGTTTTAAGAGTTTTTGTTTAGAATTACATGATTAACTTTTGGAACCAGTTGATAATATGTGTCCTAATGATCATTTTTATATGAGTGCGTGATTTTTTACGTGGTATGGTATTTTTGCTCTTAAGCATACTTAAACCAGCCATTTTTCCGATTTAAAAAAAAAATACTACAACATTTTTGCAAAAACACTAGTTTTGAAGTATTTTTTTTTAATAGATCTTGAGTCAGTTTTTACATCCTTACACCAATTTTTATCTTGTTTGAATAACCAAATCTATAAATCTAGCATATGACAGATAAGAGTAAGTCTTAGTCAATCTCCCGTCCTAGGTTGTCAATACCTAATCTCACCGGGATTCTACGTCCTGTTACAGGGTATCTACGATATCCATATCATGCTGTCAGGGGTTCCGCTTATTCCATGGGAGCCTCCGCCACAATCTCGGAATATCTACGCAAGCGAGGTTATGAGTCATCCAGTGGTCGTCTTCCGGACAGTTGAAAGAGTCTCAAGACTGGTCCAAGTTTTGAAGGCGGAGACTCACAACGGCTTTCCCGTAGTGGATCCTTCTTGCAAGCCCAGAGTAAGTACGATCCGTCGAGATGTAAGCGGCACTATGCTTGGTGAAAGCCGAAAGAAGCGATAGTAAAGCAAGGCTTAAGTCAACTAACCTAGCCCGACCTAACGCAACCAAATTAACGTGCTTCTCTTTAACTCACTACCGCCCAGCGATGCCGTTCGGAAACAGAAAAGTTTATTTTAAAGGATCTTTTCAGTTTAGTAATGTCACAATTCCAAAAAATATTAGCCCTTTGGAACCCTGATATTTAATGATTTAGGCATTTCCAAAGCTTCAAATTGCGTATTTTAGCGGAAAAAATCCTTCTCTTAAGCTAAATTTCACTCCAAGTACTATGGACTGTCATGGGTTAATCCTATTTAACCAGGGCGGAACATAACCTTGGAAACTTAAAGTGGATGACTGCAATATGTACGTTTTCTTTAACAGGAGGATTCAATAGCATTTGGTCGTCTCCGTGGCCTGATTCTACGTAGTCAGCTGATCGTTTTGTTGGAAAATAAGATATTTGATCAGAACGAGCAACTGTGGAACACGAATGCCGACATCGTCCAGCAGAAACTCTTTCGAAATGAGTACCCACGATTTAAAGATATTAAGGTGCTCGTTAAAATGAAATATCTGTTTAAAGTAGAACACCTGTTCTAGGTATCAAGTCGAAATGGATTTATAGTTGTTTTCGAAATGGACGTATCAATAGGTTAACAAACAGAAGTGTTCGGGGAAAGTTTTCGATTTGTATTGTTTTTCGTTAGCTATTGGACCTCCCTGAGTGTAAAATAACTATATTCCGATACAAGCGCGTTTCCAATGTATACCCTAAACCGGTGTAACTTTGGCAAATATTTATCCGTGTATGAAGATTGAATAGAAATTTTAATAGTGATTGGTTTGCAGGATATTACTTTAGCGCCGGGAGAAATGAGATTCACAATTGATTTGAGGCCCTACATGAATTCGTCACCTTATACTGTACAGCATGTAAGTTTCCATTCTCCAGATTTTGTTCACTGTGTCTAGATACCTCAAGAGAGAATTTATTTCTGATGTACAACCCAAGATGTTAAAATTTTGTTCTCCTTCTAAAGGACTGGTTCGTTAAGTTTGCGTGGAACTTCTGATCGCAGACCTACGCAACAATAAAGGGCCGCTAAAGCCTGACTACCGAATTCCGGGAAAATCCAGTTACTTCGCCAAACCTAAAAATCGTTTTGTTTTTTTCAGTTGGCCTCCTTGCCACGCGTTTTCCGCCTATTTAGGGGCCTGGGACTTCGGCATCTACCTGTTCTAGACGATCAGCATGAGGTGAGAGCATATTTGTTTATCCTTACGATTACGACCCAAGATTTGGATTCGAATATTGGTCCGTCAGTGTTTTAGCTTCAAATATTGATCCATCAGTACTTCATCTCGTTAAAAATAAATATTTTTTTTTAAATCTTTGTGGGAGGTCCCTAAAATACGTCGAGACACAGGGGGGTCCATCGACGTCCGTATTCTACGTAGAAAGTCGACGTTAAAGGAGGAGTATACCCGAAATGAAAGATTCTCGTCGATGTATTTCAAGGACGCCCCCCAATGCTATTTACTCTGAACGAATATCTCTGCTTAATAGCTGAAGCTTAATTTTCAAGACGAATCTTTTATTTTTTCAGGTCGTTGGAATGGTGACCAGAAAGGACCTTGTGCGTTATCGCGTTTGGCGCCACCGCGGCCGCATGGGCAGAGAAGAACTCAAAATTTCCGAGAAAATCTAGTTTTAGATGTCAGCGGAATTGAGCGATATCATTTAGTCATTTAACTTGCGCTGTGGCATCCCGTTGACGGGAATTCAATGATGATTCTTGCCCCTTCCAATTTTTAGTCTCTTTGTACTTCGTGATAATTTTACTTTAAATGGACGAAAAAGCTTTATTTTTGTACATTTTACGAGACAAAGCGGTCGGAGATATCCAAAGATCCAATTTTTTCGTGTACTCTTAATTTAAATACTCGCAAATCATGATCCCTTCTAAGCCTATAAACGATCTAGATTGCAACCTTGTTGGCTGGCATTCCTGATTAGCTTTGTTTGAGTATTCGCAAGGCTTGTTAAACTGCAAAAACCACCTTTGAGTCGCGTTTTACGGTAAACAACACAAAGGGGCCGTCCATAAAGTACGTAAAATTTAGGGGGGTCAAGGGTTTTGTTATTTTTCCTTGCATGGAGGGAGGGGGATTAAAATCGGAGGAAGAATCCCTTACGTTATTTATGGACGGCCCCAAATTATAAACCGGTACGGATCATTATCAGGCTTTAAAATATTTGAAATTTAGGCTATTCCGGAAGGCGGCATTTGTCCGACACGGAATTTGTCCGACACAGAAGTTCTCCGACAAAGTCGGGTGTCGTTAGGTTGGGTTTTGTCGGACAACTTCCGTGTGGGACAACTTTGGCTATTCGCCTTCATAGTGTAGGCCTACTTGTGCTCGGTCAATTTCATACAAGGTTGAAATCTAGTTTGTTTTTTTTTTGTAATTCTCCTTTTACGCCGTGAAGGAACGACAATATTATTCAATGAACCATCCTTTTCGCCTCTGAGTAAAAGTAGTTTTCAATTGACGAAATTAAGTCAATAGTCAGGCTTGAAGGTTAATGATCTCTTATGAATGGGACGTTTTGTTTCCATTTTTAACTTGACGTCATTTGAATTTGAAACATTAGCCCTGCTAAACTTACTGTCTTGCCTTTTCAGTTATCCCGCGATATCGGTAACGATACAGTGCCTTCCTAACTACCGTAATTTGTTACCTACGAAAATAACCGGTTTATGTAATCATTTTTGACTGTGCCAAAGTGTTCTTATGCTATTTAATGATAAATTTTCCAGTATTATGACTCCGCTTCTTTCACCGCATTATTTTTCTCGTCTAATTATTTGATGATATTACTTTATCGTATTGAACAGTTGTGATAGTTG
>Ga0058701_10006113_pt1 | contig 10101 bp, 5 predicted proteins | sample AgamicOrMae_FD_97039 | JGI IMG/M metagenome (GOLD analysis project Ga0058701, IMG submission 97039) | Agave microbial communities from Guanajuato, Mexico - Or.Ma.e | ecosystem: Host-associated > Plants > Phyllosphere > Phylloplane/Leaf | place: Guanajuato, Mexico | collected 2012-06-04 | reverse complement strand
TCAAATGGGGCAGCGTATGAATTGTCGCTTCGAGTTAAAAACAAAAAGGCAAAGTCATTTTTGTGTAACTATTTATACTGCTTTCCCGAGAAAGATACTAGTAAAACATGATAAATAATCCCTGAATGTGTGCATCCTTGAAGAATGAGATTTGAGTCAACCAACGCAAATTTTTGTCTTTACGCGGAACTTAATTGAAAATGGACCAACCGGTGTAATTGATGGTCCTCCAGTTGAGATACCGATTTTTCCGCCACCACAAGCGTGCAGGAGATATCGCAAATGGCCTTGCACGCTTCCTGGTATCAATTTTGAATTATCTGTAAGGATTCGTCTACTAGAGATTCGTTTATTCCTGGAGTAAACCTCCGCCCTTTTTTTAAAAATACTTTTAGGAATGTATTGGTGAAAAGCAAACAGTAAAAAGCAAACAGTAAAAAGCAAACAACCACCCGTTAGCGATTTCTGAAACTTTTCTTTGTTTATATACAGATGCGCCGAACAATCGAAATTCGACGTGTGCGCGAACTCGAGCCATATCCCAGTTGAAGCTATTTTGGCCGCGCAAGGAGCCAGTCTGCCTTTATGGGCCAATACATTGGTACTCATTGTGTTTCTGTGCATCTTCCGAGTGCTGGGCTACGTGGTTCTGCGCTATTTCCGTCGACCGAAGTGAATATTTTGGAAGAAGAAAGCAACCTTGGCTGTGTCATCGTTATTTTGTACAACTTTCCTAGATTTACACACAAAAGTGATACTTTTTTAAGACGCGCATTTTTTTTTCTCTTTTGCCACTGCGCTACTTTATTATACTCCTAGCCGCTCGGTTCGGGTCATCGTGTGAATGGTGTGCGAATGGACGAGTGAGAGAGAGGGAGCGAATGGAAGCTATTTCAGGGGAAAGGGGGGAGGGGGGCATTTTCGGACGGTATTTTATACCTACGTTGCTGGCTTTCGCCAGACTCTTTTAAGACTACAATGGTCCTCCCGAGAGTACCATTGAGATATTTCATTCCTTTGTTTCATAAGTTTGACCGTTTGTATTTTTTTATTTGTTTATATGTAAGAAAAATAGAACAAAGCAGAGAATTATTGCAAATATTGTATGTTTATCATAATGTACAGTAGCGCGAGAACAAAGTGCCTTTTTTAGATTATCGACGGTTGTGTCTGTGAGAGTCGGATGGACGTAGCTTATCAGAGATGAAGTTGTCAAGTGCCTTCACATCAGTCTATCGCCTTTAAATACGAACGTAATGTGCTAAAACATGTTGACTACCCTCGCATTGATGACTGCAGTCGTTTTCAAACCAATATTATTTTGTCTTGGGCCTCTTTGTTTTATGGACCCTTGCAAAGAAAAATGTAAATTACAAGTAGTTGAAATAATTGCTTAAAAACCAGCCCTCGTCGTAAGTTATAAGCTCCCATTTCTCATCACAGGAAAGTTACCAAGAGGGAAAACTTAAGGCAACATGGGGGCGCATTTAAGCGTATCCTAACTCGATTGGTTGCAAGGGACCGAATCTGAAAAGTTATGACATAAGATGAAGTTTGCTTGAAAATCTAAATATAAAGCTTTGTTTGATCTTTTAGCGATCATTCCAGTTTTTGTGTTACTTAAGCCTAAATTTTATCATTTTGACCAAAAGTAGGGCACCTTACTCTAATGATTTGACGACCCTCAATCCGAGCGTTACTGTATTTTAACCTTTTTTTTAGTCGAGAAGACTACACGAAAAGGGCCTATTAAAAAAATCAGTTTCGGTAAATTCATGAATAAAATGACATGTCCTGTCATACCTTGCGAGGATTCGTCGAGGCAAGAAATTAGCCTGTAGTTTAAAACAGACTCAAGATGTCGGATCGTTCTGTCATAGTATTTAGTCATTCCATGCGTGGGTAGCCTAATCACACATGCCGAATTCAATAGGCATATCAGTTTTATTCTTACGAATGCTTTTATATATTCTAGACAAGTGTAGGAAGAAATGCATTGTCTTAGATAAGAAAGAAAGCTTTTTTAAATTGGGCCTCGAGGCTAGGACGAGATGGCGACGGAAGGCACTCCCAAAACCAAGAGATGTAACCAATGAGGAATATTTGTTAAATGGCAATCAATTAATTCCAACAATCTTCCTAAGTCCGATGTTTTTGTATACTATATTAGGTACTACAAAATATCAGCGAAAAATCAGGAGAAATAAAAAGGCTGCCGATATGTATTCATCAAGAACTGATAAAATTATTGTACAGATAACGATATAAAGGCGGTGGAGGTAAAACTGGTGCCGAATCTTGTTAGAAAAAGCAACAATAATTTTCATGATTCTATCAAAATGTTCTGTAGTTCTTTCCTATTGTAAATATTGTATTATATTATAATTTTCAGTCATAATATATAAATAACTTTCTATACTTTTGATTACCGTGTAGTTTGGTTGTGATACCACATGTGATGTCCAAAACATTCGCCTAGAAGATGATTTTGACGACAAATTCCTTCTTTAGCCTTGTACTTTCGATGTAGGCGGTTCCTCACATGGGCTAATACTTTTACTCATTGCACGTTTCGAATGTAACTTATTAGTGAACAGAGCTGCCATGTACGCTGCTCTGGGTGACGTAAAGTCAGCGTAACCACTGTTAAGGCATCTCTGCCTGCATTTACGTTCGGGCATCTCTCTTAATGAATCATTTGAAAGCATGCTGAGAAGAAACTTTCAAAATTCTTTTCTAAAAAAAAGGAAAAACCACGTCTCGCATTTTTTAAAAAGCGGTTCGGCCTTCGGAAAATTGCTTAATTTATTTTAGTTCTCAGTATTGAAAGTCTTTGTTAATATTTGAACTTGTCAGTGACATTTCTGTGACCGCACTTTCGAAAACCCATTCGTTTTCTACCAGCTAAAATATCAAAAACGTATGCAAATGAGTTTAGCTGGAGTGGCATGTCTTGCGTTGAAATCTCCGGGTGTAATTACCTGAAACATGAATAACTCAACGCGCACTTTTTAGACTGCGAACAAATTTGTCTGGATAACTTGCGAAAATAGTTTTGTTGCGATTCTGATTTACTCATAATCAGCCCGAGACATACAAACGTAAATACAGGGTTTAGAAAAGGTAGGCAAACGCTTGAATGGTCGGTTGCACATGATCCCACTGCATTCTTTTCGACTTTGTCAGCGTATCGTTTTGGGTTTTTGAACAAATTTGAAGGGTTTCTTAAAGTACTCACTCTATGTTTTTTTTTATGAACTGTGTGAGTTCATAAATCTGCTGCACGTCTTTTCTGTGAGGCTAAAGTTATCCACGTGGTTTTGTACCTTTATGGATCAGCACTGTTTTCAGAGTGGGTTTTCTACCGCTTGGACACATGAAGTTTGAGCGTCGGTTATCGTAGTATCAGTAAAAATCTCAAATACTTACCTCAGTAAAGGGTTTAAAAGGAGAAAAATCAGCTAAAAAAAAGTCATTTCTTGATTTTAAAAAAAAACAGTTCACACAATACTGAAATTATGAAGTCTTTTCTCGACGTTGAATTATACGGTGGGCCATGCCATCTGCTGTGCGTGCAATGTTTTTATGTACACTTCAAAGTGAGAGGAATTGAAGACAGGTACTAAATGTATATTCATATTAATCCCTGCAAGACTTGTGCTGGAATGCCGTCCAATAAGAAAGCAAAACTCTTCTTGAAATGGATTTTATTGAATGTGGATGACATAGGCAGTCTCTAAGTAAATGTTCTGATATCATATCAAGTAATGAGCATAACTTTGCTGAGTTATGCGCATAATATTCTCTCATCAAAAAGCAGATACGCTCTGCTGCGTTAATGCCATTCCGCATTACAGTATATGCCAGACTTGATTACATTGTCGAAGCCTTTCTCTGTATTAGCGAGCTAACTTTTTACCCAAATATGGTGCAAGCATGAAAAGCTCGATAGCGGATCAGTCTAGGCAAGGTAGTTTGACTGCAGGTCAGAAATGACATACCTATAACTACCTTTTTACGTTTAAACTGGTCTGCTTCAGGCTGCTAAACGTGGGCCACAAAATGTGAGCTTAAGTGAAGTACGAAATCAGCTTTCGATTGACGCGCATTCGTGCCCAGAGGGGAAATGACTAATTTTGGCTACGAAGGAAGTCTACCGATAATTCAGTTGAACTCATTGAAGGCTTTGAATAGTTCCATATGTTAACCGGAACTCTTCCGTTATCGAATAAGTCATCTTTTTTTATTGCTTTTCAGGTTTTAAATTTTTCTCAAGCTCACCTCGTACGCAAAGTTTTCGAAGTCTGGTTTTCCTTTCAAGGATGTTTTATCTTTCTCTTGCTTTTCCCGAGATCAGAGAAATATGAACTCAAATGAGAGAGTGAAATCTTTGCGCGCGTTATCGAATAAAAATATTCTTGATAAGCAATTATACATCCGTAAATTTTCTGACACTTTTTTTGTGCAATATTTGAGTGCGCCTTACATAGCTTATACAGAATTCTTCTACCCGTGGATAAAATATAACGTGCCGGTACCTTAAATCAGAATCGTATCGCAACAACAGTTATCTCCCGGATCGTATCTCACACAGGATATTTGAGTTTGATGAGCAATTTGACGTTTTCTGTCATAGGTTCAGAAAAGGTATCTTAAGGGAATTTCCGGTATTACTGCCATGTAATTGGAGAACGATGTTACAACACACTGCCACACGAAGGCTTTTGTACCTGCGTAAAAAACTGCCGTTTGTTCTCGGTACTCCAATGAAGGACTCTGTAACAAGAGACGACATATTTCAGTTAAGAAAGAATGCGCCAAATAAACCGTTAAGTCATTCACATTTGTAGTTCATTTAAGGAGTCCACTTTACCAAAGCAGCTGTTTACGTTCGAAATAATGAATCGATTAACCTCTCCCTTAAAATGGTCGCTCTCGTGTGAATGCTCGTTAACATAGGTTTGGGAACTGAGTTGTGCTTACGTTAGACTCAGTGAACTTCCTAGCTCTCTTTTCGAGAGTTAGCCATGCTGTCAAGATGCGTGCGATTTTGAGAAAACAACAAACAGTATTGCCGTTTCTTTGTTGTTTTGTTTGAGAGGGAGAGGACGAAGTTGTTTCTTATTTAAATACACCATATCGACTTGCAAAGTTGCTCGGTTATTTGCGTCAGTTAGTGGCTGACAGACCCTTCGGAATATATTCTTCCTATGAGCTGGAGACAACAATAAAAGGGGGAAATTTTCTCCATAATTGAAGATAAATTATAAGAATATTTTTCCATTGAATTGTGTTAGCCCTTTTAAATGGAACGTGCACCCTGTCTTACCGTAAGTATCAAAATATATTTGATTGATACTCTTGTTGAATTTTGACCACAAAAAAAGAGTGTTTTTATCCACCGGACTCATTGTACCGTATATGGAGAACCGTCGTGTATTTATATGTGTGATAACTAATAAAAAATATATTTAAAAAATATTCTATCTTTCTATGAATTCTCTTTTGTTTTACTCACTTTACCGGAAACCACTGTCACCACGACGGATAAGTAGACCGACATTCAGTTTTAAATAGGTTTATCCTCCAAACAGCGTGGTTTTACTATGTCAGACCCTCACTCGTTATTATTAGTGCATTAATTCAGTCGCAACAAGAAGTTAATCAATTTCATGCGTACGATTGTTATAACAAACATGAGCCAATGAACTTACCAAAAACACGGCTGAGTGGTCCAAACGAAGCCGAACCGTATTCCATGTAAAAATATCTTGGTGCGTATAAGTACAGTTCTCAATCAACTTTTCAAAGGTCATCTGGCAGAAGGGTCTCCATAAAGTTGCTCATGCTGTAATCTGCTCTTTTTATTTTCATTATTTTTTTAGAGATAGTTTGTGGATTGCGCCGCGACCTTTCTTATCCAGCGATCATATGTGTGTTGAGTATATTCTTCTCGTATTTATAGAGTCACTAGTTGATGAAAGACTGCTTTTGTACTTTATCATTTAAATGACCACGGTAAAAGTGATCTTAAATCTTAGGAATTCCGCTGGCAATTTTTCAAGAGTCGAATCACTGTAAGTGGAGGGAGCCCGCGAAACCCCGGATAGGCAATAGAGCACACACGTCTCTTATGGGGGTTGCCTATCTCGATGCTGGCGTCTAGATCCCGGTACAGCAACTGCTGTACTTCCTGTGTGGTACTGTACGTGTAGAGACCCTTGAAAAACAAAGGATCTCGTCAGTTTTACGTCCGATCAAGGGCCAACCAAAACCGACTTTAATTGAATTCAATTGTTGAGATAAAACAACCCCCTTTGAAGTTCCCTAACTGTTGATTCAACAGTGTTGAAATACCGATCCCTCCTAATAAAAATCCACCAATTGTGAAGTGCTTATCTGGAAAATCTAACAACTACGAAGTGCTTTTTCGAAAAATCCTCCAATTACAATGTATTCACACTGTAGTTGGTGTGCTGTTATAGAGTAGGCTTACACCGTAGCAATGACTTTTTTTTCAACGGTTGTACATAAAAACAATTTATTGATTGCAAGCTTAAAAGTAAGTGTCACGGGAAGTCTTAATTGAAACCAACAGTCCCCTCATCCAAAATTATTGTAAGTCGCTACGGCGAGTGAAAACGACGGAGGATAGGTTTTCTTGTTGGCTCGTGACAGTCTCAGTTGGCCAACAATATTTTCTTCAAAAACTCAGGGACATTATCGTTTCACTGACATGGTCCGTTTTAAGTAAAGAGCACTGCCGGTATGTGTTCTTTCTCTTTTCTCTTGCCTCTTTTGTAATCTCTTTTCGATTGTCTTTGACTCGTTATGATAATTTAATTGGGTTTAATTTTCCTCGACGAAATGTGTTAAGGACAAGGAATTATCCCCATGGATAAATAAGCATTACGAATAAATAGAAATTTTATTTAAGGTGGTTTCAGCGAGGTAGGCTAAAATTAGATGAAGTCTTGAAATTTTCAGAAAAGGTTCAGAGAAGGTGTACCTATGCAATGGCGAAGTAAGAAACCAATTGACCGTCCCGTTTGAACGGTATTTAATCGCAACTTTGGGGGAATACCATGCATTGGCTCTTATGGGAGTTTGGAAAAATGGCCGACAGTTTGTTTAATTTTGATTTTTTTTACGTCTGATTTAGATAAGATTAGGGAAAAAATATTTCACGTAAAGATAGGAATATTAGGAACAATCTGTTCAAGTTTGCCGCTAATCTACCGTTTAGTTATTTTAAAGCATCCAAAAAACAACAGCATTTTGCTGCAATGAGTCAAATCAGCAACGGAATGAAAATTCATAATTCAAAATACACAAAGCTGTTACATCAAGGGTAATGAAGAACAACTCTAGCGACTGCTTGCCAATCGTGATGATCTCCTAAATTTTGAGATTTTTATAAAGATTTTTGGATTTTGGGGAGGATTCGACTATTATGCATCGCTGGAACTACCTTATTGAGATCTTTTATTTGCGTCAAAACAAAACAGCGTCGAATTTAAACCGCGACGCAAATCGCTATGTGGCGCCATCTCTGGTCAGTAAGGTTACCGCGATGAATTGCCGTCACTCGCCCTGAAAACTGCAGAACACAAGTGAGCACCAAGCCAGCAAGTAAGCAGCAGGTGAGGGGAGGGAGCCCGTAACAAACGAGCGAGCGACCAAGCAAACTCATCGCAATCTTAAGAACCCGATAGCCGCCCTCTTCGTCCAACCATGGAGTAATAATTTCCTCCATGTTCCAACGCATTTTTTTCCTGCTCAGTACTTCATCAAAACTTGAAGTTAAGTTATAGATTAGATAATACTTGTTGCTCACCTGCAGCAAGAATCATCAATAACACGCGTAAACCTACGGCGTTTACCGTATGATTTTCAGATGATTTTATGTCATAAACTTGGTGACTTTGGCCGAGCTTTGGCCTTATCAACACAAATGTCTCAGCCAACAGGGGAAAAAGAAGAGGGGAAGTGACCACTTCCTTGCGCAGCACCTTCGCTCGGCCTCAGTCAGTCCAGATACTTCGCGTCGTAAGGTAGTATGTGTTTAAAGTTCGTAAGGATTTTCTCTAATCCTTATAGTAAGTTAGCTCCTTAAGTAGTTTAAACTAGTGTTCGTTGATGTGAAGTGCTTCCGCGGTTTGCTTATATTGCAGTGCTAGTATTTGGTCTCACAGCGAGTGCAACATGAAATATTTGATGATGCTGAGAATTCGTTTCTATTTCTCGACCGCCATTTTATGTCGACTTGGCCAAGTTTTGATCGGTCAAGCTAATCCGTTTCCATCTCAATTATAGAGCTAATTCTTTGCAATTTGCAACCAGTGGTAGGCCTAGCTCGCAGTAATTTTTGAGTTTCTAGACTTTAAATGTGTTTGCAATGTGCTGAAAAAGCGTGAAAATGGCCCCTCAGAGAGATTTTCTCTACTATAATCTTGAGTTAGCTCCCTAAGTGGTCTGAGCAATAGTGCTTGTTGATGTGAAGTGCTTCCGCGGTTTGCTTGTATTGCAGTGCTAGTATTTAGTCACAAAGCGAGTGCAACAAAGTATTTCACGATGTTTAGATTTCTTGACCTCCATCTTATGTCGCTTTGGCCTAGTTCTGATCGGCCATTAGTTAATCCGTTTCCATCTCAACTACGGAGATATTTCTTTGCAATCTGCACACAGTTATAGGCCGAGCTCGTAGTGATTTTTGAGTTTCTAGTCTTTTAATGTTAGCAATGTGATGGAAAAGTGTGAAAGTGACCCCTTAGAAAGTGCCGCGTGCGTGATAGGCAAGGTGTATACACCTTAGTTTTAGGATTCATCAAGTCACCAGCATTTGAACCGAGGATGCCGGCGTACAGTATGATTTTGCGTGAGTAATCCGTGCGGGTTCTGCCCCACGTGTAAAAGATGGCCAAAAGTAAGTACCGTATGGCTACCGGCGTCTTGAGTTGTACTTGCTCGCGATGTCGCATTTAAGTTGAAATGTGGCTTAAGTTAAATGGGGCGTCATACTGCATGAAGTTAAAGCAGATTTAGCGAGTACATCTCCATGGCTTTGTATCTGACTGTGTTCGTTCGTTTTTTGTCTTCCGCGTCGCGTCGGTTCTTGCGTGTGGCCCAATTTGACTCCCGCCGGCCGGCCGGTCCTCCCTGCGGCGGCGGCAGCGGCGTGGTCGCCGCCGTAAACACAGGCAGATACGAAGCGAGCGACGATAGCCCACCGAACTAATATTGCATTTCAGCTCTTGGCGTTCTCCTGCTTTCTCGCACGCCCTCCCTCAAGAATAAAGTACCTCTGCTCTAGTTAGGCCATTACTTAAGAACAATCAGGTCGAAGTATACTTCGTAAATGCAGTTGACCCCAATGGTACATGTAAAATCATTCTAAATTCAGCACTTCTCAGCTTGCATTTTTTTTCTTTTTTTTCGATAGTCCAGTAAGAGCTCCTTTTGATGAACGCTTTCAGGGATATTTTAAGGTTCATTCAAGATACTAGATGGCAAAGGCAAAGATAACGTAACAAATATTTTGCGTTAAACGCGGCTCTTGGAAGATTTTAGGCTACCCTTTAAAGGTGTGCGCAATACGGTAGTGATACGGTTTCGACGTCAAGGAAGAACGAAATTTTCGGTCAGGCAAAGTAATAATAAACGGGGGGGGGGGCATTTAAAGTTTGATATTAGGCTCCTCTTTTTTTACAGGTGTCTGCGATATAAATTGCGCTTTCAAGTTGGGAATCGATATTTTCGGTGACGAAAGTTGAACACGCGTGGATCGGCAATGGAAAGAATTTTCTCAAATATTTTTTATTAAATGCGAGGGAAAATTTAGGCTCCCCTTCTCTTACAGGTGTCTACGATTTAAATTGCGCATCCAAGTTGGGAATCGATTTTATTTTCGAAAAACGTTGACCGGTAAATGAAAAGAATTTTCTCAAATTTATTTTATTAAACGCGAGGGAAAATTTAGGCTCCCCTTCTCTTACAGGTGTCTACGATTTAAATTGCGCATCCAAGTTGGGAATCTATTTTATTTTCGAAAAACGTTGACCGTTAATGAAAAGAATTTTCTCAAATATATTTTATTAAACG
>Ga0058701_10006112_pt1 | contig 10102 bp, 7 predicted proteins | sample AgamicOrMae_FD_97039 | JGI IMG/M metagenome (GOLD analysis project Ga0058701, IMG submission 97039) | Agave microbial communities from Guanajuato, Mexico - Or.Ma.e | ecosystem: Host-associated > Plants > Phyllosphere > Phylloplane/Leaf | place: Guanajuato, Mexico | collected 2012-06-04 | reverse complement strand
GTATATGTTAGGTTAGGTCAAGCTAGGTTAGGTTAAGTTAGGTTAGGTTAAGTTAGGTTAGGTAAGGTTAGTATTGCGGTTAAGACCTTTGGCGTTTGCGACTTTTCTCATTTGGCAGTTACGGATTGGCGCTTGCGGCGTTGGCGCTTGTGGTTTTTGACGCTTATGACAGCTACCCGTTTTCACCATACCACTCACCTAGTTTTTCCTCCCAAACAAGTAATTTCATTGATAAATGAATAAAATCATGGTGACAGGTTCTGCATTGTGCATTATTGCTGCGTGCGACAACGCATCTTCGAGTCCTGCCGACGCGCCCTTCGTTAATTTTCACGTGCGCTCGTCTCTCGCGTTGATCTCGCGCGCGAATGCAATCTTGCGCCCGCCAACCCCAACCGAAACCCACCCACAGAAAGCCAGCCAGCCTCCCGCCACCCCCAGCCAACCCCAGCCGCTTGCTGCTCGCTCGCCGTGCCGGCGTGGGGCTCTGCACCAACTGTTCACTTGACGCGGTATCCAAGCGAGGTGCAACACCAGAAATGCACTCTGCTTGATCGCTTTAATACCCTGCAAAGTGCCATCAGAAAATCTCGGACCTATACAGCATGCAAACTTTGAAAATGTGCCGACTTTCGCAGCCGTAAATTATGCTGCTCCATTATTTTGCGGTCGGTTAAAAAAAAGGCTGGCTTTTGGCCTTAAACTTTTTTTGCTAAAGTGAGCGGAGCAGGACACAAGTCTCTCAACCTAACCTTAGTTAACGTAATCGAACGGGCACGGGGAAGCCGGGGCTTCTCGGCAATTAAAAAAAAAAAAACAACAACACGAAGTGACTATTTACTTTCTGCCACATTTAAAAAATGTATTAGGTCGGTTTCCTTTGCGTTCAAAGCTCCTCCCATTTAAAATGCATTGGGTTGGTTTCCGTTGCGTGTTCAAGTCTCTCGTGTATTAACATAGGCGTGCGAATAGAGCTGACCTAAAAAAATATTAAAAAAAAGCTTTTAGATCTGGTAAATCAGATTTTCCAATATTTGTTTGTTGTTAGATTAAATTTATAACGATTTTGGGTTTGGGATAGTGGGAGAGATTTGTCTGCGTTTTCTCTTATTTTTTCAACTCCTCAAACGTAAATCGGCAAAAATGAACAAAAGCCATGCAGAAATTATTTGGCAAAAAACGAGAACCTTTCCGAGTTATAGGACGATTGGACCTCAGAATTGTGTATTTATTATGGCAGCAGTCTATACCGTTAAGGGTAAGCGACGTCACGCTTGGATGCCGAGCGGAGTGGCAGCGAAGAGTAGCAAAGGGCACTGAACTAACACTGTAAATAGTAACCCCTGTTTTAGATATGATGGTAAAATAGGGGATAACGTATATGGGTTATTTTCAAATTAACTATAAATGAATAACCGTAATGGAGTACTCTCGATGCGACGTTTTCATTGATATGGTTGTTAATAGGTTTATCTAAAAACATAACCAAGTTACGCTCTGCCCCTGTCTCACCATCATACCTGACACAAGCGTGGGACTACCTAAAACAGGGGTTAGTTTTTACAGTGCAGGTAACTTTACCGTGGTGAACCTAACCTAGGTATGTTTGTATTTTGTTGATCCTCATAACGTATGGTTGTGGGGTAAAAGCATAAAAAATGCGAGCTTCTCTGAGAGCAAACAGAACATAATGAAATGGCAAGGCCAGCGAAATTGCGAATAGAACAAGCAATTCAGTTTGAACAGCCCCGATTTTATCAGTAAATCGGGTAATTCAATCTTATCTGATAGAGTGGGCTTGGTCAGGACAACTGTCCAGGCCAAGATTAATGACCGTGATCAAGGCTCGGCCGCCCTCTTCTCGCGATACCTACCCTTCGAGCTACAGTAATCCTACTCACTCCATCACATGATAATATTCGCTCACATCTCATTTTCCATTTTCTCCCCCAAATCAGGAATGAATCATCTTCGATACGGTAAAGCCTTGCAGCTCTCTCTTAATTCTTTTCTTTTATTTTTTTTATTATTATTTGTATCTTGAGTACATCAATGAAAACAATACTTGTTGCGTTTGTCCTAAAACCGCTAACATTTTTAATTAATTAGATATATTATGATATATAGGATAATAGATAACAATTTTAGTTTGCTAATAAGATAGACGTATGAAAAGCCGCACATCAAACAAATGGGCTTATTGTGAAGACCTTTCCGTTCATTAATTTATCTGGAAAACTACCCAAAATACGAATTATATGCCCAAAAACGTGAAACCCAAAACAGGAATTTAGGACTTCCTGGTAAAATTACCACAGCATTTTCATTTGTATTTTAGCTATGATTTCACTGTAAAAACTAACACGTGTTCTAGGTATGAAGGTAAAACAAGGGGAAGAACGTAATTTGGTTGTTTATAGAGACCCATGAATAACCATGTCAATGAGAGCTCTCGACGAGACCTTCCGACTAATATGGTTGTTGATAGGTTTATCTTAAAAAATAACCAAATTACGCTCTCCCCCTGTTTCTCCTTCATATCTAAAACAGGTATGGGACTACCTAAAACTGAGGCTACTTTTTATTACTGTGTTAACCCATGACAGCCCAAAGTATTGGGAGTGAAATTCTGCTTAAGAGAAATTGGAAGGATTTTCTCCATTGAAATACGAAATTTTAAGCTTTGGAAAATGCCTAAATTATTAAATTTCAGGTTTCCAGAGGGGCGATATTTTTTAAATTGTGCCAATACTAAACTGAAAAAATCCTCAATTTTTTTTTCTGTTGCCAAACGGCATCGCTGGGCGGTAGTGGGTTAATCACCGTGACCGCCAGGGCCACTGTGTGGAAAGCGTTTGATTAATTCTATGAAATATTAGCCCAAACGCGAATGACAAAGGTTTGGGTGACCATTTAAAAAGTTTCAGCAGAACCCTGAGTTTCATTGGTTTTCTGTCACAAAATTTTCGGTGCCCTCCCGACATCCCTATAAACCTTGGCAATGGTGTAACGTATTTGGATCTATAAAAGCAGGGAATATCTGAAATGAGGGAAGTGGGACAGGAAACACAATGGATAGTTCCTCTTAAGAGCCGGAGAGGAGAGAATAATGCGAAAAAAGCAGGTGGACATTGGGTCCACCAGTCGATCAATATGGGTCACTCCAGCACTTCCCTTCCCTCCTGCTCATCTCGTCCCATCCGCTGCCAATTCGCCATTTAAACCAAAACGGAGGGGGAGGGGCGACACCCTCCACACTCACCCTCTTTCAAGGTCCCTCTGGGGGGGGGGGAGCGCGTGCACAAGCGCAACATGCCTTTGACGGCAACGTACACGCCGACGTGCGTTCACGACCACCGTGTATAGTTTTAAATTATAGTTGTTTGGCAGGTGGAAATTACTGTGAGTGGGTGCTACGTAATCGGCCATGAGCGGAAAAGTCCTTTTAGTTTTGGGTTACGAGTCCGTCGTAATATCTTTAGTTTTGTTCTTCTCCCTATGACAGTTTAAATGTTTCTTTTTTTGTGATAACGCGCGCGAATTTGTTCTGTTTCGTGGTCGCTAGACCAACTTGTCCTCTGTGGGTGGATTCAGTCTTAACCCAATTGTGAATGTAATGACTTCTGAAGACGGGCTTTGACTTTGGCGAATTCCAACGAGTTTTCAGTCCCTTAAAGTGTTTTTAAGACCAAGACTATACTTTTCTCAAAGCGGTAAGAGAGAGCTAATCAATATACGTTAAAGATATTTTTAGCTATGGGAAATCTTCACGGTAAGAAAAATCACAATTATTTCATCACTTTTTCATACACGCAAAAAAGATGACCTTGTCGCCTGTACTGTTTTTTTTGTCGTCGCCTTTACTGTTTTTTTGTCGCCATTACATTTTTTTCAGGAACTGTAACCAAGTAAAAGTTATCGTCTGAAAATTTTAACTTTGACAATGTCATTTTTTTGCGTGATAATTGAAAATTATCTTTGACTGCATAAAAAAGAGGAATTTTATTGTTGTTTTTTTTTTCCATTTGCAAAGAGGCAAGGTTTTTATTTTCGCAGAAAACTCTTTATGTAAACAAAATATTCGTCCTTTTTCTCTAACTCTGTTGGACAAACCTACGAAATAAACCTTCACCTTCGGCAGATATGAACTAAAATGCCCCGCGGTTTTTATCTGAGACATTCTGGCGGCATCTTGATGGGTGCGGATATTCGCATCACGTTCGATGCGTCTCTACCCACAAACAGCGAAGAGCGGTGACCAGCAACACACGGTTGCTGCGCCTGTGGCCTAAGCGCTTTCGTGCAGGAGCATTGCCTCGTCGCAAGTGAGTTTTAGCCACCGCTGGCGCTTCCTTTCGAACTGGGCCTATCCTTGATACTCCTATCATTTTAGGCCTATGTACACAAAAACGCGCGTTTTTCTCGCGCCGTGTGAACTAAAAAATCTCACCTCTTCCTGTGGAGGCATTCCTCGACGCTCTCGAGAGACTGATCCAAAGCGAGTTTGTTGTCCCAGCAGAAGCGCAGCGCAGCGGAACCCAGCAGCGAGTGACAAGTTATATTGTTCGGCGGGACTCGAACTCATCACGGCCTCCCCTCATCTCATTTCCTTGGTCCCTCCACCCACAGCCCGAGTCTTCTCATCGCCGCCGCCGTCAAAATATGTTGATATTTATGCGTTTTGATTAAGTAGGGGAATGCTAGTTGGCTTGCCTGTCAGCTCCCGCCGAATCAAGTGAGGAGTTTATTTTTCCCGGGAAAAGATCAGCACGCCGATCGGCGCGGGTGCCGTTGCCAAGCTCCTGTTATGACTTCGCTGTTCACTGGCTCGGTATAAATCCGTCGCGGCATATTGCGTTCTTAATCTCCAGCATTGTATTTTCTGCGTTCCGTAGTTTTTCGACGTGGATCAATAACGAGGAGCGAAGCAAAAGGCACTAAGCCTAGTTAAACTGGTTAACCATAGGGCTGAATCCGCTTACAGTATACTTCGCAGCAGCGGCGGCATCCAACTTTACTGACTAGGTTAACGCACCTTCTCAGTTATGTCGTGATTCTACGATTATCTCGTGCATTAGAAACTGTTGGACCAAGGTTGAATACCATGGTAGAAATACCCTTTAACCCATAAGAGTTTGCCTAAGTAATGACCGGAAAGTAGCTTTTTACGACGTTTTTGGAAATACACATCAAAAGGACATACGTGTGCCCGCTCAAAATTTGCAAATTTTCAGCCGGCGTGGCATAATGTTCGAACTGCTCGTAAGTATGAATAAGTTTATCTTTTTCTAATATTTATAAAGTATTTTTTATTTTATCAATCTATTTTAGTTTTTTAAAATTTAGTTTTTATCTTTTTTTCCTTCGTTTTTTGGGGGGTTAATGCTATTTTCCCGACATGCATTAACATATGGAGACTTGAACGCACGTAACCAACCTAATGTTTTTTAACTGGGAGGTGACTTGAACGCATCCCAACCTAATACATTCTAAATGGGGCAGTCGGATCAATAGACACCCTTTTATTTTAAAGGAAAATCTTTGTTGTTGCGATTATTGGCGAAAATTCGATTTTGCGATTTCAACCGATCATCAAATTCCGTCTGGGGCGTAAAACGGTCTTTTTTTTCGGCGTTTAAACGCAATATTAGTTGAGTGATGTCCCACTGTGCAATGCACCAAGGGTGCACCCTAAAGCATTGTGATCCACTCGGTTTTGATCGCTAAACTTTTTCCCTCTTTCCCGCGCGTTATCATCGACCGCGGCTCGCGTTATCCGCGGCGGCGGAATCGATTCGTCTTTTTGGAGGAGGTAATCCTCTGTTCTATGCGTTGGCGTATGCTTTTGCCGTAGGATTAACGAACTGCAGTGGCGTTGGGTGTTGCGGCCGATCAAGACTTGCTGATGGAACGTCTTGCCGAGCCGAGGGAATCCTTGCAAACGCTGGTAGACCGGCGCAACGCCCTCCCCCTCGCCTGCTCCCGTGGGGCAGCGACGTCAATGGGCTACTTGACCGATTTTTATCGAGATAGTCATCAGAAAGAGCTCAAAAAATGACAAAGAAAAAGTCAAAAGCAGCCCCTAGATACAATCAGCCGATCGCCCGTAAATTGAGTTCAAAGTTGCCTGTGACGTCATCGTCATAGAATCCGTAAATCTTGACGAATTACGGCCGAATTCCACGTCTGCCTTAGCTTTATTTTACCTTGAGGTAGGTTAGGTTAATCTAGAAGAGGCTGGTCTACGAGGTACCTCGTGCCCCTCCGCTTGTCTCCAAGCCTAATGCCGCATATCGGTGGTTATTGTATGGGCCTAGCAACTGCTTCCGAGAGGCGAGCGGCACATTGCCTGCGACGATGAAGGATTCTACTCAAATAAAAATCTCAACCTTAAAAATTGAGGGTGTTAAGTACGAAGTTTTTGTAGCCGGGAGCCAAACATGCGACTCTTCATATTGACCAAGAGTATATGGTTTGAGGTAAAGCACAGCAAGGAAAATGGACAGATAGGGCGATGGATACTATGCACTCGGTTTAAGCTGGTAGGGCGGGCGGGGCTGGGGGGGGGGGGGCGGAGCTGAAGGGGGGGGGGGCGTGACTGGCGAGGCGAAGCGCTCGCTTCGTATATTCGGGGGTTGTTTGCGGTTAAATAGGTCATCGACGGTCATCGACTAAGCTGCCGTGCCGTCTGTTCGGGCCGGATCCGCAGTGTTGCCAGATCGCACTTTTGTAAGTTTTAACCACGATTAACTCAAGATACCTGTAGATAATCGAGCATACTGCTTGCGTTCTAGATCGCTCTTGAGCCGAACAGTTCAAAATAGCATTCATCGCTCAATTATCTTTACCGGTTAAAAATTTAACAGTGCTTAAAATTGACGAAGTCGTGAAATCGGGGGGCATTCGATAGCGCTAACGCTGCAAGCGCCAGTCCGTAACCGCCAAACGAGAAAAGTCGCAAACGCCAAAGTTCGTATAGGTTAGGTTAGGTCAAGTTAGGTTAAGCTTGGTTATGTTTGGTAAGGTTAGTGTTGCGGTTAAGACCTTTGGCGTTTGCGACTTTTCTCGTTTGGCGCTTGCGGCGTTGGCGCTTGTGGTTTTTGGCGCTTATGACAGCTACCCGTGAAATCTGGGCAGAAATGGATCGGCCTTGGCGCGGGTCGGTCGGTGGTGCGGGCCGTTTGCCGGCCGATCACCGATCAGGTTCGCCCCGCGAGAGGACGTGACCCGTATGAAGATGACGTCGTCATCTTGAAATAACGTCCTCTTTTAGGCAAACGCGTTGTTTTTATTGATCAAGGGGGATGGCTTACGGTTAGAATAAGGGCCCATATTGTATACACAATCGTCAACCCCTTAAGTAAGGTATTGGTTGTGCCGACCAATCTTATCACGCAGGAACGCATAAGATTGTGTTTACGTCCCGCTTAAGTCGTTTTGAGATTTCCAATGTCAGTCTGTGTCACGCAGCAGATACTGTATATCTTGCGTGCCCTCAAGGGCCACCTGTTATTTGCCATTCGAGAATATACGTGCTGCTTTGATCCTGAATGAACCCGCGTTTTGGGTAGATCGTTACCTGTTTTAGGTGTGCACGTACAGTACATTGCGTGTAACGAGTATTTTTGGTTAGTTTTTTCTGACCCATCGATCTCCATATTAAAACAAAAGCGCTATGGTGTGAGCTTATCATTACTCTCATGATTGATGTATATCTCTAAACGTGACCTGTTCCTGTGAACGTTTTTTACTGATTGGCCCACCCAAAACGAGCAAATTTTTCAGTGTTCACGGAGAATATGACTCATTGTTGCATCAACAGAAAGTTTTGTTAATATAGCCTCGTCAAACGAGAATTGTTGTGGAGACCATGTCAATTGTTACAACAATATGAATTGTTACCCCAACACTAACACTTTTCGCCGCTAACAATAGTGAAACTGTCATCATAGCAATATTCTGGTTTGCTGAGGCTATATTTACAATAAACGTTTTGTTGAGGCAACAAAATCACTTTCTCACTGCTGTGTTCCGTATACTGCTCGGCTAAGTGTACGTAATGTAGAACACGCAATACCGTGGAAAATTTAGCCTTTCGGTAAAGCTTCGAAAAAAGTCCGGAAAATCGTCTATCACCGATATCGGCCGGTTAATGATTAATCGGCTGTTCCAAAGATAGGCCGAGCTGGGTCTGTGAATACGCAAGCATGGAATTTTTGGTTGTGTCCTGCATAAATCAGCCTGACCTCACACGTTGTTTTGTGACAATTTTTCGTTGAGAAAAGTACCTGCGGCAGTTTCGTTTTTTACAACCCTGCCGTGAGTCATCCGTGTAATGGGCCATTGTTTGTGGACTTATCTGGCGAGTTGTGTCGGAGCGAAGGTGGAGCATCGTATGAATCTGATCTCTATTGATCAGAGAGAGGGCGAGGTTTACGCATCTTCAAGTATCCCACCTGAGGGCTCTTTCACTCACAGAAATGTGGTTCGGATACCAAAAAATTGTTTTCTTATTGTGACAAAACAATTTTTTCTTGTCTTAATAATTCTTTTCTTGCTGTCTGAAAAAAGTTCTTCTAGCAAGAAAACAATGTTCTTGCAAGAAAACAAAATTTTTTGGTTCAAGGATAAAATCCTTGCGGATAAAAATGTTTCGTCACTATATTGAGAAAACATTTTCTTGGCTATCAGAAATCATTTTTGTGAAAGTAGAGATATCGCCACCTTGGTGAGGCCACCTTGTAATCTCTATGATTTTTGTTGGGAATTGTTGATTCGATCCGAAACTTCTCCATTTGATTTGAATAGCAGGGAACCCAATCATGGTAGCCTCACTTAACACCGCCTCTATTGGAGCAAGCGAATGTCGAGCGATCACGGAGAAAAACGCATTGAGCAAAAAACCTTACGTAACCCAACTCAACCCATAACTTATCTAACCGCCTGAACGTTACTTTGAAACCTAAACCAAACACCTAGCCGATCCAATTCTAACCGAACTTCGCCCGATAATCCCTCGCAAACTTATAAAGTTCGTCCTAACCACGAAAATTTAATGAGCCTAGCTTAGCGTTTCAGTTTCCTTACAGTTAAAGCCCACCCTTATACTCTTTCAAGGTATAATTATACAATAATTACCCTCTTTTAGTCCCTTCCGCTCTTTCTAAAAACGACGCGACTGCTCTATTTTTGGCCATACTTTTCGGAGGCCCTCGAATTGCGAATAAAGGGCGACTGTTCCTCACTTTTAAAACTGTAGAGAGCTGAGAAGGAAGTGGTTTTTAAGAATGCTTGGCAGCAGAAAAAAGTAGTGAGTCCTTAGGGAAAAGGCGACTCATTTCCTAAATGCATCGTCGTCTAAATTTAACTTCGATGAACAGTGCGTTAAAGTTTCATCGTGAGGAATAAAGGCCAGAGTAACTTGACTTCCACTCATTTAGTTCTCGTGAACAGATGAATGCGCCTTCCCGGCAACCGCCCTACACGGGTGTGTTGCGTTTGCCTACCTGTGCTTCGCATCAGCCAAGCACCCGCCTGAATCATGTTACCTTTGTATTCGTTTCCTAAAAGGACGATGGAACCCATCTTCCACTTCGAGGCTAGAAAAGAATGGAAGTATTTTCATTTTTTTTATTTTCATTTTAAACCTTTCTAACTTTTGTAGTCCAACGCTAGTGCCACCACTGACCTACATTTGCCAATGCCACCTAAGGACCTCCGTCCATATAATGTTTGTCAGCTGACTCACCAAGGGACGGTACACAAACCACGTCCGTAAAGGGGGGGAGGGGGTTTCCTTGTAAAACCTCGTCAAACCACGAAGGGGGAGGGGGGCCGATAAAAACCACGTGGTTTTTCTTGGCTGAAACCATGGAGAGACCCGGCACATAAGAGATGGTAGTCTTTAAATGCGAATTTTTCCGGGTCCCCGCCGCCCCTTCTCTTCGTTCGCAATCATCTCTTCCTTCGTATTGTATCGTGTATCTTTCATAAAATATAGCAAATAATAATGATAACCAGTGTTCTTTTGTGACGTAAACAGCCTGCCGGTACATACCCATATTTTTTTCCAAAAATGCCATGTGTTTTTTTTTTTGGGGGG
>Ga0058701_10006111_pt1 | contig 10103 bp, 4 predicted proteins | sample AgamicOrMae_FD_97039 | JGI IMG/M metagenome (GOLD analysis project Ga0058701, IMG submission 97039) | Agave microbial communities from Guanajuato, Mexico - Or.Ma.e | ecosystem: Host-associated > Plants > Phyllosphere > Phylloplane/Leaf | place: Guanajuato, Mexico | collected 2012-06-04 | reverse complement strand
AGTATTTATTACACGTTCTACGCTCTTGTTCCTTGCATAGTCAAATCTTGCTAAACTAAATAACTACCGTATCGTAATTGATTAATCAATTATCTATGAAGACAATCTTTTATTTGAGAACGAAAAAGTAGCTCAAAGTTTATGGTTTTTTCTCTTCTTCGCCTACTTTTACTTTCGCCTCCTTCTATAGAACATCCCTAAGTGTTTGCACGTGTCAAGTACACAGTTAATGTTGCAAATTTAAAAGCATTAGTGATTCAAATCATTAAATGGACGATCTCCTTCGTCCCTATCTTGCTTTCGAACAAAAAATATAAATTTCCAAAAAATTCCAATTTTTCGGAAATATTTCGGAAATATTTCCAAGATTTTAAATTTCGGAAATTTTCCGAACACTAGTTAAGTTTAGTTAGGTTAGGCAAGGTTAGTATTGCGGTTAAGACCTTTGGCGTTTGCGACTTTTCTCGTTTGGCGGTTACGAATTGGCGCTTGCGACGTTGGCGCTTGTGGTTTTTGGCGCTTATGTCAGCTACCCATTAGACGCGATTAAAATTTACGAAATTGCGGAATCTAGGATCTCACCTCTCTTAGGCCCGAAATATCATTCCTCGTCGGGCCTGTCTTGGGGTCAACCACATCCTGCATGGAAGGCAATTTCAGCTTATTCCATTCGTTGGAAGGGAAGGAATAAGTGCCCTGGTCTGTGGCACCGCCGCCGCCGCCGCCGGCGCCGCCGCTCATGTCGCCGTAAGGGCTCTGGTCGTCGGACTCCCCTTCTTCGCCCTCAGCGTCGCTGGCGGTGTCCTCCGAGTCCTCCTCGTCGTCCTCACCGCCCTCATCGTCCTCCGTCACGTCCTCCTCATCCGCTTCGGCGTCCTCGTCACCATCGAAGTCATCCGCGTCCGCAGCGAAACTCGCGTCTGAAAACAACACGGAATACAGTCCAGTCTCCGTAATTAAGTTATTGAAAGTCATAAATTAATAATAATTCTCGTATCCTGGCGATGTCCGATATGAAATTGTTGTAGCGCAAGGGATAGGCCGTGTGAGTAGAATAGTGGCTCAGCTACTCACAAGAGTCCTAGTCTAATTTAACCCATAACAGCCCAAAGTATTTGGAGAGAAATTTACCTTAAGAGAAATTCAAAGGATTTTTCTCATAAAATTACGCAATTTTAAGCTTTGGAAAATGCCTGAATGATTGAATTTCAGGTTTCCAGAGAGGTGATAAATTTTAAATTGTGACAAAATTGAACTATAAAGATCTCTAAAATATTTTTTTTTTTGTTACCGAACGGCATCGCTGGGCGTTAGCAGGTTAAGCTATCTTTTTCAGAAGGTCAAATTTCAGCTAGAATTCTAGAAAAGTTATTCATCGAACGCTTGCCCACACAGCAAATAGACGTCTAACACTAGACGATCTATAGATGGGCTATCTTCTGCCGCAAATCTGATGTCTATTAGACGTCTATGTTCGTCTATTAGACATCTAGACGTCTACGTCAACGAATGGTAGATCCCTCTGAACATTGTACGGATTAGACGTCTAATATATGTCTAATAGACGTCTAATATACATAACATTTGCGGCGACGTAGCCCATCCATATATCGTCTGATATTAGACGTCTAATTTATGTCTAATAGACGTCTAATAGACATAATATTTGCGGCCACGTAGCTCATCCATAGATCGTCTCGTATTAGACGTCTATGTGCTGTCTGGTTGACTATTAGCTTATGGCTTAGAACTCCAGACTGTTGGCCAGAACGTGAATTAATGATGTATGTTGCTAAAACAAAAAAAAAACCTGGAATACTCGAGCAGATAAATAGCGTTTTCTCAATGATGATAAATCTTCTCGCTGATGACTTACAGTCTCTCAAATCTTTGAGCATGATTTCCGCAGCGCTCCACGACGAGCTGACCATCGAGCTAAGCTGCATCTGGGCAGCCAACCACCAAACCCGGCTAACGAGCCAGTTCATAGACCAGTGAACAGCTGCACCAATCGACTGCCAACAGAAAGAGAAGTCAGAAACCGTCCAAAGCCCAGCAAAACTCGACATTCCGTGTCGTTTACCGCTGTTGGAGCGGCTGGGCGAGCAGGGGCAGAGCTGTAGTGGCTGTCAGAGTCGAAGCAAGCGCCTTGATAATCCATCACGGCGACCTTCTTGTAAATCCGATCCTGGACCAGCGAGTCCATGATGGTTCCATCCACCTGACCGAAAAATCGGCCCGCTTCGTCCGGAGACTCGGACAAGATGATGAAGCCGTTGTTGTCCAGGATGTAGCAGTCCAGCTCGTCCGACGCGCATGTTTTGCTGCATTTTTTATTCGTACACTGCAAAAAAGGCCGATTCTTACTTCCGATATCGTCATAATTCAATCGACTGGGTGACGAAAGCTACAGCACAAGGTTGAGTATGCTCTCGAATTTCGACTTACCGAGGATGTGATATTGAGAAAATGGGTTGCGAGAGTGGTTTGTCGGTATTGGATGCCCACAACTCCTGCAGGAGCTCGATGTCCCTTGTTTTCGACGAAGAATGCATGGGTAGCAGTTACCAAGGGCTTTCCTCGTAGTCCTAAACATACGTGAATCATTCGTGAGGAGCGACTGAGTAGCATAGCCTACACGCATAACACCCATGCAAAGTGGGTTGCCTACCCACCAGCTCCTTAACTACAAGCCGGTTATTTCAGATGATACTGCGTGAGGTTCGTAGGATTATTTTAATGAGATAAGATTGGGTTTCTGATTGAGTAACGTTAGGTTTCATCCAGTAGCGTAAAGAATTTGGATTATATAACGCAAAGGCGTGAATTTTTGCTAGCTCCGTGAACATTTTTCTAGTCTACGTAAGTTTTAACTTTACCTCCGTCAAAAGGAACTGAATAGACGAAGGACTCGGGTTCAATACGATGTTGTTCCACAGCTCGTTTGTACCACACCTCGTCGATGGACCGAAGATTTCCTTCGCTGAAATGCCTGAAGAGACAAAATTCGTTAACAAAGTCCGGCACTTCCGGTTCGCGTAATCGCGTTTCTGGTTTGCGATATCGCTACTTACGTCTCTGGATCTTCTTTGTCCCACGTATTTTTATCACTAATAGAACCATTTTCGCCGATATTTTGCCATCTTAAGAGTCCGCTCCGTGTTGCGACGAACGTCAAAGTTGGGCCGAACATTTGGTAACCGATTCTGTAACATTAAATTGTGTGTTAAAAACAGTCATTTCCTATGACCAGCCTTCTATTCTAAAACCCGTACCACACCTGCTTCGCGCTATTTTACATTCCGCAACGCACTAATGCGTTACATGTTCGTAAAATAGGCTTTTACGAACAAAATGCGCGACTTTAAGTTTTAACTTATCACCGCCCCACGTTGCTATCAAAAACTAGCAAAATTTGACCTTAGACAGGTTCTTATGAAATCATCACTATGATGTAACTATTATCATCGTAAAAAAAAACATTAAAAATTAAGTAGTTTTTAATTCGTTATCATTAGATATTTAATAATAAAAATTTATACAATCAAAATAAGTTTCTTTTTTTACCCTTATAAGGCTAATAAATTGTTGAAGTTGCGCTGATATTTAATACTTCTTTACATTAACCTGAAAAGGTTGGAGAATGTTCGTTGTTTTTCACTTTCCAAGCGGCTCAAAAGCTATCCATTATTCAGAAATAACTTATTAAGATGATAAGTTCGTTCCCGCTGATAACAAAATACAAAAGATATTTAGAGCTACAAGGTTTCTAATCACACAATCTTCGGCAACGAACGTATCAATTTCAGCAGGTGATAATACAGCTAGAAGAAGGCTTTGCTTCGAAAGCATTTTCTTCCATGAAAAATATCGCCACCAAAAAAGTTCCTGAGAGTCAAAAATGTCAAAAAAATAGGTTAGGGTTAGAAAAACAACGAAAATATCTTGTTTTGAACGACTATAGCAAATTCAATTTGTTTGCAACTACAAAAACTAGATTTAATATCTTTCTGCCCATTTCGGCTCAAAACGTTTCAAGAGTAAAAAGATATTTTCGTTTTATTCGGAGAACATAGACAAGCTAATTTCAAAGAAATATTACAATTGAACAACTTCTGACATAGGTGTCTATGCTCTCTGAACCGTGTTCGTTACACAAATATCCTCATGTTTGCTGCATGGGGGAAAAAATTCGTGAACTTACCAACATCCTTGAATTCAAAATAAAAATAACAATGATTAGTCTATGCAGTAAACGGAACGTTACACTAAACGGTTTGCAAAATCAATTATGAATACAAAGTTTTCAAAAGAACTTTTATACAAAAACAGAGCGAATTAATATAAGCTCCCGAAACTGTGTATCCGTTTTTGCTCTGCAAGCAAACACAGGATTCCCGAAAGAGCGGAAGTTGATACAAGAATATTCTTAAATTCAGTATTGATGCTCTTGCTTGTTGAATGTGATAACGTCCCGTTTACGAGCGAAGTTTCACACAGAAAATAGAGTTGGAAGGAAATTCAGCTTAATTTCCTTCCAGCTTATTCAGATTAATACACAGCAAAAAGTGAGGAATGTGAATGTGTTAAATCAACTTCTACGTGAACTTTCGTAATATTCTAAGATACAAGTTGGTGTTTAAAGCTCTTTGAAGTGATATCTATTTACAATGACTACGAGAAACTATTTCAGTGCAATTTTTTACATGAGTCAAAAACTTTGTTCGAACAAAATAGAGGAAAGTTCTAAGAATCGCCTATGTCGGCTGTTTTTTGAGAACCAAAATTTTATCCTCTCGTTTTTCTGAGCCCACTTGATGATGCTTGGCCATCAAGTGTGCTCGAGTATCTTTTAAACCTTTTTTTTCACATGGGTAAATTTCGCGACTAAAATCCTCACTACAACAATCGATTCCAGGAATCACAACACACAAATCAGGGACAAAAATACTTGTTCTTTATTTCCAATCAGCAGCTCAGGATCCCAGCGGCAGCATTCTAACAACTCGTCAACTACTCTCGTAAATATGAAACTCGTTTTACTTTACCTTCGAAGTAATTCCATGAGTGTTGTTAACGGGCTATTGTAACAAGGGAGGTTTAAGACAATTAGAACTATGTGCGTTTAGTGCAATGTTTGCAGAGACGGCCATCTTCACAAAAATCTTTTCCACGCATTTTTTTAAAGTAAAAGTTAGGGCTTAAACTATTTAAGTTTTCTGTGGAGATCTTAATAAATAATTAGACGAAAAAATAGCAGAAGGTTTTGGGTCAAAACACGTAAAATAGCGTTTTGAAACTGATTGACTTTTTTACTTTTGAAAATTTGAGAGAGTGTTTATAAGTAAATACAGAAGTTAGACATATTCTTCGTTTTTGCCGATATTTTCAGTGTTTGAGCTCATAGGGATAAACTACGCGTTACGTTTACTGTAAACGTTTAGTTTGCAAGAAAGACGACCAAAAATCATTTGAAAATAATGTCGAATAGTTGAAAAAAAATGCTGTTGGAGTTTTGTGAAGCTCTTGCATGCCGTGTACAAATGAAAGAAGCATTTAGTGCACATTTCCTTGGTGAGCTTGCGTGAAAACATTTTAGAACATCGAACACAAAAGCACGTTGGTGGGAAACCAAAATTTCAAAATTCAAAACGAAAAACTCAAGATATTTCCATTGGATATTAAAAACTACACCTCTGTTTACACATCTTTTCTGAGGTGAATTTTAAAATTCGTACAGTGAATGTGCAGCCTGCTCTTGTAAACTTAGCTAACAACTTACCAATCCTTGAGTGCAAAAATAACACCGGAAAGATATCCCTATATTGAACAGGCTTTTTAAAGCTTTTCACCTCAGATGTCAATAAAAAGAACATTACGAATAATAAAATCGAACCTTTCGGTATAAAGGTATATCAAAATGACCTAAAAATAAGGCCAGAGGTTTAGCTTAATAAAACTGATTTTTCATGGACTGAATATAACTTCTCCAGACAATGCAGTAGCTTTTTATCTTCTCCTGGCGTTAATGCGATATTCGATAACCTTCCTTCACATAATTCAGTCTTTCCCATAACGGTACTTGGAGTGCAAACTTTGAATTGCGTTTCCTAAAAAAAAATGATTGCTCTCGTTGAAACACTACATTGTTTTTCTGATTTTCCTAATCAAAAGTAAATTTTCTACGCATATTTACATAGCAAGTACAAGCAACATGTTTGTGTAATCATTAAAAATATCAGTAGTACGCAAAAAATGAAACGCCTTCAACTGTAATGTAACGTATCGTCCCTGAATAGGCACTGCCTTAGGGACTGCCATATAAAAATAATAATAATAAAAAAAAATCATAAAAATTTCGGTAGAACCCGGATTTCTTGGGTCGAAAATGAACAAAACAAACTCAAAATTACCACATACCGTGCATACACATATCCATGCCGGGGACTTCATGCATCGTGATCATAACATCACAGAGGTGCTCTCTTTTAAGCCCGCCTCGTTTCGGAGAAGGGCTTTTTTAAATTTTATCCTATCAGATTATTTCGTAAAACTTTAAGTTGAGCGAGGTTTTAAAGTTCCAGAACAGGAAAAATATTACTTACTCATTATCTCTGTCTCCTGATATTTTGGACCATTTTTCGAGAGTTGCAGTTATTGCAGCGTCGTACACCAACGACTGGACCAATTTTTTGTCACCTGTAAATAAAGATCAGTATGTTAATATCCTCAAAATACAATTGAGACCGAAAATTGTAAACTTCAATCTTTACTTACAGTAATAGGAGTCTCGCTCTAGCTTTTTGTTTTGCTGGGGACCTGAAAAGCAAAGAGAGAAAAATTTAGGTAAAGGCACGAAATCCTGCGTAAAGAGGCGTCGACAGGGGCGAGGTTTAACACCCTCTCTACCCATCGATCTAAGATGTCGACGAAAATGCACAGAATAAGAGCCAAAACGAACAATATAGATAAAAATTAGGAAAAAAATAATTTGTTAGGAGTCGAGATAAAGAAGCCCAGTGTTGCCAGACAAAACTTAAACGCTGAACATTCCCGCAGATTCTCCGAAGGAATACCGAGAGCGGTGGCTTTATTTTATTCCTCCATTAATTCTTGTCTCAAATAGAAGAGCGACTTCTCGTCACTCGCATAAAAAGTAGCGCTGAAATCACGTATCTGAAGTGGACGCTACTGCTTGCATAGGCAACCATAAATACACGAACGCACTCAGGATTGCCTAGGCGCATCTCCGCAGGGGCGACCAAATATTCTTCAATACACGGTAAATTTTCAAAGCGACCCCTCCTAATGAAAATCCACAAACTGCGAAATGCTTTTTCCTATAACCCACCAAATGCTGTGTGCTTGTTCCGATAACCGAGGTGCAACTGCTATGTGCTTGTTCCAATAAACGAGGTGGAACAACACATGACATGGAACATACAAGCTTTAAAGTGTCCAGTGTTCGGACGTACCGTCTGAAGGCTGTGACGTCCAGTGCCTCTGTGACATCCATTTCCATCCAGGACGTCGAAAACGATGCAAGAACTCGAGGAACTGTTGTTCAGGCGATTCGAAGTGATGATCCGTAGCGTAGTTGTATTCGCAGTACGTCCTGGAAAAGAAATTATTCCGGATCGGATTTGATACATTACTCCTCTATCAGCAAGTCACTAGCTCAATTCGTTAGTGTACTTACCAATCTGGGTGAATCCTCCATTGGTTGCCTTTGAAGACATCAGATACTGAAAGTCAAACAATAAAGTGTTATCTTGATGACATAATTTGTTCTAAATGATAACTAAAATAATACTTCCAACGTGAAGGTGCCAGGTTCAGAAGGCTAGTTCGCACTTGCAGTCTTAAAAGAAGTGATCGCTTCAACTATTTCAAAGTTCCGTAACTTTGGATCGGAAAGAGATACGACAAAAAAAAAGCTAAATCAAATTGATAGATCTCTTAAAGATGTAGAGATTGTATTCAGTGCATATCTCTCTCCGTTTCAAAGTTACAGGGGTTTAAAAAAATTGGAGCGATCAATACTTTTGAGGCAGATGGTACATCGGTTAGATGTTTTGAACGTTCAGTGAATCAGTCAGGTTGTCAGGTTTGGTGTGGTGCCTTGAGGTTTCCAGGTTTTGTGAGGTGCTCAGGAAAGATTTCCAGGTTTGGGTACTTTGAAACTCACAATTAACTTTGCTTAATTTGATTTCCTCCTCTCCGTCAACTTCTACCATCCCATAGCCTTCCGGTAACGCCAACCCAAGAGAGAAAGGGGTATCCGAGATCGGGTAATAGAAGTACTTATTCCGTCTTGTTGAAACCCTTTTCTGTAAATTGAAAAAAATTGATTAGAATCTGGTCCTAAATTAGTTTTGTCGGGTTAAGAACTTATACTCACCATATCGTTGTAATGAGTTTTAACGGTCATTTCAATCTCTCCTTCTTTTTGTTCGACCATGTCATGGCGGAGCTGGAAATAAAACGCCATTTTATTGGACTATTCGCACTTGCACGCTTCGTGCTAATAACTAGTTACTTACGTCAAGTAAAACTGAATGATTTTCACGGTTGTTCGAATCAGTATCAACTAATTCAACTTCGGCCAAATCTACGCTGTTGTACTCCGGTTTTAGCGTGTCCTGAAACTGAATAACGTTGACGATTACAAAAGGCGATCTTAAAATTGAAAAAGACTTTCACAATGACGTGATTATTTCTAAGACACGTGTAACTAGCCTGACCTTCAATTTAAAGAGAAAGCGTTCCGCAGGCTAACTAACAATGTTAGTTTTTAAGTTCGGTAAGGTTTGGTTAAATTTAGTAAGGCTATTTTTTAATTTAAAATCATTACGGAAAATGGGTGCCTTGAAGCCTTGGTGTCTCCAATCAGGATTACATAATACGTAGCGTACACGTGCCTTGGAAATAATTATTGTAAGATAAGATAATAAGTCTTTTATGCAACTTAAGGCTTTTTCGGCTTGTGTACGCGTTGCACGTACTTTAAAAGATTAATTGCCAGAAGCACATTAAGTTGACTCAGCTACAAGCAGTTTTCTTTGCGCTGTAAGAAATGCTTGCCATATGGTCTCTCGCCAGTTCCAAAAAAATAACAAAAAAAAAAAAGAAATGAAACATGAAAATATAACAAGCATAAAGCCAAAGCAAGAAGCGGTGCAATTGTGCTAAAAAAATACCAGTTAGATATTAAAAATCAGACATATAAAAAATAATATCAAAATTCGAAATATCCAATATAAATACGACGAAAACTACGTTTAAAACAAATACAGCAAAATGACTTAAAAATGGGTCAAAAATGTTGTACTTTATTTTGGTAAAACAACAACGTTTACAACAAAATCGTAAGTAAATCTAACCATTAAATTACAAAAATATACTTCGTAGCACACATAGAAATATCGTAAGCTACCGACACCTATGAACAATAAAAATATATCTCCACACATAGTTCTCTCATTACTTGTAATTACCTTCGTATGTTGCGGCTGCATGGGGGTAAGTACGTAAGAATAAGTAAAAGTGATTTTGTAAAGTATAAGTGACTTTCTCCTTATATCTTTATTAGGCAGCCTGACGTTCTCGGTGCGACAAAGAAAGAGTTCCCGCAAAGAAAAAGGTGCAAGTGAAACGGCTAGCCTAGGTTGGCACTACACATAACACTACAAAGTACATTTTGTTTCCCGGTGAGGTTAGTCGAGATCATGCAATTCGTGTAGAGGCAAAGTAGCTCCAAGGGGTTGTCCATAAGCAAGGGGGCGTCCTTAACTTTCTTCACGTCTAAAAGATACGAAAGGAAGGAGTTTTGCCTCATAAATTATGAATAAGTCAACTGAAAGGGATCGTAAAATGGTCGGAAATCTTTTCACGTAATGCAAAAGCGGTCCCTAATCGTTATTTAGAAGGGTGTCGGGCGTGAAGACAAGGCAAAGGTACTTTGACGGTGAAGACGTAATTTACGGATGGTCCCTAAAATCTATTACTACTGAGCTCTGCTCATGAGAATGCTGCGATTTTGGCGAAAATACACATTTGGTGGTTCGTTCATTTGGGTAAGAGAGGTTTTTGACTACCCCTTT
>Ga0058701_10006110_pt1 | contig 10103 bp, 3 predicted proteins | sample AgamicOrMae_FD_97039 | JGI IMG/M metagenome (GOLD analysis project Ga0058701, IMG submission 97039) | Agave microbial communities from Guanajuato, Mexico - Or.Ma.e | ecosystem: Host-associated > Plants > Phyllosphere > Phylloplane/Leaf | place: Guanajuato, Mexico | collected 2012-06-04 | reverse complement strand
GTCCCACAAACCAAAGATGGTGGTAATGTTAAAAGTTTCGAACATTACGGAACCCAACACCTCGGGAAGGCTAATTTTAGCGCGAGGCATTGCGGTAATGTGCTAAACGTTTTGCTACCACCATGTTAGTCTAGGCATAATTCATGACGATCTTTTTTTTTTCTTTTGTGATATTGGCCTACATTGTAAATGACCATCTACAAACGTTTTTGTTTTATCAGTGATAAGTTACTGCAGTGTTAATGTACGAAATGAAGACAAGCGGAGGATTATCGCCCTGAATTACAGCAACAACAACCATAAAATACGGTAACCATAACCGTGAAATAACTGTTTGCCACGGATTGCGGCGATTCTTACCCCTAGACAAAACGTTACCCCTTGTTTTTACATGGTTATTGTTACCAGATACCATGGTTAGACCAGTCGTATTTTGCGGTGAGAATTTACCACGACCCCCGATAATTACCGTATCTATTTCTGTTCTTACCTAAAATTATGGTAAATACAGCAATACGGTACGGTAAGTATCGTGAATTAGCGTGGAAAATGGTGACATACCAGTTACCCCAAACAATTTAACTTTATCATATTATTGATGCCATAAAATGTGTGCATTGTGTTGCTTGTAGTATGACTACTGGATTTCCGGTCGCGGCGAGACCACTTGAGGTTCATGGAAAAGTGTCAACTTGTACAGATCCCGCGACGTTGCCATTCTTGTAGATATCTGTACTGTACATCGGCTTTGTCGGGGAACTTGGTGTCGTGTTGTAGCGTGCTGTTTGTGACTGATGCTGAAATCTCTTCTGTACTAAAATATTTGTGTAACATTGCTTGCTGTAATACATATGTTTTTTTAACAAAGCGACGGATTGGTGTTACTCTTTTTGTCCTAAAACCACGAAAGTGACAAATACAAAGAAACTTGTTCAATACTCGGAGGAGTTTGGAGGGAAAAGGCGCTACGGTTATTTCTGATAAATAACCCGCGCCTGCTTGAGGACAGCAGGGTTGCTACAAGACCTGGAAATCGGATATACTGGAATGTCAGGGAACAAAAAAAGTGTCAGGGAAATGTAAGGGGAAAACCCAATTATAATACAAATGTCAGCAAAAAAACATGACGCTGTGGGAAAAAAATGATGCGTGCTCCTTGAAATCGGGAATGGTAATAACTGACCGGTTGAAAATATCAGGGTAATTCGAAGGAAAATAATCGGGAAATCACGGAAAAGTCAGGGAAATTAAAGGTCCAAGTTTTGTGGTGTCTCTGGAGAGGTATACGCGAACGGTCTTTTTGGGATCTGGTGAATAGATCGTTGTTGATTGCGAGAAAAATCAGTCGGGAGAAAAGCGAGAGCGAAAAGGAAGATGGCAGCCTGGCTACCAATCTTTTTCCTTGCTGAGTCAAAAACAAGTTTTATGACATAATTCACTGAATGTAGCCGTAATTAAGACTGGAAAACAACTGTACAAAAAGTTTGATTCGAAAGTCATTCTGCTTATTTTCAACAAAAGACAGAGTTCAACCTTTTCTATTTTTTCTCTGTATGAGTAGGACACCTTCCCTTGACGCTGATGCTGAAATTGCTTTAAAATGACGCGGGATAATCTAGGTACCGGTAGGTTGAGGCAGAAAACGGGATTGGAGCTATGTTTTTTTTATTTTTTCTGTCATGGTGATATAAATTTAGAAAAGGGCCTCATTTGACGAAACATTGCATTTACTCACAGCGCCTTGGCCTTGACAAATGACACAAATCTTGACTGCCAGTTTTTACTCGCAATATCGCATTTTTAAATGCACCAGTTCAGTTTTAGTAATGGTATTTCGCATCCTATTACCGGTGCCGCGCATTTTTTTTTCCCTTTGCTACAAGTGAGAATAATGGTTCACCTCATATTCCTTTTATTTTTGCCGTGGAAGCTTGATATCGTGTTTTTTTCTTCTTCTTTCGAAAGGTAATGGGCTGTTAATTAAAGTTGGGCAAAAAGTCGCGCCTTCGTCCGTGCGGCGGTGATAAAGATCCTCTAATAGGATCTACGTATAGGCGGTAATGACCATTTACACAAACGGTGTTTTCAATATTTCCTTGATATTGTCAAAATGACGGAAAAAACCTTCCACGGTCTTAAGCATCTATCAAAATACAAGCTTTAATAACATTCAGAAGAGTTGCGGGCGAATATTCAAAATACTTGACTGTGAGAAAAACGGAAAAACGACACTTTTTCTAACCCCTGTAGCCGACGATCTTGCAACCCCCACCCCTTCTCCGCAGCAAACGCTTCGCAACCCCTGAATTAAGGTCCTAGGAGGTCCTCTACAACCGCCGGCTCAGTACTCGAATCTATACCTATAACAATACTTTCGCGCTGCGTGATTGTGTTTACCTTAAATAATGCTGTAAAGTGTCCAGTGTAAAAGGTATGCTGGAACTACAAGCTAGTGACTTTTGTGGACGTGACTTTCCGGTTCAGTGATGACACTTTGTCAAGAGTGAGGTACCCATAACCTCTCTAAGCAAACAAACTTGTTTTGGGCCCCCTTTTTTCGTACGTACCGGTAATTTTAAGTGCAAGAGTGCACGTTTAGATGTGCTTGTCCTAAGCAGCAATAAAGCTCGTCACAGTACGAGTTCTTTATCGGTGTTGATACAAATGAATCGGCGAAAGAAAACACAGTGAACGACCGTCTGAACTTACCCACGCTTTCTCCGAAGGATGTTGTGTAATCCACCGTGTCAACCAACTGGTGAGTAGATTCTGCTTATTATCCTGTGTAATCGTAACACCAAAACGGCAGATCCCGCACAGAACAAGGCACATGACACATGATGATGACACGAAACCACGGTATATGAACACCTGCTTGCACACAACTGTTCAGGCGACTAGTTTCAAAGGCCTATTTTTCTGACGAAAGTCTTTTTGATTTCGACCCTTTACCACTGGTCTCCACACTATCAGCGATTCGTCGCGTAGACCTTTTCCGAGTTATCCCAGGAATTTGTTGTTCATAACACCAGCACAACACTGTTCGTCGCGTACCTCGTAGGCAGTTAATTACCACAGAACTTCGGTTCGCCGTCGTTGGATGCAAGGCAAGCAAACGTAGGACAGGACAGTCTGTGACACTTCACTTGACTCATTCTACGAAGGAAAAATTAGACACCAGACCTTTCGGATCGTGTTTGGTTCCGAAGTCATCGGCTGCGTCCGCATCGGTCCGCATCGGGCGCCAGGTTCGGTGGTCGGGGCAAAGGGGCGGGGTGGGGGGAGAACAACAGCATTGCCGCGATACCATCATCTATCTCTCTCTACGCGAAAACGCACTGTTCATTTTTATTTTTTGTGCCAAAAATGGGATTGTTTTGGCATCTGTTTGGAGACGCTGACAACGAGCCTTTACGCAAAATACTAATAAAAGTTCAAATTTATTTTGAGCAGGCTATCCTTTCGTTGCAAGCTTCCGACCTGCTTCCGACAAACGAGAGGGTTCATAAGTAACTTATAGTGAAAACTGTGCTTGATTTGGCGAACTGTTTTCAACTTTCTTATGGGGCAGATATACCCATGTTTTGGCGCGTCGCATGAAGAACCCTGGTTGAGCTGTCCGCACACGGATAATTCGACACGGACATCTCTCCGGTTATCCAAATAAATGGTCACAGCGCGAGGATGTCCGTATGGGTGTCCACACCCTCCGACCATTTACATGGATATCCATACGGACATCCGTGTGGATATCCGTACCGAATTATCTGTGCTATGGGCAGTTCAGCCAGGGAATGGTACCCTTGAGGGCAAAATGCAAACATGCTGAATTCGTACTGTAGCTCCTGGAAGCTGCTGTCCGTATACCGGTACAAGATTAAGCTCTTCTGAACAAGACCATATCGCGAATTTATCATCTTAGGCTGCTGCCTTCTTTAGAGATATTTTGACATGGCAGCTGCGCTGTGCTTTACGGCGTGTTTAATAGTATTGCCAGACTCTGTGACCATGTCAAAATTAACCGCTGCTAACTCAAGGATTAACTAGAGCGTGTTTTAAAACGCTCTCGTGCTGACCAATTCATCAACGAATGAGATCAGTTTCAAAGTTACTTTTACCGGTGTAAAAATCAACCTCCTATGAATCACATTCTAACAATCTGGCAACACTGATGATCATTGCCTGTGACTTGCAGTCCGAAAGAAAGTTTTCAGATATGGTATGCAACCAGCAATACTTGTGCGTTTGTTGGGTTGCCGATACACCTTGGTAACTAGCCACTCTAAATAAGATGCAGAGGGTCTACAAAAATGGATCCAAATAAAAATGCTACTTATTAGGTCAACTTTACCGTCCCGTTTTTCAGAACAACTGATTATGGCTGTGCGTCCTAATTAGGTCTGCGAGTGTCCTAAAATGTCCGTGGCATCTGACCAAATTCAAAGTAACCGTTTACGCAGTTAGAATTATTGTGAAAGTCGATGTTCACGAGCGGAGCGCGGTCTTACAATCTCAGTATTAAAGTTTGCATTCCGTGTCCTTTGGTGTTCCAACATGGGCCATCCTTTCGTTACCTTAACGAAGATTAACAACGTGCGGTACAACTGACATGAGTAGGTTTTGCTCGGTTAACCTAGGCTAGGGAAACTTTTCCTGTCCAACATTTAATTCATACGAACTTCATCAAGGTTAGAGCTATCAAAAGGTGGAATAGGTCCCCCTCCTTTTGAGTGGAAATTTCAAGGCCTACAACTTCGGTTTCAATCAAATTTTCGATCTCTCCATCCGTTTTTCGTTTTTTTTCTGGAAATCGAGAAAAAAAGGAAAAAAAAATATTTTTACCCTTTAAATCACGTTTATCAAGTAAACCTGGAATTTCATCATAACAAAGTGGATTGGATCCGAAAAATGCTCGTCTTTGCTCTTACATTGTCAGAGATATTCCCGCATTTCGAACGGCTTTCAAGATCATCGCTAAAAATGCTTTTTGGGCCTCAAAATCACATGTGGACATGATGAAAATTCCCCACCACAAAATCTCCGAATTCCCCGGCGAGGACCGGGCGTCCCCGTGGAAAAGTGCGTTATTCCGCGAGAGATCGGTTCGGAAGCCCCTATAAGGCTTCAGGACATGGAAGCATATCGTCCTGCGTAAGGTCTACTCTTTCAAGGGCCTTATTGTCCGCCTCACTCGGCCTGCATTGTTTCTGCATCGTTTACATATGAGATGAGGTTACCGTTCTGGATAGTTATGATTGAGGAGGTACAGTCTTAACACAAGATAATATCGATTTATTGTAACAGATGTCTCATTTGAAAACGAAACAATTAGATGCTTAGTTAAGACGAACACAATAATGGTAAACAAGCTGTGATCATCACGAGAGTAGATAGTTTCGAAAGATAAGAATTGAGTTGAAGTAACTGTTGGTTCTAATCTCCGTCCATCGCTTGCTTCTATCCAATCCTCTCCTTGCACACCGTGGTAGGGCGTATTAAACAACCAGATACGGTGCTCGATACCAAGAATCAGTGACTAGAATAAAAGTTACAGCCCTGGGGACTGTTAAACATGAAATGATTTGTTGAACGACTCCACTTCAAAAGACTTGGCAGAACAAAGTTATTTCAAGTGTTTCACCGCACGGAAACAAATGTCCAACAATTCCTTTCCCAAAGTTTGAAGACACCGGCTGAGTTTTTTTTTCGGCATCGTCACCGAGGACGATTTTTTTTTCGTGCGGGCTGTCTGTAAACTACTCGATGAACAGAAAATAAACTATCAAGCTCTTTACATAAAACGCTGAACACTACCAACAAATTGATGAACCTTCGCAATATTGAACAAAAAACTGATAAATTAACGCTACGTTTTAACAATTATATTTGCATAAAGACTATCCAGGAGCCCATTTCGTGATGAACTATGTAGTTTTGGTTTCGCAGGTAGGGTTTTTTGAAATGGGTTGGAGGATCGTGACGATGACTGTGAACGTCATAGAATGCATGAGTTACTTCACCGACCAGCGTTAGTGATCGCGTTAAACTGTTGCGAATCGAAGTTTTCTTTTAAAAGTCGGACGCAGCAATTGGTTTGCTGAAGGTGACAGGCCGATAGTAGTCCATGGAGGAGCCCCAGCCGCGGGGCGCTGTGTTGTAGTTGTGGAAATTGCTGTAGTCCAGGAAGACTGAACGTGGGGGCACAGCGGGAGCGCCATTTGTGGTGGGAGGAGATGATCCGGAGCAGGCGGCTTCCCGGAGTAGCAGAGGCGCAGGCTCGTCGAGGGCGCGGAAAGACTGGAAACCATTTCCACTCATACCTGGACACCAACACGAAATCGGCATCAACACTTGGTACTCTTCAGTCGAATGGTTTTGATGGGGGAAAACAGTAACGCCAGGGGTTCAGAAATGTGATTGCGCATTCTCCAGGGGCATCGGAGAGGGACATTCTACGAAGCAGGCTTGTCCAGAGACCCATATAGCTTGCGAGACCTCGATCTAACCCTTGCAAATTATCAAATACCGGTACCACTACATCATCGTTCACATGAGGTAGTTCCTTCACCTACTGTGACTTTCGCAGTACTACTCTGCTGGTTCTTTGGACAAACCTCCTAAAAAGCAATTGCGAATTGCACGTCAAGAAATCGGCTCAAAAAGTACCGTTGACTTTAAACCGAAGTTTTTCGACGCTAAGTTTAAAATGAAGACATCGGTTGCACTAGAAAATATCTGGCAGAGCGTGCGAGTTTTATGGGGAAATCTTGATATTCCAGACGAAAAGCATGATACGTTTGTTAGTAGAGCACACTGAGCATGCCAAAGCTTGCCTTCATTTGTTTTACTCGTACTGGTAGTGAGACCATCTCCACCCAATGGCCTATAGGTATCTGGGTTCCAGGGTTTCGGCAGACTCTGGAACTTCTGTTGAAGCAAAGGGTGTGCCGGCCACGAGGGCTTTGTCGGAGTAATTTCAGGGGCAATGTCGAGGTTGGCGTTGGGATAAGTCCTCTGGATCATTTCCTCTAGTTCCTTCTTAGCACGTTCCACTTCCGTAATATCTTCCTCATTCTTCCGGACCTGCGGAGGGGGATGCTTCGCTTGCCTCGCGTTACTAGATCCTGTGCTAAGCAGAGACGCTTGTGTCATCTCTGTCAAGAAGCGAGATAGATTTGAAGGAGTATAGTCATCTGATACTCCGTTATCTTTTATTCCTAGTTCGCTTATCATTACGGCTCTCGTCGGCTCTTCTTCCATGAAGAGTCGTGTCTGAACCGAAGTCTTACACACGTAGAATTCGTCGTCGGAGACTCTCTCCACACTCTCGGTTTTGCCGTTGAGGATCTTGCCGTTTTCGAATGAGTCAATGAGAGATTTCACAGGAATAGGTCCATAGTCCACAACATCTTTCGTCACTGATAAGCACTGTGATTCCTCTTTAATTGCTCCGAACGTCCCGCGTCCCAGAGGTCCAACTGGACGAGTTGGAGACAAGTCAGAAAGAATATCACATTCGACTGAATGTTCCCGGGAGTGAGAGTCACTGAATTTGAGCTCCCTGTGAATAGGTCGCAGGTGAACGGATGAAGGATCGATGTTCCCATACAGTGGTTTTGCCCCTGGAACTTTATCCGGTGGCTTGTGTCGTTCTTCAGCAGCCTGCTCTTCCTCCTGAGCATCGGGCTTAGGACTGCCTTCCAAACTAGAAGAATTTTCGATGCCATTCGTTTCGATTATTTTATTGTCTACTTTCGTCTCTGGTTGAGGAGATTTCCTGTCCTCAATCTTCTTTTTCTCCTCCAACGAAGGAGACGTCCTTTCTCGTAACTTCATTTCTTCCACCCAAGGAGACTTCCTTCCTTCACTATTCTGTTCTTTCGCGGGAGAAGAATTCCATCCTTCACTCTTCTTCTCCTTCACGCAAGGAGAATTTCTTCCTCCAATCTCCCTTTCTTCCAGGCGGGGAGACTTCCTATCTTCAATCTTTCTTTCCTCCTCGCGTGAAGACTTACTCCCTTCAATCTTCTTTTCATCCCCTTGAGGAGACTTCCTTCCATCAATTTTCTTTTCCTCAGCACATGTCGTCGACACTGCTTCCGATTTGTGTTCGAACTTGTTCTCTTTGACCGGAGTTCGTGCCCTCTCTAGCTTCGGAGGTGAAATTCCCGGCTTAGGCACCGGTTTCACGACGTTAGCGCCCTCCAGGATCGAGTCACTGGCTTTATGAATTGGTCGAATGTGGTTTCCATTTGAATGAACATCTGCCCGGTGGACAGGTCGGAGCTGCACTGAGGTAGGATCAACAATGCCGTAGATAGGCTTTGCTCCTGGAACTTCCGTCGGTGGTTTGTGCCGTTTCTTTTTCTCGTCAGAAATAATTTCTCGTTTGAAGTGCCTGTGCACTTCTTCGTCCGCGTCAACGTCAGGATCGACTATCTTCTCTACTTTCCGAGCTGGCTCAGGACTCACCACAGGTCTAGGTCCTGTCTTCTCTTCTTGCATTGATGTTTCAGTCGAAGTTTGGTCGTCAGTTTTCATTTCAGGAAGACCTCCATTTGTTGGTTGATTCACCTCAGCTTCGGAAGCTATTACACTAGTGCTAGGTACTTTTACATTGCTTGCACTATCGGTTTTAGGAGCAGTTATGTCAGTTTCAGAAGCTGTTTGGTCAGTGTTTTCAGCGACAGAAGCAGAAGCATGAGATTTTATGGGAGGGTCTGCGTATGAGCGGGGTGCCGACATATCAGACTGTGAGGTCGAACATGAGGGCACCTTGAATTCAACAGATCCTGCAGGCGGAAAATGTGATATAAAAGCGAGAGACTAAAAGCACCCAATCACCAAGCAAAATGAGGTACTGTTCCTACCAAAAGTTGGTGTCGTAGCTGACGGCGAGCCCCAGCCACGTGGCGCTCGTGGCTGGTACAGTCCAGCTGCACCGGAAGTCGCTCCTGCGAGACGGGTAGTCGTCGTGGACGCAGTCGCCGTAGCTGTCCAAGTCGGAGCGGACTGCAACAAGCCACATCAATTTACGTAATATTACGTTTGTGAGGAATTTTGGGAAATCGGTTCAAATGGAATGGTAAGTGTGTGTAAACAGCCTCAATTCTGTTTAGGCGTGTATCCTCTGTGCGCCTAATGGTTGATTGGTCTCCTAAACAGGATCGTAAACGTCGATTAAAAGAGTCACTGGAAGAGAAAAGGTATTGATCTAAGAGGGGTCCAGTCAAATGGGTCAGAGACGAAACAAAGAAAACTCACGGGCGAGGAGCACAAAAGACTATTCCTCTTTGGAAGACAGGAGTTCTTGCAGGCTTCGACCCGCTACTAACGCAATGGGATGGGCAAAAGCAATAAAATTATCGACAATAGGGATACGGCTAGCATTCATGCGATTCACCCGCCCTATTTCCTTTATTGAGAAATAAGTATGTTATTGCGGAACCCGGTCCTAACGTTGGCTGAGTCAAATGGGTAAAATGAACCAGAACTGCAATGTTTGTGTTGCACAAAATCAGCATGCCATTCGTCGCCGTAGTCGTATCTTGGGAAAGAGAGAGGTATGGTTTCGATGATGGCGTAGTCAAATGGGCTCAAATGGAAGTTCTTTAGCATTAAATTAATGCGTTCATTGTCCAATATATTGGAACTTCTGGATATCGATGAAAACGTGCTAATCATGGATGTTTTTTGAAATGAGTGGGAGCAGAAGCTGGAAAACCGACCTGAGGATACAGGCTGTTCTCCACTTGATGCAAATATTTTCACTACGCTGAAAAGTGGACCTTAATTTAAGGATTTTTAGTAAAAAGCATGACTTTATCCAAGCCTTCGACCAGAATTAATCTGTTTCAAAATACCTTTTCGCAAAATTTTCATTCGGAAATGCCAGCTAATTATTTTAAGTTAAAGTTTCTCATGCCCTGGGAAATAATCGGTTAATCCAAATTGAACACTCCAAATCAAAGTTCCATTAGTTGGAATCACTCATCAAACCCCTGAAATCAGTTAAACCTCAAGTGAGCGGGTTGTTTCGAGTCCTGTAGAGAAGTATCAAGCAAAACAACAGGCCCAAGAGAAATTCCGTAAGTTCACAGCCT
>Ga0058701_10006109_pt1 | contig 10103 bp, 6 predicted proteins | sample AgamicOrMae_FD_97039 | JGI IMG/M metagenome (GOLD analysis project Ga0058701, IMG submission 97039) | Agave microbial communities from Guanajuato, Mexico - Or.Ma.e | ecosystem: Host-associated > Plants > Phyllosphere > Phylloplane/Leaf | place: Guanajuato, Mexico | collected 2012-06-04 | reverse complement strand
TATCATTTGAACACGCCATTTAAAGCTTAAAAGAATGCCTAAATTATTTATTTTGACGTTTTTAGAGGGATAATATTTTTTGGATTGTGACAATACTGAAATGATTGTGAGAAGATCCTCTAAAATATTTTTTTTCTGATTCCCATCAGCATCGCTGGGCGGTATTGGGTTTAAAATTAGGTATTGCGTTTAATTTAGTTTGGAATGAAAACAAAATTTCGTCATATTGAGTTGGAGAAAGGCGTTCATTGAGTATTCCTTTCCTTATTTGACTTCAAGACAAGACGAGGCTTAACGCGTATTTTTGTTTGTCTGCGCAACTAGCAAACACTCGGTTAATCTAGTTAGGTTTGCATGACATGTGCCTTCTTGTATTGTTGCTCCCCTCGCCTATTCCAGCATCCCTGATTTCTTTTTTCCGAAGGAAAAAAAAAAACCTTTAAAATTTGCTGTGCACAGTATTTTTACCGCATTCTTGAGGTTGACTAAATCCTACAAATTACGTGTTCTTGTCTCAAATTATCTTTCAGAACAAAATTTCTTCTCGTAAGCCAGCCTCACCCGTCACTCCTGTCTTCATGAAAACAACATAACCAGCGAGTAACTAATCATGTGTGGAACTCGTGCAATGATATTTTTTAATGGGAAACATGTCAGAAATCGAAATTTCTTTTGCGTTTCAATAAGCTATAATATCCGTCTCATAAGAAATAGGACTTTAACTTTGATTTTACGAAAAAGATAATCTGAGTCTCCAACCTCTTGCTGAGAACTTCCCCCTTTTTCGGTCCGTTTAAAATCGACAAATTGAGCAATAGACATTGGTTCAAACCATTATTAGTTTCCCTCAGTCAGATCCGAGCTTCGAAAGATAAGATACTGCCAAATATTTTGGAACATATTTAGAGTTCGTTTTATATATATACATCTCTACTCAAAACTGCCATTTCCAATAGAGGCCTACTGATTCATCAAGGCTTTGGAAACTAATCGGATGTAATGGAACGTCACTCAACATTGCTGTTCCCAATCTATTCGAAGCAAACTCAACACCAATTATGTTTTAAGTTAAATTGAAATGACAGGAGTTAACTCCGATTTCGATAGTCCTTATTGTTAGTAGTGCTTACGTATATCACCTCACGCCTGCACTATTTTTGCGTCTCGGCTTACGAAGTGCGAAAAAGCAGCCATTAACCTTGACATATCATTATAAATTGGTGAGACGCTGGAAGATATTTTATAAGTGCTTGGTCATTGTAAATGTTGGACTTTTAACTCCATCACTCTTGTGAGATGTGCTGAATGACTCCTAGATTTAGTAACCCGTTTCCGCACGTGGGTTTATGTTCTGAGCTACCGTAAACAGATCGTAGTGACAAAAATATGTTATTTCAAAAGTAGTGCATTATTTTATCTTTGAAACTGAGAGGATTGATTGACCCACTACCGCCCAGCGATGCCGTTCGGAAACAAAAAAAAAATTAGAGGATCTTTTCAGTATTGTCACAAGTTAAAAAGTATCACCCCTCTGGAAACCTGAACTTTAATAGTTTAGGCATTTTCCAATGCTTTAAACTTTTTTTTCTGAAGCTAAATTTCACTCAAAATACTTTTGGTTGTTATGGGTGAAGAACAAATATTTAAAGTATAGATTACAAACTCATGCCTTTGCGATAGTCAGTGTGTATTCTGTTCACACCATGTTCGCATATGTATGAAATAGACCGGATGTTTTTGTTAAACCTTTACTGGGTTTTTGTTTTGGTGCTCCAGGTTAGCGAAAATTCGTTTTTCTGGTCTAAGTTACGGTTCGCGCTTCATTTCAGAATTGTACTCGATTTATTTATGTAATACAATCTTTCGCTAAAAGATTACGTGGGTTTCATACGCATTACCAGGTTCTCTTTAAAAAAATGTGAGAACTAGTTTGAACTCTTGGAGCAGATTTTTTCAGTTTGCATGTTTAATTTAAGAACTTCTTGCAACTTTGTTAGTCGGTAAAAAGCAAAAATTAGAAAGTCCTGGAACTTAGTAATGAAATGCGAACAATTCAATCAACCTCTGTCACAACTAATTTATACTTTTGTGAGTTGTTTTGAAATGTGACTGGACACTTTGATTTCGGATCCTAGATGAGTGGCAAGTTGTTTGATTAGTAAGAGTGGCGTGTGAAGTGGTTTTTAGGTTGTCGAAAGCGAATGATGTATTGGCTGAAATGATGTATGGAAACATGTTTGCTGATTCGCTTCGCCTGCTGTTACTTACGATCGCCTTTTATTCACACTTATTAGTGGTCTACTCTCTCAATTTTAAATATTATCTTTTCTACCTTGGCTGTTTCACCTTAAAAACTGTTTTTTTTTTCAGGTAGACCGATTTTTCTTTTTTAAGATTGTGATATATTTTTTTCATGATTTTTTCAATACGATTTTTTATTATTATTTTCAATTATGATTTTTTCATTACGGTTTTTTCAATGATTTTTTTATTTTGATTTTTTTATATTACGATTTTTACTTACGGTTTTTTAAATGATTTTTATAGTGATTTTTTATTATGATTTTTCTAACTATGCTTTCTTATGTTAGGTTTGTTTTTAATTTATTTATTCATTTTTTTGTACGAGTTCAGTAATAATCTTCTAATTGTTCGTCACGCTTTCAAAAAATCTTGTCAGTTTTAAAGGAAAAGAAGATTTTCAATAAACATAAGTATCATTTTCCCACGAATATTCATCAATCTAATTAATATGTATTTTTTATATCAACTCTCGCCCGGTACGAAAATCTCATTTCTCTCTCAGACTCAGTGCATTATTAAACAACCCTTCCTTTTTTGTCGTGCTGGGTGGTCCTCAATGTAAGAAAAACCTTTTTTCGTTGTCATTCATCTTAACCCTCGGAATTCCTTAAATGAAAGGTTTCGGCTAAACAAACCATCACTTTCACCGCAATCCAAAACGCTTTGTAAACATGCTGTTAACACAAGTGAAATCTTTCTTTTGTGTTATCAGCTGATCAAGTCACGTTTTGGTTCTTTGATATTCGACGGGAGCTGATTGATGACTTTATATCCAACCATTTCACCTTCGACTTATTGTTAGCGATCGCGGACATTCCAAGGGACTCCCACGCCCCAAAATGCAATTCATTCGGAAAAAAAGGTCCTTAAAATCCAGTGGTTTCACTCTCAATCCATACGTATGAATTGGAATTAAGTTAATGTAAATAAATAGAGCCACCATAATTGCGTAACGTAAGTAAATTTATCGATCGTTACATTTCAATTTTGTATTTTTATAAAATAACTGTTGGTTTAGCCACCCATCTGTTTATTATGAGGTCCAAGCGGGAATGTCAATAATTGTTTTCGTTATGTTTCAAAATATTTCTCGCCCAGTCCTCGTCTTACATGGCCATTGCAAGATCTTTTGCAATAGGTGTTTAGCCATCAATAGCATGTGCCGGAATACTTGTGTAAGTGACGTTATTCTAAATACAAGACCAAGAATATTCTTGTCGCGAGATCGTCGTTAAAGAGTTTATTTTTATCTAAGTTGATGCTTTGGGGTGATTACTCGTGAATGAATATCCTTATTAGTGTTCCTGTGAAGTTTGCTGGGCCGTTCCACTCGGAGCGAAATTTCCTGGTGCCGAATTATTATTAGTTCACGGTGATATAGCAATATTCATAACTTTCACTGCGATTTCATGAAAACGTAAGTTAATTACCTAAGAGAATTTCGTTTGCGGGCGAGAAGATTTGCTTACCGGTGTCCGTTTTCTCCTTCAAGGCCAAGTGCATGTTCAAGTTCGTACCTAGAAGCAAAGGAGAAAAAAATATCAACATACCGAGCATTTTAAAAAGCTCAGAAATGCTATCCTCTTAATACACACCCTTTTTTCACGATATATTTACCTTATTAATTTTTTTATTATTCTTTTAATTTCGAAAATTCCATTTTGGAAAATTTTAGGAAAGTGCTATGTTATTTAGTTTAGTAGATGATTTTAGAAAAGATTTTAATTGTGCTTATTTTTGTGATCTTTGAAATTGTATTAAAAAACCCAAAAACAAAAAAAAAAAAAATATGAGTGGAAATCTTCGCAGTACTTTTTTTCCCGTTTTGAGTGACATTTTGATGCAATCATTTTGGAGGGGAAAAAATACCAAAATTGAACGCATAATTTCTGGATTTAATCTGAAAAACAATTTTGAAAAAAATGAAAAAAACCTTTAAAAAAATGAAACAGGGAACGCTGATAACGGAAGAAAAGTTTCGAATAAGGGCATATATAAAAGCTCTGATTTTTCTTCTCTCCGTCGCAATTAATTTCGCAAAAAAAATAGATTCGCCAACTTATCCGAGGGTTAAATTTAGCATATTTAAGGATTTCGCTTTCGAAGCACGTAATAAGTGCTTTCTCTTCATTAGTGGAATACATGCGGACCGAACCGAGTTGTGCATTCCTAGCGCCAGAGCACAAGTGCACAACAATTATCTCCAGAATGGGCGCATCTGTGATTCGCATGCTGGTAGCACCTTTGACCAGCTCCACATCCTGCCTCGCTCACCTTGCCGCCGGCAAATTCAAATTGGATGATAATTGCCAAAATGACGCCCCACAAAAAAGGACACTCTAGAGAACTCGTTTTCTTGGTACTTCCGATTGCCTCTTGTGTAGAACTTATGTTTATCTAGAGAGTTGAATTTTCTCAAATTGTTCTAGTTCCGTGTTTAACGTAACCCATGATCTCTTTAACAATAACCTAATTTTATATCTCAGATTTACTGTAAGATACTTTACTGTATGAAAGGTGGAAGTTTTATTCTATTCGCTTAGTTTAGTCGAGCAACATCGGGGCAAGGTAGAGATCCTAACAGGGAGAGAGGCGTCAACTGCCACGACACTCTATCCCACCAATCAGCGTGGCTGGTTTCATGCAGCCCACGAATCAGCGAACATCGCGGGAATAAATTGTCGCTTCTCTCCGTATCAGGCTCTCAGGTGAGGCAGAAGCCACGAAACTTAACCTAACCTAACTCAACTTAACCTAACCTCACTTAACCTAACTTAATCTAACTTAACATAGACGGACTTAACCTAACATGCATAGCCCAATCTGACCAAACATAGTCTAACTTAACCTAACAATCCTTGCCTGATACAGATAATTTCCTGGCGGTATATACTTCGGCCTCGACGTAGTTGCTCTAAAATAAAAGGGCCTTTCAAGAATGCAAGTAGTGTTCGTGAAGGAGCAAATATGCCGAAACCCATGACATTTTCTTTAATATCTCGATTCATGTCACCACGTAACGATTGACTGATAATAGCAATGAGCTGTAGTTCCAAGTTTTGAAAATTATCTAAATTATCTAACACATTCAGCCTCGCAATGTCTTTCCTAGATCAGCAAGAATGCGTTTGTGAACTGTGTACGATCTCAATGACAAGCCCATTAAGAGTATCGTGACGCCATTGGCAAATAAAAGCTTTTAAAGAAAAGGATCCCCGCAGTGGGCTATCATTAGTTGGTGTGAGCTGCTGATTGTGTGGATACTTTCTAAAAGCAAATTCTCCTAAATTCCTCCCGGAGAATTACTTTCTACCGGGTCACTGAGGTGCCCCGTTGATTACGCTCAATATAGGACACCTTATTGTTCTATTAATTGGATCGTTCATTAAAATTAGGTCGCATTGTGACGTCTACAGCTGCTAGGATTTGCCTCTGCAAAATCTGGAACTGATTGCCAATGAGTTGTGAGTTCTTTCGTTTATCTCATCTGTGATTTTTCAGAATGTTAGTATAATTTTCCCATAAGGACTTAATATTTCAGATTAACCCACTACCGCCCAGCGATGCCGTTCGGGAACAGAAAAAAATATTTTAGAGGATTTTCAAGTTCAGTATTGTCACAATTTAAAAAATACCACCCCTCTGGAAACTTGAAATTTAATCACTTAGGCATTTTTCGAGCCTTAAAATTTCGTATTTTAACGGAAAAAATACTTCCAATCTCTCTGAAGCTGAATTTCACTCCAAACACTTTGGGCGGTTATGGGTTAAGCAGAGATTTTCAATAAGTAGAGATAAGGGTTGTTTGAGATTCTTGAAAAATAACTCAACCATATAATCCACATTTAAATCATGGCAAATAAGCAACATTTTTATCTAATTAATTCTGCTTCCAAATATATCTAGAAAAAGTGTATCCCTGGTGCGAATGTGTTGTCTTGAAAGTTAAACTATAAATTGAAATACGCGAAGTTTCTCTTGAGTAGGTGCGTGAATGTTTGACCACGTCTTCCTTAATCGGTCTAACCTGCAGTTAGCAATAACCCTCATTCACCCGCGATCAGGAACTATCAGTATCATGGTACAATAATTATCCTAAATCGTCGGTACACCGATGTATCCAATGATCAACTATCACTAAACCAGATTGAAAATGCGCAGCTCGAATTAACGTAATGTGCTGATATGTGGTATTACATACCCTCACTTTAATTTAGGAACGGGTTAAAAAAGTATACTCCATTAAATTACCACATTTTACAAGCATATATGTTGACGTTGACATTTATTTGGGTACATTTTATTTCAAAATTAATCGGGAAATAACAGTACGTTAACGAACCCGTGTAGCTTCTATTTTAAGTAAGGCACTATGAATACGTGTTTAGCTTGTTCAGATGACTTTAAACCCTTTACTTCAAATACCTTAAAAAAATTGTTAAAAATATAACCCCAATTTACTGATTTTTTCTTAGAAGAAAAGGCGGTAAAAAAGTTTTTAAAATAACTTATCCTCGTACAAGTATATCTTTTAAAAAATTGCTCTGGAAAGGCTGATTTTTAATCACGGTAATATTCTCATGACGACACTGTATTTTTGCAGAAAATCAACTACTCCACGACAGGTTTCAATACTTGCACGAAACTAATATATGTATAACTTTTTTGCCATCACAAAATACGAATGTTTATCTTTTGCCATTCTGATTCTTAGTAGGCCTATAAACATCTCTTAAATACACATGTAATAAGTATTCTAGTACTGTAAAACATGTACTAAATATTCTTAGAACATGTACTAAGAATATTTGATTTCTAAGCAATAGTCGAGTTGAGACATGCTGACAAAACTCCTCGATCCTCGCTCCGCCTCGTCGAACAACATTATTGAACAACGAGATGAGAAAATGATGCCTGAGACATCTACTTGCAGTGACGGTCATTTCAAACAAACACATTAACAAACGACATAACATGCAACGAAAATGTAGATATTCCCTTTCCCCCAACCATCAACTGCTACTCTCATACTTTTTTTTTTCACTTTTGCTTATCGCGCGGTTTGTTTGAAATTTGGCGCGCTGCCTCGATGGATAATTATATTACATCGGTAAATTGCGAGAAAGCCGCGAACCCGGAACTTCCTGTGCGTTCTTACGGATCCGCTGCATTTCGCATATGAAAGAAAGCCGCTCGCCTTGCAGTATTTCATATGCAGGTCAACTTTGTTACGCTTAGGTATTACGGTGCATCCAGAACGACAGTTGTTTGCAAAACTTAATTTTACAAGCTTTATCTGTAAGACCGTCATTACTGAACCGAAAAGTCTCCGTTAGAATATTTAAATCAGTCAAAGAACCAATGAGCTTCTTTTCTAGATGGACTAGCGATGATTTTATAGTACATTAAGGCTTTGATGTTGCATCCCCCTTCCCAATAAAAAGAAAAAATCTTAAAGTTTACACAGTAAAAACAAATCCTCCGTTTTGGGATGTGCTATACATGTTTTAGGTATCTAAAACGGGGGTAGTGCGTATTTTGGGAATTTTCCAACATTGACCTATGTTCAACCACATCAATGGAAAGCTCTCCCCAAGACCTTTTGAATGATGTGGCTGAACATAGGCCCATCTAGAAAAATAACCACAATACGAATTACTCCCTTATTTTTCAAGATAGACCAATGTTCAGCCACATCAATGGAAAGCGAGATGTTTAGAATGATATGGCTTAACATAGGCTTATCTAGAAAAATAACCAAATTACGTTCTTCCCCCGTTTTGGTTTAACCTCCAAAACAGGTATAGCATTCCCCGAAACGGGGTTTTGTTTTTACTGGGTACGACGCCCTTCATAACCTACCCAAGGTTAACCTAACGGTCATCTAGCTTTATGCGGCAGTTGCTGCTATCGAGAAGTAAGCCGCATCAAGCTTGCGGCGACGGAGCCTTGCATCAACTTTTCCGTAAGATCTGAAAGTTGGCTTGGTTTCCTTCGAGCGCAGGATGACGGCGCGTGGCACCAGACCCATTTGCCTACTCTGGGCAGACTAGTTGAAAAGGCGAATGGAAAAAGTGAAGCGAAGCGGGATGTTCTGTGGCCGAAGCACATCCTGGAGGTGCCGCTGCGCCGCCGCGCCGGAAGTGCTGCGCCGCGAGCCCCCAGGAAGTCCTCAGGTCCTCGGCGCTGTACGAACCGATCGCTGGGATATTCCACCTGTCCTCTCTTTACAGTCGACCATTAGATGACTGAATACGCTCTTAATCTGAATCAGTGAAAGTCTCAGATTCAGTGAAAAATCACTGAATATCAGTCAATATTGCACCACTGTTTTTTTTTCCCAGTGGTGGTATATTGACTGAATTCAGTTAATTTTCGCTTCTCTCACTGATTTAAATTTTGTGTATTTTCCTGAATATAGAGGGAAGAAAAAACTCTTGGGCGTTAAATACTAGATGGAGTCCATCAGAGGATTAGAAATAGTTTTGTGGCCATGAGTTGATTCTGATTAAAAGCAGCCAGACTAGGTTATAAAATGCGAGGGATGACGAACTGGCCGTTGCGAAAAAATGCCACGTTTTGAAAAACCGAGATAAATAGCTGATTGATTAGTCGAATCCAACGCCGTTATTGGTGATTAAACGTGCTTAGAAAAAGCTTAAATAGGAAAAATTATGTGCGATGTTTATCTTCTTGATCTTTGGCAAGGTCAGCGCTCCCTGATGATTTCGCAAACAAGCAACGATTGGAAAACAGTGAAGTTCCATACCGGTTTTGGGTTTGAACTCGAAACGGGTACCACGTATTTTAGGTTACGAGTGATACCTACTAGCAGCCCTATCACTGTATGCGTTAAGCTGTTTCTTTCTAGGCACCAGCTGGGCAACCTTTAAAAGTAGCCAAAACACATTATTAGATTTACATCCTAAAGAGGTATCGTTGTAAGGCGACCCATAGGCACTTTATAGGGTATCGACGTAACATGAAATGTTTTTTAATAAGGTCCTTGTATAGATTATCTTGTTCTTATCACTAGCTATAAGTGGTTAGTTTTACGAAGTGACTGCTCACAAGCTGCCTCAATTAAAATGTATTGGGTTGGTTTCCATGCGTTCAAATCGCCTCCTATTTAAAATGCATCAGGTTGATTTCCGTACGTTCAAGTCTCGCTCATATTAACATAGGCGTCTGAATAGAGCTGACCTTAGCTCAAGTTAGTCTTAAAACAAGGGCACGAGTATAAATCGACGGTTTTAAATAAAACTTAACTTGTTGAACATGCTCGTCCAAAATTGTGCTAATTCCCATAGTTATAAATTTTAAGTAGTACAGCTTTGGAACAGCATTTTCAAGCAGTGCAGCTTCGTATGAAGCCATCAAAATTTTTAAGTTTCGTGTTCCGAGATTATTAACGGCTTTGAAAACGCATTTATCAATCAATCGTTTTAACTGATTTTTGCGGTGTTTTTGATTTTTAAAAAGTACCTTTCATTGAAAAATAACATTTATTTTAAAAAAGAGAGTTTCAAGGAAATCTGTCTAATTCAAAGATAGCCAAAAATCTCTCACGCTGAAAAGTTGTAACATAGGCTCTCCTCTTAGGCGAGGAGATTATGCTAGTAGCTTTATGCATCGCGTACTTAAAGTTTCACTCTTGCAACGCGTGCACTGTAATTTTTTAAGGTAGCATTTTCAACCTTTTGGTTTAAACTTAGTGCTACCCTCCGTCGTCAAGCCGAGCGGAGAGATAGCGGAACGAGGCAAAAGGCATCCAACCTAGCCCAACCTGTATCATAAGC
>Ga0058701_10006108_pt1 | contig 10104 bp, 4 predicted proteins | sample AgamicOrMae_FD_97039 | JGI IMG/M metagenome (GOLD analysis project Ga0058701, IMG submission 97039) | Agave microbial communities from Guanajuato, Mexico - Or.Ma.e | ecosystem: Host-associated > Plants > Phyllosphere > Phylloplane/Leaf | place: Guanajuato, Mexico | collected 2012-06-04 | reverse complement strand
GGTTAAAACATTTCTACTATTTGTAGTATTAATATTTTCTAGTAACAATATTAGTTTGGTCTGTGTGTCTAAACCAAGTCATTTTTTCGACTGATACTATTTAGCGAGTTCTTTCTTCACTACTTAAATAGTCGTTTTTTACTAAAAATAGTCAAAATTGACGGACTGAAAAATTAAAATTTTAGCCACTAAACTTGAGTCAGATTTGACTATTTCTAGAAATAAGCTGTGAATGACTAATTAAAAAATTTAACAATGACTACAGAATAGTCATTTTTACCCCAAAAAAGTCAAAATTGACTAATTGAAATATGAAAATTTTAGCCACTATTCTTTAGTCAAATTTGACATTTACAGCGTATACCAACAACCAATGAAAAGGTCTCGTCGAGAGCTTCCCATTGAAATGGTTATTCATGGGGGTATCTTTAAAAAAACACGCTCTTCTTCTCTTTTACCTTCATGCCTAAAGCAAGGGTTAGTTTTTACTGTGCAGAAGCTATTGTCTGCTGATATGTGTGATTATTGTTCCCCTTTCCGCGAAAGGTAGCTACTGCTGAGATAGCGGCGTCATGCTTGGCGACCATTAAATTTAACCTAGTGTTATCGAACAGTCTTGGCCGTTGGTATCAGCATACAACAAAGGCAAATCAGGATACATCGACGGGAAGTAAAACATCACCAATAACTAAGTACTTATTGGTCCTATGCATCTTGGTAGGCTGCCTTGAGCCTACTCCTGCTGGTACCGGTACCTCTATGGCATATTCACCACACTGTTAGTATTTATTCCAACCATGGTTACTCGGCAGCTTTTGTCAACCGCGGCTGGTTGCCGCGGGCTATTTAAATGCGTAACATCTACGTGAGGCAACACTTTAGTAATGTTTACAAGGGGAGTACCTTAAGTTGCCGCCTCCAATTTCTTTGAAAATTTCAGGACTTTAAGATTATTCTTTGGAAAGATATCAAAGCCCAAAACTTGCTGCCGGAAAGCATGTTTTCTACCTTAAAAAAGCATTAAAAATTGAACAAAAATGAAAAAAAAAACGAAAAATTGCCAATATCTTAGAAATAGCTCGAAATGACGCAAAATCCTCAAAATTACTGGCTAATGCACTACTTTCAGGTGTTCTAGAAGGAATAATTATTGGTTTAATTTATATTGAAAAAATGTCCCAAATTGAACGCTATTTAAGGTGGTAAAAATGAATTTCGGCAACAAGTTTGGGGCTTTGATATATCTTCCCGTGCAACTATCTTGCAGTCCTGAATATTTCTAGAAAATCTGGGGCGGAGAGTCATAGTACTCCCCTTGTTAGTCGATTACTTCTACCACGCTAGGTTAATCTAAGTAAGGTTAAGCTTTGTTGCGTTGTGTCTTGTCGCCCCGCTGTCGCTCCATTCCATTTAGTGACGAGGTCGGCTAGAACACAAAGTAAATTTAGATAACCTTCATAATTCACAATAGAGTCAATCTGGTATGACTGGTATAACCACGCGGTATAACTGATATTTTGGCCTTTTCTTTTCCAGTACGGGCGCGCTCCGCTGCACTGGGCGGCATCCCGTGGGGCCACGGATATAATGGAATTGTTAATAGGAGCGGGCTGCGATATTGAAGCCAAAGATAAGGTAACTATTGACTGAATCATATCTACGTGTAATAATATCAATACCTAATCATATCAATTCTCTATTGATGTAGCGTTACTCGGCAAAAACTCTGTGTAAGGCGGCACTCTAATGGTAATACGCTGCGAGAAAAGATGATGTTCATAAGCATTTTTGTAAGCATTTTTTTCGACACTCTTTCACGATAACCGCGAATATTTTCGTGCAGTGGAAATAGTGGAGAATCTTTTTAAGCCGTGCGAATAACCGCGGATACTTTTGCGCGAGTCGCGAAGCCTTACTTTCATGGCTCGTGAACGTTTCATATTTGAACTAGAGTACGCTTTGATGGTTTTGGGCTGTAATTTCGACCCTCGTAAGAGAAGAAATTACCAAAGAACGCGAAATGATCATAAAACAAGTAAATTTTTATATAAGTTTTGATAAACAAGGAAAGAAAAAAAAAGGCTCCGCAAATCGCGCCAAAATTATCCGCCGTTATTTCCACTGCACAAAAAGAATCGCCGTTATCGCGCAAAAGTGTCGATTTGGAAAAGAGATATCATTCCCCTACGCCTCGTATATTGGAATCGTCATTTATAAAGTTGTGTGGTGTTTTAAAAGATGTAAAATTATTCTGTGTTAGGAGAATTAGTTTGAATTGCGGTCACGGAGAGCGCCTGTAGATAACCAGATAAAGTCAACACCTCGGTGTGTCGCTTGTTGCCTATCCACGGTTCGGCAGGCAGGTGTGTGCCATGCACGTCCACTAGACATGTTGTATCTTTTTTTTCATTATTTTTATTCTACAATTGGATTATACAGCACTGCGACTTATATGAAGTAGGGTCGAGTCGCAATAAGACCCTCCTTGTAGCTTTTGGCAAGGATTTTTGAGTCAATTATAACCAAAAAGCTAGATGGATATGGTTACTTTGATATTTTATGATCTTAAGGGAAGAGAGAAGCACTGTCTACATTGAAGTATATGTTAGTCTGCTAAAAGAGAACAAAAAAATCTAAAAATGCCGAGCTTAAAGAGAATTAAAAAAAGAAATCTTTCTGTAACCTAGTAATTCCTTACATGCTGATCTAGACCAGAGGTTGAGGGAAAAAAAAGCATTATTTCATTTGCTCTCTGGAGAACATTTTTTCCTTGCTCAGTTTTGAATGCGAGAATGTACAGTCCCTTTAGGCGGTTGCGTTGGTCCTGGCCAATGTGATGAACTTGAGACAATCTCAAGGGGGTCATCAATTTATTACGAGCTGGCTCGATGGTGTAATCCCTGCTCCTCCTCACACAAACAAAGGAGGAAAAAGTGACGGCTGAGCTCCATCACTGAGTAGGATTGTGAATTCGTAGGAGGCTGCCCTGTGATAAATCTATGCTGGCGCATTACCCCCCACAACCGTGGAACCCTTAATCCAAATAGGTACAGTACTCTAAACAAAAACAAAAAAAAGATCTCGAATGAAGACGCTTCGTCTCACTTGCGAGAATACGGTCTGCTCAGGAGCATCAAACGGCACTTCTCAATCGGAGACAGTTTGCGTATCTTGGAGAGTAGAACGTCTTAAAGTGGGAACAATGCCTTCTCAAACTGACACGCTACTTCTTCTTAGTATGAAAGGGCCCTCTTCGCCTCATTACGAGGTTAGGGATGACGCTTGCTAGGTTTGATCGCTTCAGACTATTCAAGTTCAGTTAAACCTATAAAACCAATGAAGAAAAGTTCGAAACGCAATCAAAACCATTCCCTGTAGTGTACACAAATAAATCGTTCCAATTTGAATCCGACCGAAAATCAAGATTTTTTCAATTTTATAGACGTGAGAGCTGCTGATTTGACTCACCTTCGCGCCAAAATGCGCTGATTTAGAGGTTTTTGAGCAATATTTATGTTAAATAATATCAACGAGGAATGGATTTTTATGGCTTCGTGTGTTCTTTTTTCAGTATTTAACAATTGAGAACGTTTTCTTTACAGCAACTTCCAGGCTACTTTTTTTCACAAAACGCTGAAAATTGGTATTTTTAGGCTTGTGTCCATACGACACATGTGAAATCCGACATCATTACCTCCTCAAAACTTAAAAATTACTCCGGTAACCGAGTGTAAAAATTTAATCAATCATCATGCAGGACCACGTCAGCTATAAGTTTTAAGAGTTTTAACCCAGTGACGGTTAAAGCAATCAAACTTCCTCAAATCAAATTAAATGCTTGTTTCATGACCAGCTATGAAGCAAAAACTCAACAGAGTTAACAACCAGATTTTTTAAAAATGCATTTTGTAAAATAAAAAAGTTGTCAACTTGACTTATTGGTTAATTAATTTGTTTATATTTTAACATGTTTTCAGAAATACTTTTTTTAAATACATGGTGGCCTATAAACTAAACGTGCTGTACCAATTATCATAGCTATTGCCGAATGAAAATCGTTAGTTCATTGGTATGTCTTATTCCAGTACATGCTTTTTTCCATAAGTAGACGAGTCAAAAAGTGTGACCTCATGTTCGATTAGCGACAATGAGTTTGCCGGGCGGATTCTGCTGTTGAAAAAAAAAGATGTTTGCTATTGACCCGACATGCATTATTATAGAGAGAACTGAACGAACGTAACCAACCCAATGCATTTTAAATTGGAGGTGACCTGAACGCACGAAACCCAATCTAATACATTTCAAATGGGGCAGTCGGATCAATAGACACTCCCCAAAAATAAACTGTTCATCGTTCAATATGAATTACGGACAATTGTTTTGATTTTTTTCCAGTACGGTATGCGGCCTTTGCTGATGGCAGCGTGGCATGGCCACAAGGAAGCTCTGGAAATGCTCTTAGCCCAAGGCGCCGACAAAACAGCCACAACGAAGGTAACCAACGCTAATGCTATCACAAACCTCCAGACTCAAAATAAAACTCGCGGAAGTGTACACAGCTGCACGCGATGCTTTTCGAGTTGATACACAATAAAAGATGTGCCCGCTCTGAGTCCTACATCTGCTTTGGTTGAACCAAACTCCCATTTAAATGAAAGTCAGTATGACCAACGGTGACCTTCAACCTGCCTTGGCCTTAGCTCTAAAATTTCAAAGGGCAAGAGGGAAAGGCGTGAAAGTCCCGTGAGAGGGATTTAACCTTATTAGTCTTTGTCTGATCTGTAGCACCGTAAATTTAGATGCTTTAAGTTCCCAATTTGAAATTTACAGTGCAGGAAATCTGAACCGTCCGGTTTAGTTACAAGTCTTCAGGCGGTAACCTTGAAATGCCAACGGCAAAGGTTTGCATCTAATACAGTATAAACAGCAGGAACATATCGCACTGCCGTAGATGAGCTCCTGAGATGTAAATTATTTACTAGTAGGAATGACTAAGCAAGGGTTAGTTATCTCTGAAGGGTAATGCCATTTGAAAGGAAAAAAGAGGGGGGGAGCGCGGCTGGGGTACACAAGGTGCTAGACTTTTATGGGGAATAAATTTCAGCAAAGCTCATCGCACTTGACATCAAAAGGAAGACACGCACTGACCCTTATAAAATCTCACACATGCACTCTTTTTCCCGCACATAGCAAATAGACGTCTATAGATCACCTAAGCTTATAGACGTTTAATATACGTCTACAATTAAACTGGTAGATGTCAAACAGACGTGTATCCATTAATTTATTTTGTCTAACAGATATCTAATTGACGTTTAAGGTCTAACTTTTAGATCCAATATTGAGTCTACTTGCCGGGCCAGACTAGTAGACGTCTATACGACGTCTATCATATCTAATCCTTGGAACTTAAGCACCAATAGTTCTTTTGTGACGGTCTAATAGATGTCTATAATCTAACCCTTAGATCTCATGCACCAATTCTCTTTTTGGTGTGAAACGCTGCAAACCGTGACAAAAGATAGATTGAGGTAGTTCCAGCGTAGTGTGGCACTGCCTTAAGTTTAGGCCTTCTTCCATTAGCGTTGAGAAATGCGGCCTTAATGCAAAAACGATCGCATCAAGCGAAAATTTATGCTTCAAGTTGGTATTTTTTGTCTTCAACCTAGAGAGATTTACCTTTGGATTGATTCTAAAGACGGCAGTTAAAACATAGATACCTTACCTTTTTTGAGTCTTTATTGGTACTTGGTAGCATTGGTAAACTGATGGAATTTCAAAAAAGGGCAACTTTCTGGACAGAACTAAACTTCTTATCTGAATCAGACGAAAAATAAAAGAACGGGTAAGAGCCGATTCAAGCGCATTCTTAGTCTCTATGAAAGTCTGATGGCGACTTTTGCCTGCATTTTAGTATTACAAAAGAGGTCAGATAGGTTCCCTAGTTCGACGCAACCGACTTAAATTTCGTTACTCGGTTTTACAACTTGTTTTAGGTAGCCCCTTGTGGTTTAGTTATGAAGTTAATAAGAGGAAAATCAAGAGTAGATTAGAAATTGAATTTCGGCTAGTTTTCAAGACAACCCATCAGTGACAACATCAGTGGAACGATCTCGGCAAAATTTCCCTTTCATTTAGGGATAACGTGATTTTGTCAAAGTGACATAGTGTAAAAGCTCAAACCCGTGTCTCTGTTTTTCAGACTCTCCTTTTTTAGAACAAATATGGGTTATGAATTTGAAATTAATGGTGTGGAACATGTTTTTGCATCAGTAAGACACCATTACCTAATACTGGATCTCAATTATTACGTCCCAGCTTCCCACAATGAAACCCTCCATTTCGACCCGAATTCCAGCCGCTGGTTCGAAGTCGGGTCACCCCCTCTACAATCACCTTGTGGTTATGATCGGGAAAATCTATCGGTATGATCGGGGAAAAGGAGGGTTTTCTCGTATACAATGCAGTCCCTGCGCGTCAGTTTCATCCTGTTTCGACTGATAATACGTAAGTTGTCATATACGGTCAATATCTTCTATTTGAGCATTTTTTTAGAGTCGAAAAGATGACTATAATGCAACATGCTTGGCGCTCACACTGAGAATAACTTATGCTGACAGGAGCCTTACAAGACCATTATTCGTGTTCGAGAAGGTCCCCTTCGCAATAATTACTTTGGTGTCAGGATAAAATTGAGTTAGTTCAAAGATCTGTCATTTTTTAACAACGAGACCCGAATTAGAGCCGGCGACCCGGATTTGAGCCTTTCCTCTAATGCTGGACAAAAAACAATGTAGCTGAAAAAAATAACGCATAAATTTTTTTTAATGAGGGTGTTGCAATTGACCCGACATGCATTAATGTAGGGAGACTTGAACGCACGGAATCTAAACTAATACACTTTGAATCAGGCAGTCGGGTCAATAGAGACTTCCAAAATATTTATTGCAGCAACCAAACGTTTTTCACTATGACGAAAAATTTTGCTGTCCCATTTTCAACCAATAATTTTGTTAAAGAAACGCGTTTATCATAATTATTATTACTATGTATTATTATTCTTTTCTTTTCTTTTTTTAGATATCTATCTACATTGAAGACTGACCAAAATACGTATTAGCCTCCACCCGATTAATCTCCAAACCTTGAAAAGGTATATGCTTTGGAGTTGACAGGGTTGAAAGCAGATGCCTCTTCAGATGTGGTGTTTTTCTTTAGTCTAGAGGATATTTCAGCCGTGGTGCCTTTGAGTGATAGACAAGGCTTTGAACCCGATCGAATTTCGGTTTAGGGCTTCTAGTCCTGCGGGAGCGATTGTCCCTATGCAGGACCTTGTTGTTAGGTTGTGGGAGTATTCCTTGTACCTCGGTAGTGGCATACAAGGGGTGTTTGTTTAGGACCAGAGAGCGTTTCATAGATAGACGCCCGGTACTTAATTGGAAATACACATGGCCGGAGCATGTAATGAAAAAACAATAATTCGATCGTTGAGGTAAGGATCTTGCGGGTCCAACCAAACAAGAGTAACTCGAGAGGCTAAATAAAGTACCGAGGCCTACAATCTATTCGGTTTACGGAGTCCGCAAGCGGCACCTAGCGACCGAAACTGTATAAGCTACCGAAATAGGCGGGAAAAATGGGTAGCGGCCCATCTTTATGCTTGTAGGTTAGTCCAAGATGAGTTTGTATGCTATGGATCATCTAATAACAGCCTACAGATGTATGCGCTTAAGAAAAAAAATAATTTGATACATGGCTTTTATGACGGTCCTAACAAGGGGTCGTTCATTCATCACGTGAACAAAAATAGGCCACTTTTTGACCCATCCCCTTCCCCCAATGTGAACATGACGTGGACAAGACATAACCCCACCTTCCCCAATGTTCACGGACGTATATTTTTTATAACGAAAAACGGCGAATAACACTAAAATTGTTTCTAACATGTAAGAGGCTTGATTATATTTTAAAAGGTAGAACAAAATTATTTATGCACAATGACTTTTATCAAAACAATCCCTCATATTTTAAACAGACTTCAAAAACTGTCTCACATCAGGAAGATTCTTTTTTTTTTTTGGCAGAGCAGATTACACTTTTAGTAAAAGTTAAATCTGATCAGACTTTTGATTCTCTTGTCAATCTGCGTACATAGGTTCAATAACTGCTTTCGGAACGGAAATCGCGCTGTTTTCGATGTTTACGTGAACATACCGGAGACTCCCCCCCCATGTGATCACGCGTGAACATTCGGTGCCCCCCCCACAGAAATGTTCACGTGATTTATGGACGACCCCAAATCTACAGATTTAAACATAGAGTAGGAAGCGGTTGGAAGAATATGGGACCTGTTGAAGATAGTTACAAACTGACCGAACACGACACCGTTCTAATGTAAAGGACACAAAAGTACTCAGACTTAACCCATAACAGCCTAAATTACTTGGAATGAAATTTAGCCTAAGAGACATTGGAAGGATTTTTTCCAAGTGCGAAATTTTCAGTTTTGAAAAATCCCTATATTAATAAATTCTAGGTTTCCAGAGGGGTGATGTTTTTCAAATTGTGACAATACTGAACTGAAAAGATCCTCTAAAATATTTTTTTCTGTTTCCGAACGGCATCTCTGGGCGGTAGTGGGTTAATTATTGCGAGTGGGCCGAATTTTATTCAAACATTTGCTCAGGTGAGGCAGTCATCAGGAAATGCGGACGTCCCTCATAATGTCCACTGTGTGTGAAATTGACATAGAAAGACTTCAGAAGTTAGTAGCAACATGGCGGCTGCTATCCCTTTTCCCCGCTAACTCTGGTAGGTTCCAGTTTTAGCCGCTAGGTGCCGCAAGATGGCTCCGCAAGGCGAATGCGAATATTTGAAGGCTTTAATGTTTCCCCTTGTTTCACTCTCTTCTAACGCCAAGCTGAACAATAGCAAAGCGGGGCACAGAGCCTAAATTAACTTGACCGAACGTCACCAAGCCCGATGCCGCTTATCGGGGACAGCTGCTGCCGTTGAGTCGCAAGCAGGATTATGCAAGGAGATGGTCCAGCGGAGCGACACCGAGAGTGGGCACAGGGCACCTGATCTGACGTAATCTAATCAATGTCATTTCTTCTTTGCTCTGAAATAATATATAATATAGATAAAATATTAAACCAGGGCAGAAAACAAAACGTACAAAACGCAAAAAAAAAGAAAAAAAACTTGTTTTGAGCCCACACCTGCGCAAAAAAGGATTACCGGTATTCACTCCCTGTTTTACTTTAGAGACATTTTGAACGAATTTCGGTGGCCAAATATGCTATACTCTTACTTGTTAGCGTTCGAATGTAAAACGGGTACAACACGTCATTTTGTTATTTTTTAATACTAGCAAAACATCGATAAAAGTCTCTCGCAAAACTCTTTTGTTCTACGTAGCTATTGATATACAGAACCATGTCTAAGACTAAAGAACTAAATACGGGTTAAAAAAGTTTTGCGTCTATCAAAGTGGTTTAAGATTATCTAGAAACAAGAACTAGAATCTAATTAATCAGTGTGAACGTTTTCATGACCGCTAAGGAAGTTCTTTCAAGCAGCGACTTCCAAAACGAAGTGAAAAACAAATACTAGAGTTTCTGTTGCGGAAGTGTGTTAAGTAATGGATGGATCGGCTGATTATCTCTTAGGATGTGAGCGGGCTCACAGCGGATGTTGATAACAATGCCTCAAATAAATTATTCATGAGGATTCATTCTATACAAGGCGCCGAATTCTAAGACAGCCTGTCAAGGACCTTGTTAAGGGGAGTCGAGTACTAAAAAAAAAGATGAATAATATAGTCCAGCGAAATTTGGGTTGAATTGAGATGGATGGTGTCCTCACTTTTGATGGGCGAGAGGGCGTCCCGAGTCTCCCGTGTGTTAGGTTGACGTATGCACTGAAGACATGATATTTATCCAAATATCTCGGGACGGCAGAAATGAATGATCCGCATTAAGTTAAAAGATCACCCGAAACTGTGCATCAACGATTTTTCCCGATGGGATAAGAGATTTTAAAAAATCAGTAATTTTGATTATATTTGTGAAAATTCAAGTGATTTTTTAAGCAGTTCTGTCG
>Ga0058701_10006107_pt1 | contig 10105 bp, 9 predicted proteins | sample AgamicOrMae_FD_97039 | JGI IMG/M metagenome (GOLD analysis project Ga0058701, IMG submission 97039) | Agave microbial communities from Guanajuato, Mexico - Or.Ma.e | ecosystem: Host-associated > Plants > Phyllosphere > Phylloplane/Leaf | place: Guanajuato, Mexico | collected 2012-06-04 | reverse complement strand
TCTACGCCGCCTGGTTGCTGCTTATCAGAGATTAATTAAAATGTTGCTCTCTTCTTTTGCCAAATGATAAATGTCTTTCCTAGAATTAGAACATCCTGACGTGATTTTTCGTTGTGGCTCCAAATCTGGAGCAGCTCTTTCTACGTTATCTTTGGATTGTTGCAAGAAAGCATTATGCAGAATTGATAGTTTTGTTTGTAGGATTTACACCAATTTGCAATAGCATCACTCTAGGGGGGCCATTCTGGAGACTTGACTCGGCGGGAAATCGACGTTGGCGGGTTGAATATTCAGTTTCCTTTTTTCTAAGTTCCGGTAGACCAAACTGCTAACAATGGGGCTTGCCAGCTGGCAAAGTGGAGGACAGGCCAATCATTTTCACCCCGAGTTGAGTGTTGAACAAAAGGCGAAACAGTTTCGGGTTTTGTATCGTGTCGCTGTGACCTTGAAGCATGAAATTCATTCATTTCGCAACTGAAAATTGCTCTATAGTTCTGCCAAAACCTCTTCCTTGATGTGAAGATTAATGCGGTTTCTCACAACATACCACTTGCTTGGAACTGTGACGATGGGTTCTAACTTATTTTACCGCTCACGGCGTTGTAGCGATAGGCAATCCACCAAACGTTTTTGTTGTGTGGGTTGCCTAACACGAGTTGACGTAGCGTTCGTACTTGTTTCCGTTAGTCGCACCTCGTTTTCTTCCGCTGATTTCCTTCACTCTCATCTTTATTCAACTCAATATACGGAAAATAATATCGTATAAAACACTTCCATTCCTAACCCGTCGCTTTAGGCCTATTAATGCTGGTGTACCTTTAGCTATCTGATAAGATTTTTTAAGTTTCGGTAAATAATTTGTTTAATTTCGCGTGACATCTCTTAGTTTGTTGAGTTTAACCTGCGGTAGGCAACGGTGGTTCTTCTTTTTTTGTGGATTCAGACAGCTAGAGTAGGTTACACTACTATAGAGAACAGTAAGTATATTTTGTGTCTGTAGTGTGCGTCCGTATAACCTTACCCCTGTAATTTTTGTTCCTTTATTAGACGTAGTCTCGGCTGTTAAGTGCCGAAAAGCGAATTCCAAAGGTTACCGCGCACATAGAGATGTTTTCTCTCCTTGTCAAGTGCCGTCGCCGTGACTGAAGGGGTCTTCGTGTAACTAACTCGCCTCGTTAATGTTGTAGGTAACTTCCAGAACCGGACGTTGGGTGGACAATACTCAAGCCATTAATCCTTCAGCTTCAACTCCACCTTTGCTGTCGAAAGACAGAGCTCTTGTTTTTCTTCACCCCTTAATTTATATCATTTTCATATAAGAGAAAATGGATAGACTCATGACTACGTCATTATCAGAACTAAAATTGTTCTCCTAAAGATATTTTAACTTTGTTGTTTTCCAATATTTTAATAGTTATCATCGCTTGGTTGGCCTCTTCCGATGTAAGATTTTCTTTCTTTCTTTTGCATAAGTACCAAAACATTACAATTTTAATGTATCATAATTATCTTTGTTTAAATGATCACACGCACTGGAGCGTTGGAGGGGCAAACAAAGTATTAATGCTTCGTCATTTTTTTTGTTTTAATATGAATCTGTACAAAACGTATTGAAAAACAACTAGGCAGTGGGAAGCATCACACACAATAAAATAAATAAGCACTCGAGCCTCGTTCATAAATAGAATACCGATTCTGTACAAAAAAGGTGCGATTCATGAAAGCGCTTAAAAGAATAATCACAGAGAGAAATCAGAGCGGGGAGCCGAGAACCTGGAAGCGGCTCATGCGTCGCGGCACGGCGATGATCTCCAGGCGCAGGCGCCGGCTGCGGTAGGCGAACAGCCACGGTGACGCGATGGCGGACGCCGCCAGGGCGGCGAACGCCAGCTGGTCGGCCAGCCGCGGCGGCGGCGCCGTCGGCGACATGGCGTGCAGCGCCAGGACCACGCTGAACGGGGTCCAGCACAGGAGCGCCATGGCGGCCACCGCCACCGACACCCGCGCCGCGCGCGCCTCCAGCGGCAGCGACAGCCGCCGCCGGAAGCGCGCCGGCACGGGGCAGCTGTGGCGCCGGGCCTCCGTCGGCGGCGCCTCGCCGGCGTGGTCGGCGTCCTGGCCCTCGGCGCGCACCGAGTCGGCGATGGCGGGGACGCTGTGGCTGGCGGCCAGGGCGCCGTCGCCCGTCCCCGACGAGCTGACCGTGCTGCATCGCCGCGCCCGCGCCTCGTTGCCCCGGGCCACGTCGCAGATGGCGCTGTACAGCCAGCACAGCGCGGCAAACGGCACCGCGATCACGAGCAGGCTGAAGACGACGGTGAAGGCGATGCGCACCCCGCTGGGGGAGGACGTCTTGGCGAAGCCGCACGACACCCACAAGGTGCTCTGGTGGGGCGAGGTGAGGGCCGCGGCCGCGCCGACCAGCGCCGTCAGCAGCCACATCCCGCCGATCGCCTTCCCTCCGACGAGCGACGGCGTGTGGTAATGAAGGGGTGAGCTCACGGCGCGGTACTGGTCGCCGACAATCAGCAGGACACTCAAGATGGACGCGGCGCAGAAGGCCGAGGCCACGGCTTCACCAAAGGCGCAGATGATCGGGCGAGCGGCGGCGGCGGCGGTGCCGCCGGAGGAGGTGTCCAGGAGTTGGAGGGGCACCAGGGCGCCGCAACCTACGAGGTTAGCTATGAGCAGACTGACAACGAAGCGGTTTGAGGGTGAACGAACTGCGGGTCGACACCAGAGCGCGGCCAGAGCTAGGCCGTTGGCGAGATCTGCTAGGATAAGCAGAAGAAGGAGGGTGCTTCTTCCAGCCCATAATAACACATGATTTGGTTCATCCATCTTTTGTTTATAGGGCGAGTATAGGGCACCATAACCTCAACTTCCGTCGTCCGAATTGAAGCCGACTCGATTCGACGCACACTCGCGTATTTCACGTCCGTAAATGCATGCTTTGCTATTGCGTAATCTTAACGGCCACTATAAAACAAACTCGGCGATTCAGCTTTGACGGGCTTTCTGGCTCAAACCATCGAAACGCAAGCTGAAGTTACCAACACTGCACACTGGACCGGTATCCGTCCGTCTGTCTTCCGGACGGATCAGCTGTTCGTCCCCCACTCTTCGCTGGAGGCAGTGTCACCAACCCAGCACCAACCTTATCGGTTCTCCAGAACAAAGACTTCCGTTTGCCTCTGGCGCTAATATCGGTACAGGCTCGAAATTAGAAGACGCGATAATTCGTAATCGCTCGAGATAGCTCGTTAAAATAAGAGGACGTTTATCTCTGAAAATATGAGAATAAAATGGCTTGTTGTTTTTAACAGTTTTACGCTGCGATCTCGCGCTGATTTTTGAATATTCTAGACGGAGCAGCGGGAATCATGTGAGTAAAACCGAATGGAGTTGCAGTAAGGTGGAAATCCACCTTAAGTTGAAGGCTTGTAGAGCAAAAACCCTGTCCCGCAACTCTGCGCCGTGAAAGGCTTTCTCCATTTTACAAATATGGTGAAAACGAGTACCGGTACTCACCACGAAACTATAAGGGTCAAAGAATACACCGACGCATTTCACAATAATGCCTTCCAAAGCTACTTTGGGAACGGAGTATTATTATTTTTAAACTTTGATCAGCTATTTTTTTTTCTTTCGCTTGTAAAATCGTAACAACGTATTATAATTAAAATTGAGATAAATGTTTCATTCATAGCGAAGGAAATTTGGAAACAAGTCAGGAAGTAAAAGCATTCACTCTTCTGAGCTTTCAATTTTAAAAGTAGAATTAGAGCATTAGGCTGCTCTTTAGGACCAATCACTCATTATAAAATATAGAAATGAATATAATAATTTTAAAAAATGTTTGAAGGGCAGCTCACCTAAAAATGTTATCTGAATTTCATTGTGATTTTCTTCTTCTTCTATTTTAAGGTCCTTGTTCTTCTCTATGCCATTCACTAAACATGATGAGAATAGTACAGCAACATACAGAGATTAGTTTATTTTTTATTTACAATATTGCATAACATGCATAACATGTTTGAGTAGGAAGGTCCTTAGTTCAACCAGTAACACACTTTCCAATTTAGGCTATATTGACTATAACTTTTTCCACTTCAGGAATATCTTCTAGGGCATTTACAAAGTCATTGACCTGAGGCACTTTTTCTTCTGGTAACTCAATGCAGTATAAAGGTACAAGCTCAAGCTTGTTCTCATAAATTGACCAGCCCAGTTCCTTCAGGCCATCAGTAACCTTCCGTAAATCCTCTCGCTGAGTGATGAACTGGAGAAAAGAGGTAAAGCATTAAAGTTACAGCTAACAAATCCCCAAAATGATATAGCATGATAACTTGCCTGGAAAACCCTATCCTCTTTATTGGCTGATTGCATTTCTTCTATCTCCTCGGCTCCTGCAATAATAGCATCCTCCTCTGCCTTCTCCATTGTAATATCTTTGTTCGGAGGTTTTGAGACAATAATGCCTTTTGTAGCATACATGTCATCAATACTGGAAATCTCCACAATGGATACTCTGGAAGAAGTGTTTGAAAAGAGCGCTTCATGTATTTATTAAATTTAAATATCCTTTATTTTCTCAAGGGAGAGAAATATGATCTCATTGAATTCTCAAGCACTCTCAGAAGCTTAACTGAACTTACTTGGTGTCCCTGATGACTTTCTTCATGGATTGCCTGAAAAATTGCACCCGTTTCTTGTCATAAGTTATGACAAGCACATAGTTCTCTGGACCTTTAAGATATATCTGATCACGCTCAAAACTCCCCTCCTAAAAAAAAAAAAAATGAGACACTGTAGATCTCAGTCATTTGTGAGATAATAATATTTCATGTGCTTTCAAAAAATAAATATGTGGAGGGACACTGTAGCTGTTTAACAGTTTCTATGTCAGATTTTATGTAAGTTGAATACTTACACCCAGTTTCTTGAGTATATTTTGCAGAGTTGATAAAGGGATGCTTTCTTTTTTTGCCTGCTCAAGCACCTGTGCTAATGCAGCGTTAGTGTTGGGATTGGTGTCACCATTATGGGCTGTCATGTGGGAGACAAAGGAGGTTATTCATAAAACGAATACTAGTTCATTCAATGAATTCTGAAATAATTCATGTTTAAACTAGTGACTTACCATTTATAGTCCCTTGCATTTTCCAAATGTATCTTGTTAGCATTAGATTTTTTTTCTGATCATTCATCATTTTTGTATGCCTAACGTTTTGCCAATGGCTGTGTCCTTTAAATCTTTTACTATTAAATAAAAAATAACTTGATCTCAATCCTAACGTTATCTTCGACACATGTCGTAGCATTTTGGGATTTAAAAATATGTTTATCCTGAAATTTTTAGGTTGTAATCACACAATGGACTGCGGTTTGCAGCAGGCTGGCAGACGACAACGACGAGCTTCCAGAGAAGGTATGAACAATTGTTCATAAGAGAAGGTTAAGATGTGTATATTCGCACAAGTTGACTGTTCATAGCTGGTTCATAGCGTGGTACTGTACATACTGTACATAAATAGTTCAGGGCCTTCCACTGGTTGTCTCTTTGAACCTGCTTTGAACACAAACAAACGAAAACGAAGAAGCAGGCAGTGATTTGTGTCAACATCAAAGAAAATGGTTAGTATTTTTTACTTTACGGTCTGAATTGATTTGAAAATTGATGTGAAAATGGTGAATTTATGCGAAGAAGAATCATTGCTCCTTCCCTGTCCTTAGTGCCTTTCCTTTCAGAAGCCCAGGAAATCCATTTCGTCTGCCAGTTGGTGGGGGGTTGAGCCATCTTTCATAGCGCTTTGATAACAATTTTGATTGAAAGGGACATCTGTACAGGGGGAAAATACTCATTTTGTGTTAGCGTTACTTTTATTTTTCCAGTTTTCTTTTATCTCTCAGTTGCTCGGAAGTCGCACTCTTCTTAACCCTTCATCGGACTTGGTAACCTCCCTGGAGCTGAACATTTGGCATTTGTAACTTGTAGAATGTTTAATTTTTTCTGCAGTACTGCCCGCTGCCGGGTCTCAAGCTTACAGATTCGATGTCTGAAGGGATGATGTTCGGCTAAAGAATTGGAATGAAAGTCGGAACCATGGTGAGCGATCAGCGGAACAACTGCAGTCTCTTAACACAGGATGAAAATGAACAAATCGCTCGAATGCTCGGCCACCGATGTCAGGTCAGTACTTTGTCCAGTCTCCTCACATTCCTCCAGCACAGTTTTGCACCTTAAATAAGAAGGCATGCAGGTTCAGATCTATACATTCTCAAATACCCAATGCTAATGACTAAGTTGGTCCTAAACCTTTTATTTGAGAAGTCCTTACAACGAGTCAGTCCAGTTTGAGTATCTATGTTGTCTTTGTTACATATATATGATACTTCAGTGTTCCCGTTTTGGATTATTGCATCCAGTGATGTAATGTTATAGTTTAGTGATCAGATTGTTTGAGTTTTGGGCATTGCCAAACATCATCTGTTTAAGTTATCTCTTTTGAATGATTCAATTACCATTAAAAGAATAACTAAGTAGGTTTAGATATGGTTATGATTGCATGCTAAGAAAGCAGGGCATTTCAGTGAGTGGAGAGAATTACTTAGGTTTCTGTTCAAAACAGCAAATCTCAGCTGGATTTTTCAAAGTTTGTTCTGAGTGTGTCATTTTCGTATTGTTTGCAGATACTGGCCTCTACTGTAGCACAGCTGTTCCAAACTAAAGAGCCTAACCATGACGAGTGGCAGAAACACTGCACAGGAGTGTTGTGTCTTGTCAAAGACTACCAAAGGAGATCCTATTTTTTCCGAATGTACTGCCTAGTCCAACAGAAAATGATCTGGGAGCATGAAATATACAAAAATATGGAGTACCTGGCTCCAAAAAGCTTTTTCCATGTTTTTGAAGCAGAGGTATGAATCACATTGGTGCTGGTTACACTTTGCAGATTCACTTTGTGCTCTTTCTCTAACTTTTCCCCTTGACTTTGTTAATAGAACTGCATGGCTGCCTTCAACTTCGTTTGTGAATCAGAAGCTAATCAGTTACGGTTGATGCTGTTACAAAAATTGGAGGCGCGCCAACGAGCGAGAGCAGGTTTGTGCTTTACTTAAATTGAAGTGTGTGCTCTGTCTCATTTCCTTAAACAGACCCTGTTGTGATCTACTTTGTCATCGACAATTTCAAGATGGGTTTTACTCAATCGGTTCATCATTGCATACCCTATCCCTGCGTAGTAATTTACGTTGCCAAGAGTTAACAGTTTGTTTAGTTGAGGAACACGCGTTCGGCAGTCTTGCGGGCAGGAAGGTAGAGAAAATCGACAATGGTTCGGAACGGAGGATCGAGTGAGCCCTAGTGGAATCTTTTCTTCGCGAAGTATTACCGCTTTGACGCATTCCGCTCTTCTCTCCTTCAATATTCCCCCAATTTTGACCCATATTAAAAGATGAGTCCTGTTCAAGAAAGAAAATATCGAGGAAACATTTATTTTCATCGTATGAAAGAAGTCACGACTCTGGAGACGTCTTGCTATTTACGGCTTTGACGAGAGTTTGAAGTGAAATTGTTAAATTGACTTTCAGAGCGTCAGTCACGGCAGTCGACAGTCCAAACAAGTTTGTGTTCAGACTTGAAAGCGCGATCGGAGGCTTCTAGTGGTTATGATAGTTCAGGATCGTACGCCAACAATACTCAATCTCAGTTCAACATCTTGAAAGGTAAGTTGTTTTGCGAGTGAATCATTTATAATGGGTTTGCCTTAAAAAAATTGTGGGCATCTGCTTAATCATTTTCCCCTGTCCCTGTGAAGCCACGCTGGAACTTGCGGGCAGTGTCATAGGTGAGGATTTCGCTCTTGCTCTTTTCCTCTTACACTTTTTCATGTCTTTTTCCCCTCTCTAGCTGAAGCTATAGACCCCTCTATAGAGTGACGAAGTCGGTGTGCTATTCCTTTGGGCATTTCTGAGCCCGCTCACCAAATGGACGTCTAAACTTTAGCGACTGGGAGTTGTCACTTAAACCATACCTCATTTATGAAATATCTAGAAAGTATGTAGGTAAAATTTATCTGTTGGGTGCTTTCAAGGATTTTAAAAAGGTCTGTGTAACGTCGACTATTTCGGACTGGGTGGTTTTGTAAAAACGATGCTATGATACGTCTTGAAAAAGCTGGTTAAATTTTACCTTTTGAGCAGTGATAGGCTAGTCTAAAGTTGGTTAAGGCTGGTCAGCAACTTAAGTGACAGCCTAAAAAGACAGCTTGAGTTAGCCTACGAGTACCACGCACCATGACAGCTCTTCAAATTCGAAAAAAGAAAAACTGATGTGGGGTGTGGATTGCGGCCGTAGACTAGGTTTACACAAAGTAGAGTTAGCCTAGCCAGGCGATTTTCAACTCGGCAGGTCTAAAACGAAAACTGTATATGCTCAGTAGACGTCTGTTTGTTTGGTGGGAGATTTTGCTCTGTGCATTGCAGCATGAGTTACGTTTACAAACCCGCATTCAGTGGAACCTTGTGGGAGATCTGCAAGTATATGATACTCCTTGCATTTGCAGCGTAGGAAAAAAGGTTTTGGATTGTACAATGGTAGAAGTCGACGAAACGTGGCTTTTACTGCATGATAATTGAATGCTACCCGTTACTCATAGAATGCAAGAATACTTCTTGTTATAGCAGAATCTGAAAGTTTCGGTTTCATTTTTTGTTTAGCGAATTTCATTTGATGTTATTTGTTTGTAGCTACCATTTGTCCAGCTTCAGAGAAACTCAGATAGATATCATAACCGAGTTAACTGATTTCCTACTTGTGTCTGTTTTGCAGTTATCAACGTTTTAAGATGCATGCATTTGTATATTTTATTGTGTTGAACTTTTTTATGTAATCTTCGAACCCGTTCTTCTCCCTCAAGAATGTCGGAGCATTTTGTTTTCGAGTAGAAAAGTCTGCCTCGTTCAATCGGGTTTTTATTAGTTAACTAGTTTTTCATTTCGTCCGGAAACCTTTCTTTATTTGAGGTAATTTCGCCTTGAACGCCTATACCTCACGAGAAGATTTTTGTTCTTTCTTTCTTTATTTTTGTGTAATATGCATGTCTCTCTTTTTGTCTGATTTGTTGTCGCCAATCAGCTGACAATTTTCAGCTGAGGGAACTAGCTTTAGCAGCCATTGTTAAAAACGGGAATTGTTGATCAGCTTGAAGTTCCCAATCAGCCATTTGACGATGCATTGATTCGCTGATTAGGCTCTCGTTCATTTGCCGGAGAAATCGCTTGATCGTGTCCCAACAAAGAACTCTCCTTCAATGCGGTTTCTTGTTCCAAGTTTTGTTGTTGCAGCGATATGTGTGTGTGCTTATTTCGAGTAAGAAAGTGTTTTTCCTTTGCAGGGAGTAGCAAAAACAAGGTCGCCACTCGTCGGGGAATCTCGAAATGCGATATCGGTCGGCCCCGAAACTTTCGCCATGTCTCGCACGTCGGCTTCGACCCGGAGAGAGGCTACGCGTTCGACAACGTCGACTCACCGTACCTCAAACAGTTCCTCGCCAAGGTAAGACCATTTCATTTTCCCATTTCTTTCAATCCAAGGAATAGCTATCCTATCCCCTCGGTTAAATTGAGCGATTTCGCTACTGAGGTTTCGTTAAATTAACCTAGAACAGCTCAAAGTATTTGGAGTGACATTTAGCTTAAGAGAAATTGAAAGGGTTTTATCTTTCAAAGTACGCAATTCAAAGCTTTGGGAAATGCCTAAATAATTAAATTTCACGTTTCCAGAGGGGTGATATTTTTTAAATTGTGAACCAAAAAGATCCCCTGAAACATTTTTTTCTGTTTCCGAACGGTATCGCTGGGCGGTAAGCGATTTCGCCACGATTGATGTGTGCAATGGTAATGTTTGCTTGTGACAGGCGGGAGTGTCTCAGAGCCAACTCCAGGATCGAGCGACGCGAAAGTTCATCTACGACTTCATTCTGTACAATGGCGGTCTGTCGGTGGTCGAGAAGGAGATGCAGAAGAGCTGTGGCGGGGGCGGGTCGGGGGCGGAGTCGCCCGCTGCGTCGCGGCCGCAGACGCCCCCCGCGCAGCCCGCCCC
>Ga0058701_10006106_pt1 | contig 10105 bp, 6 predicted proteins | sample AgamicOrMae_FD_97039 | JGI IMG/M metagenome (GOLD analysis project Ga0058701, IMG submission 97039) | Agave microbial communities from Guanajuato, Mexico - Or.Ma.e | ecosystem: Host-associated > Plants > Phyllosphere > Phylloplane/Leaf | place: Guanajuato, Mexico | collected 2012-06-04 | reverse complement strand
AACGCATACCCCGCACCAACCTAGCAGTGTTCAACTAAAAAGCGTTTGTACTGGCTTGTCAATACCCCGTGCGTATATTCCATATTGGAAGGATTTTCGTGGTAAGAGATCAGGACGTTGGCTCTGAAGGTCGGCGTGATGATGGCGCTGCGGTGGCATGGTCGCAGGGCGCCAGGGTCGTCCGGCGCCAGGCGTCAGCGTCCCTTGCCTGTCACCGTGACGTCAAGTTGGTGTTGCAGAAGATTCCCTCCCTATTGATCGGATACGGCGGGGTGAGCGCGTCGCGTCGACAGCGATGGGGCGGTCGTCCAACCGCCCGACGGCACGCTGATGCGCCCGAGTCGAGCAGCGCACCCGCGCCGCGTCGGCTCCAGTGCCCATTGAACGCCATCCAGGAGTGCGCCCCACCGCGCTGCGCCTTACCTTCTTCCGGTCTACCAGCTCTACTTCCGGTCGCTCCGGGTCGATAAGACGTGACTCATGCGGCGCTCTTCATAGCTCGCGCGTTTCTCAAGCAAAGTTTATCAGAGCTTTAGCGAACCACTTCGGTGACTCCCATGTGCGGATCCTGGATCTGGCCCAAAACCCGAATGCACGAAGATTGGGGGCTTTTGCGGTAGGGCGTCCTAGGAATGCCCGCAGATAGTAATGTTCGTGTGTTCTCCATGAGTGGCTCTCTGTGTGAGTGCTCCTTCCTGAGGCAGGTCGAGCCGAGCCGGGCCTCACAGCGCGACGTTGCTACGCGCCGATGACGTAACCGGCGTGACGTCATGCGCAGTCGAGGTTAGGGTCGCAGCTGCTACGCGGTGCTTGGGCCCTGTGAATGCAGCGACGTTTCGCTTTGTACTCTGCTTTGTTCGGTCGCTACGCCTGCCAGCCCTGGCTGGCCGTGCCTGCTCCGGCCGGCATCAGGAGCATCCAGCCCCGGATCTGGCTCCGGCAGGCGGCTGGCTGTTGCTGGGCCGATTTGACAGCGGCGCCCGCCTCGGTCTATAGAGGGAGGTCCCTCCCCTCCCCCCTCCTCCTGCCCTGCGCGCCCCGCCCGCAGCCAGCGCAGCGCAGACGGGGCTTTCCGTCTCTGGACTCGCCTCGGCTGCTCGTTCGCAAGCGCAGCGCTCCCCAGCCCCACCGAAAACAGGGCAAGCAAAGCCTGGCGAGGGGCAGAGCGGACGCCCGCGCTCACGAACGGATGGGCCCGGCCACCGGCCTGGCCAGTCCCCCGCCCACCACCCGCCCGCCGCGCGCGATTGTCGTTCGACCGTTATAATGCATGCAACCCGCCGATCGCGGATTAAGTTGGGTTAGGTTGAGCCCCCCGCCGCGATCGACGCACAAGTGATTCGCGCCGGGGACAACCATGTAGTCGCCCCTGTGCTGATGCGATGATTATAGCCAAAGCCTATGGATAGCACTTCTCATTAACCACAGCAAGCGTTCACGCTTCATTTTGACGGGGAGATTTTATGTACCGTGCCTGGTTTAATGGCTTTCGAAGATTTGAATATCTCGTGTTAGGCAAAATGCAGCGTTTTACGAACGACGTCCGTACACCCACTGTTTCATACATAGTAGGTACAAGTTGTGACGAAATTCTCACAATCAGTACTGTAGGCCTACGTGCAGAAATATTAAATTGAATCTATACGATGTAGACTTTCATAAACTTTGTGGCGGTGGTTGAGAAAGAAGAAGAAAAAAATCAGCCGTATTTGCAGACGCTGACTCAAAGCGCTGTGTTAAGACCCAAGCAGACTTACATTTTAGGTGAATGAAAGGGGGGGAAAAAGATCAACCGTAGGGATATAATGATTGTACCCACTAGAACCTTATACAGCAGAAAGCAAATTCTAAGTTCTTTTACATGTTGAGGCACTTGCAATGCGGGTAACATGGCGGAATTTACGATGCCAAAAGTTAACGAGGATTGCCCTGATAAAACTTGTACGAATCTCGGCTAACTGGTCCTGGTTATTCTCGACCTTGGGTAACTAGGTTAGACAGCGCGGAACAGAGAGGGAGCGAAAGAAAACGAGAAAGAAGGAGTGCGACTGTGGACAACCTTTTTGAGATTTCGTCATTTTACACGAACGGCACGCTCCTCTTGTAATTTCGGCCTACAACGGGACCAACGCAAATATCCCGCTTCAGGCCACACACTGTTCTTACGCATGTATAAAATATCGTCTAGGCGGCCGGGACGCAAATCGACGAGTAAGGCTGCTCTTGCTTGCCAGCAGAACCTCACATCATAGCTAGCACACTGTAAAACTTCCAACGTGAAATTTCCACCTCTTGTGTTCCAACGTGCTTCATCATGCGGCGCAAGACACAAGCCTCGTAACATACCCTAAATTAACCAACGTTAACATCACCTAACGGTCAACAAGCCTGATGGTGCTTAGCCCACGGGACACACTGGTCGGAGAGAGGGATGCTGGCAATTTGCAATCAATAATAATAGGTGCGTTGTTTGACTAAACAGCGTAAAATAATTGTGTTATTCTGTTTATCGTACAGGGTGAGAAATGCGAAGAAGTCCATTTTTTCCAATCCGCTCGAGACACTCATTTTGCGGGAAATGGCATTTCTGTTATTTACAACGATTTTGGGGGTACGTAAGTCATCTTGGAGGTGTATTTTCACGTTGTCACATCCATGGTTGTGGCCAAATGAATATGGTCTGAACAGGTGAGAATGGCTCACCTGTTTTCAGGATTATGTCCGGTATGTTTTCCAAGTTTTTATAAGTTGCTGACAGAGTTGATTTTTAAGGAGTTCAGTCAGCGCGAGTCGAAAAACACAGTAATCGAGATTTTGTTATGCTGTTAATTATTTTTTCACGTGTTTTAGGGCGCTGGGGTCGTCTCTGGAGTCAACTTGCATGTGTAGTTGGATTGGTGGTGTCAAATGGGTTCCAAACTCGTACAGTTTTAGACTTACAATAGATTTCGAGAATCTTGGTAATATCTACTAATGGATATGATTGACTTTTGTAACGTGCACAATCCTGTCGGGGACGGTAAATTTTCTGGAAACTATGACTGATTGTGAGATTAAACAGTGGTAAGTCCATGCTTCGTACATTTGGGTCGCTGGATATGATCCCACTCTCTGAGTTGCCCATCTAACTTTGTGTTCCACGTAATCTTGACGCAGGCAAGTCGCGGACACGAGGAGAAACGGAGAAACCCGGGAAACCCGCACTCGCTTCCGGGTGTTCACCATCCGCCGTCGTTTGAAGTCAAATACGGTTCATCGAAATGACATATCACAGCGCGGACGTCTTGAATCTCCTCTTCGCTGCTAATGGATTCAAAAATAAGATTTAGGGCTTTTGCGGTGTGGGAGGTCCCAAATTGATACGGCGTCCCGTACAGGCCAGCGTCTATCCCAAAGATTTCTTTTCCCTTGATCTTTTACAGATAGACCATCCGACTGACTAAATGTTTATTGCAGTGCAGTGTGAGCTTCGGTATTAAGTTACACGTCAGCGCATTTTTCGCTCCGTTTTGAGGTGATGACTATTCCTGATTTTCTTGCTAATGTCGCGTCTCCGTTCGAAACCTGATTCACTGACACACGGAATTTATGTGCGTGCAGATCCCGATTCATACAATTGTTTCAGTACGGTACCTACTGGTCTTTGCCTAGACCCTCTCCCCGTGCATGCGAAAGCTTTAAAAGCTCTCATGCCCCGTGCTGGCCACGATGCAATGAACCAATAAACCAAGTTGCAACACAAAAGAGGCAGATAATTCCATCTTTGAATTATTACATTGCATGAGAATGTTGCTCATGGAAGTTTTGTATGTGCTATCCGCAAGAAACAATAACTTGACATGATGATCGAATGGTTCCAGGAAGGTACATCACTGATACTTGAAAATGCACTTCAGCGCACTGCAATAAACTCTTACATTTATACGATTTTACCAATTGACATCAAAGTTTTAATGGTCAAAAACTTCAACCAAATCGCATTCTTTTAAAAATGAGTTAAGCACATAACCTCGAAATCCAACGGTTGTCCATGGTGGTCTGCCGAAACCATATTTCGAAGGAATAAAACAGAAAACAAAAATCATTGCAGAGATAATCTTAATACGTCTATCGCGGGCGAATATTGCAATTGAAGCAAATAAGTCATGTTTCATGCTTACGAGGGAAAAAAACTATTCGTCGTCGAAAGTAATCCGCGATCATGGAGTTACTCCATAGCGCGATCTTACGAAGAACGAACCAATATTCAATTCTGCTGTTTTTTTTCCAATAAAAAATAACAAATTCTTAATTATCACTTTTGGCGCTCCATGACTGGAACTTGTTACAATTTCTGCACGCGCAAGCTCGCCTTGCTGCGTCTCTCGCCACCTATACAGGTTTTAACTCAGAACAGGAATTTTTCACGGTGAGATAGCTCTTATTCTCGGTCGGTGCTCAAGAACCGTTCCGCGTTCTTATCCTGCAGCGTCTCGCCAGCCGTGATCGTATAGTGGTTAGTACCTTGCGTTGTGGCCGCAATAACCCAGGTTCGAATCCTGGTCACGGCAGAGATGTTTTTTCCTTCATCGAGTTGACCCTTCAAAAGTCCAAACACCTCAGTTGTCCTATTCACAGTATTTAACCATTCTTATTTTTTCTCTTTGAAAATTGATTTTTACAAGCCTCTTCTCTGTTCTTGATTTGAACGTCATCCGTATATTCTTAGCTTCGTATATTTCTGGATTTGGTGATGACAACGTGGATATGATTAAAGCACACCATTAAGACCAACCAATGAATGCCTCGAATGCACGCGGACACCACATCCCACCTCAATCTTGGAAAAAAAGGCAGGTTGAGTTTGTGTAAAGAAACAGAGACACTGATTTTATTTGTGTGTCGGGTCAATAGCAACCCCCTATTTGTGTATTTTATGCGATATTTATCGTCGAAATAATAATAATAAAAACATGAAAAACGCAACTTAAACTCGGAAGCCATTATTCTCTACTCTCTATAGCCGCGGAAAATGGAACTAGTATTCTCCACCTCGCGTTTGTAAGTCTTATTTTCAAGGTTTCTTCATTTTTTCTGCATTAACTGTAACCTACGAAAGATGAAATAATAGTGTCAAATCTAAGCATGTTTCTATAGAGACGTTACCTTGACCATCGGCTGCTCGCGGGAAGGCAAAGCTCGCCGCGGCCCGGTTTGTTGTCTAGTCACGTGACCGTTTCCCTTGGCACTGCTCATGCTCACTGAATAAACGTTTCTGTGTATTAATATTAGGTTTGATGTGCAAATTTCAAACCCTCCTCATTCCTCATAATTAAGATCTATAGATGATGCAGACGACACGGATTGTTGTATTCCTATTACTGGACTCATTTCGGGCAAAGCTCAATCGATTGTGATCGGAAGGGGAAGTTCTCGATCCCCAAATGCAGACAAGTCTAATGTATTTCTAACGACATTCAAAAAATTGAACAGAAAGACGTAGCCCCTGACAAACTATTTGAAAACCTATCTTTTGGGAATACATCTATCGTTCGAGATATCGCAAAGTGTAGGCTTACAAAATTGAATTTTATATTGGCTTTGTCGCATTCTAGTTTTCTATATCTCTCTCTATCCGTTTCCAAGATGTAAGGGTCTTTAAAGAAATACTAAAAATACCCCCCTCCCAATTTGGAGGAAATGTTGCTCCGACTGTGATCGTAATCGCTTCGAGGGCAGCCTATACTGTATAACATTTATCGGAACCGGTAAATGTTATACAGTAACATTTACCGAATTTATTAACCAGTATTTAACGATCTTCTTTTGTGGAAGATATCCGCTGGCACAAGAAGATATTTCTTTCTCACAGACAGACAAACAGGTAGACAGGCACACAGACTTACAAACAGACGGAAAGGCAGACACATCAAGCTAAAAATCTTTTTTTTTCCGGTCCTTATGTTACTAAAACAAGAAAATGTGTTCAACTTCGTACTTTTTTGGCAGTACTTTAATTTGTCCTACGAACATACAGAAGTGAGAGAAAGATCCTCCGGCCAAGGGGTTTCGGTATGTCCATCTATCTGTATTCGTATCTTTGTTAAATATTGCTTGATGTCTGATTGTTTTGTCACTTATAACAAACTGAAAAAAAAACTTTGTAAAATATTTTTCAATGATAGGTAGGTAAGCATGACTTTAAATCAAATTCATCAACAAAGCTTTTCCTCCGACTTGCCTCAAACTCGGCAAACAGCCCGAGACGGATCGATAACTGTTTTTAACCGGTATTGACACACAATGGTCGTTCTGTTCATTCAATACCTATGTCCGCCATGAAATCGACGTTCTTCTAGTCATTTTACAAGAGCAATTTTTTTTAGTGTACAAAAAGCGCGGGAATAACAATCACTCCCTGGTTCATTCATGCGGCCATGTAGCCTTGTCTACGGACGCGGGGGAGGGGGGGAGGGGGTTGTAAACGTCGATTGCCCGTGGAGCAAGTGGGGTGGAGGAGGGAGGTAGGGAAGTAGGGATGGCGTGAGCCGCCCAGACAGGCAAGCAGCCAGCCAGCCAGCCATCCAGGCTCACCGACCGATCCATGCCTCGACCTCTGTGCTGCATGTGCTCGTCCGCGATCGATTCCGGGCTGAGTTGACTGCTCTTTGCGCTCAACACAAGTACAGTCGCATTCGCACCCTTCGCCGCTTTACCATACAAATTATCCAGGGATCCAGCGACGTAAGATGTCTTTTTTAGGGATCACACAACTTTCGCCGATGGGTGGATGTAGGTATTTACTGGTAGCTTATGTCTAGCCTTTTTCTCAACTTTCTTGGTATAGGCTACGCAGACTCACCCATGTTGCGTCTTTGTTCTTCGATTATGAATAAGTTATTGAAAATAGATTTCAGACTACCGAAAATCAAATGCAGTATTTTTTGAACACGGAACAAATTAACATTGGGCCCGGAGTCATAAGCTATGTTCCGATGTTGTTTGAAAAAGGAACGATCATCTTGAGACAAAGGTTTTGATTGTTGGAAACGTTGCTCTTACCCGAGACAGTTGGTACTACTAGTACTAGCTCAGGCTCTAAAAGTTGAATGTTCTCAGTTCGGCCGGTAACCTTTAGGCCTAATCCCAATTTCCTTCGGAGTACCGAATGTCACGACTTGGTCGTTAAGCAAAACAAGGAAAAATTGTTATGTCTAGTCACTGGCCTTGGAGGAGGCACTGACGATGCTTTAGGGAAGGAGCCGCAAGTGCGCGTGAGTATCATCTCAGAGGTAGGCAACCCAACGCGATTTTCTTTTAATTTTTTTTACGAAATAAACTCTCCTTTCTGCCGTATAGTTTCACTCGGCTTAGAAAAACCGGACCGTCCTTTCCGTTGTGATAATATAAATTGAATAACGACCGCAAGTTAGGCTTGTTTCGAAATAGTGCATCATCCCTCTTGCCGAAGGAAAATTAATGTTGATGAAGAAGGTTGAATTAGCGACCTCTGTTGTTCAACTTCCTGCAGCCAATCCGAGCGGATTGATAGAGAAGCGAGGCACAGACACTTTACATAACCTGTAATCAACGTAAACGAACAATGCCCCACCCTCATGGCGCTTACGTCTCACCGCTCGTCTGTCGAAGCGCCTGATATCGCTTTAGCGGCAGGTTGTCGCCACGACTGTGAAGGCGAAACAAAGTGCAAGGTACTTTTCGCGGTCCCTAGCTTAGGATAACTTAACCTACGCGTTTATCGTTCATCCTCATAATGTGATGCAGGATGGAACTCAGGACGGAAAAAATCCTATCTTATTTAAACTTAGAGTAGGCTATGTGTAGAAACTTGGAATAGTGCATTATGATTGTTTCAGATGCACAGCAAACGTTCAGTTGCAATTGTTATGTGATAATTATTACGGAAAAGGAAGGATTTCATTTTTGAAAAACGCCATTTTAAGCTCATATTTTTTAAAATTTGGTTCATGTATTCTCTCCGACTCTGCCAACTTTGTCAAGAATTGTTAAAAAAAACATTTTAATTAAAGTTTTACACCTAACGGTTAAATTTGACGTTAAATAAAAAGAACAATAAATTTGAAACGTGCTTTAAAAAAAAAAGCTCCATGGCACAACAGGGATTAAGCCAGCAATACGAAACATCACACAATGATCCTGTAAAAAACAATAAGCACCTTGGAGTAGTATTTGTTCAACTCCAAGCATAAAGCAAACAAACAAAAGAGAGAAGGATTTAACATTCATGCGACTTATGTTTTCTGCTGGGAATCCCTTTTCGTAGAAGCTGACTCGAAGCTGTGCCAGAAAGAAAGAGTACCGGTATCAAAAGCGATAGAAATCCTGCCTTCCTGCTCCCCTCAAGTAATGCTTTCGTCAGCAAATCGACGAAAGTTTAGGGATATTTTTGTATGTTTATTGCAGGTTATTGCAAATCATTGTACTACCGGTATCGTGGAATATTTCCCGGATAACACACTGATTACAAAACCAAATTCGAAGCCCTTATGTTTAGATCAATGGTCGTTATTTTTCTGAGGTACCGTATGTGGAAATCTCTTTAAGAAATATTTGTTATTTTTAAAAAAAATATATTTAAGCTTATGCGTAGCTTGCTTGCATTACACAGTTAAACATCAGTTTCTGAGCATATTGGTACGGGTATCTCTAACAAGATGAAATATCCTATCCAAAAGAGGGATTGTTAAATGAACATTTTGATAGATTAAGGTACAAAATCCTGCGTACATTTTGAAAGGCTACGTCGTAAACCCTCGCAATTTAGCAAAGCGAATCAGCTGCCGATATCCCCTGATACTGTGACGGAAACGACCGAATCAAACCGATCGTTCGCCCGACCCGACCCGAAAGCGAGGTAAAATGAGAGGGAGTTCCAGTCCGATGGGGAACAAGTGGTCGCATCTAGCGGTGGATCTCGGAACTGCCTGGCCGCGGAAACGCCGCAAGGAATATGGAACGCCAGAGCCACCGCTTTCATTGGTCGCCTCCTTAGCTCAGTGGCAGAGCACTGGTCTCGTAAACCAGGGGTCGTGAGTTCAAACCTCACAGGAGGCATGTTTGTTTTTGGTTTCATTTTTCTTGGCGCACATGTTCTCTGCTTGTGTAGAAGGTTTGTTCATAGAAAGGTTTTTGATATGGTGCGCTCCGTAAGGCTTGAATCATGGGTTTTAATTTTGAGTTCAGCATTTTTCTTTGTAGTGTGTTACATTCGAGGCTTTTTCTACGTTGCCAGACTACTTAACAGAAAAGACAAAGCCACTTTTCTCTTGATTTACATAAACAACCTTACAGTCCAGAAAACACCGACGAACTTATGGTAAGAGAAGTGTTATTTGCTGTCTTTGACACCATAACTGGCTCATTTTTTTTATTTTTTATTCCGGACCTAACCGTTTAGTAGCTAACCTTTCCCTTTTTCTTCTCCAAAAAATATAAAAAAAGTCCACGCGTCTTGCCCAGGATCGTCAGTTTGGCAGGGTTAATCTCCTTCTCCCCCCCCCATGGAAAAAAGGATAGGGGGCGGGGCATTGAATAAAATAAAAACCAACTAAAAGAGAGAAGAAAAAAGGTAAAAGAAAGCAAGAGAGAGGAGAAGGGCAATTTAAAAAAAGTAATCAAAGGATTTTTTAAGCCCTTTTTTAAAAGGAGTAATAAGAGGAGGGTGTAAAATGGTATGGACCATTTATGAAGTTTTAAGCGTTTTTAAGCCCGCCTCCTTTCGGAGAAGGGCTTTATAGTTTCACCTGAGTCCGAATGTATGTATGTCTGTATGTACCTATGTATGTTTCCGTCGTCGCTCCGAAGATACTCATCGGATCTTAACGTTCAATATATGAAATCGCCGTGAAATTTTCCTCTGTTGACGACTAGGTGGCAGCAAATCGTATCAGTCATCGTAAGTTATTCAAGAAAATGTCAGTCCAGGCTGCACTACTGCTTAGGTCTACAGAAATACTTCTTAAAAATGGCCAGCCCTAATTTTTGTTACCACTGCTTTTCCTCCTGCTTTTGAACATCATTTTCTAACGTAACCATATACAATATCAATGAGGCGGGCTTTTTAATCGAGGTCTCAACTTCGTTT
>Ga0058701_10006105_pt1 | contig 10105 bp, 4 predicted proteins | sample AgamicOrMae_FD_97039 | JGI IMG/M metagenome (GOLD analysis project Ga0058701, IMG submission 97039) | Agave microbial communities from Guanajuato, Mexico - Or.Ma.e | ecosystem: Host-associated > Plants > Phyllosphere > Phylloplane/Leaf | place: Guanajuato, Mexico | collected 2012-06-04 | reverse complement strand
TCACCCCTGTGCCACTTCCGGTTTTGCCGGAAATCAAAATTCACTGCATAATTTATCTAAAAAAATCTTAAACATTATTTTTTTATTGCATCCAATGAAAGAGAGCACCCAAATTAGGGGGTATCCGCATAGGATTTTCATTTTTAGCTGGAAATCACCCCTGGGGGCAAGCGAGAAAATCTCCCTTGAAGGCGGGAGCGGGCCCGGCGCGAGAGTAGCCGTTGCGGCGGCGGTAGCGGCAGAGCGCGCGATGCTGGTCATCTACTGTACTGTGCAGCAGCTCCGGTGAGGGCAGCGCGGGGGGAAAGAACAGGCGAAGGGAAAGGTTGAGTCTGTTGTTTTAGGTATCAGGTTGATTGTGACGGCCGACTCGATACAACAGAGAGCTCACCGAGTTAAATACCGAAAAACTGTGTTTTGGTACTAAACTAGGAGTGTATCAGCCTAAAGAATAAATTTGGTCAAGAAAACAACTTACCTAAAAGTAGGAGTATGTCTATAACCTTCTGTGGCGTGTACATTTTTACAAAATTACTTCATATTAACCCGGTGAGCTCTCTGTCGTATCGAGTCGGCTGTCACAATCAACCTGATACCTAAACAGACTTTACCTTTCCCTTCGCCTGTTCTTTCCCCCCGCGCTGCCCTCACCGGAGCTGCTGTACAGTACAGTAGATGGCCAGCATCGCACGCCAGAGACCGCGCGCTCTGCCGCTACCGCCGCCGCAACGGCCACTCTCGCGCCGCGCCGCGCCGGGCCCGCTCCCGCCTTCAAGGGAGATTTTCTCGCTTGCCCCCAGGGGTGGTTTCCAGCTAAAAATGAAAATCCTATGCGGATACCCCCTAATTTGGGTGCTCTCTTTCATTGGATGCAATAAAAAATAATGTTTAAGATTTTTTTAGATAAATTATGCAGTGAATTTTGATTTCCGGCAAAACCGGAAGTGGCACAGGGGTGACATTCCTACATTTTCTTGGGGTTACGAAGGCCTACAAATCCCAGAAAAGTTCATCCCGATATCTTTTTACGTTTGGCCGCTACGACGACTGTACGGTCTTAGGACGGACGCCCTGTATTGAAGTTTCACTTGTATGAATTCGACTTGGAGATGAACACATCTCCTGGTTCGAACACTGAAACGCCAATTGATTTTTTTGTTTGACTTGTGTGTGTGGGTGTGTGTGTGTGTGTCTGTCTTTCTTTAAGTGTGCGGAACAGTTCGTGAGCGAATATTCTATTGAAAGAGTTGACCGTTTTTCAAGAAACTTTGCATTATGTTGCAAATACGCTATTTTCCGGTTGCATTTTGCTGGCCGAAAAGGGGCAAGAGGAATGAGAGTTATTGGTGCCCAAGCGAACGCTTGGGTATGTGCGCCGAAAACCGACGTTTAATCGCTTACTCATCCTGCGCCGTTGTTCCTATTGACATTTTTGATCGTCAAACCAAGAACAATTACATATCGAAAAATGAGAAAAACTTAGCCGGACGCGGTTTTAATACATGATAAATGTACTGATTCCAGAACGGCCTCAGGTCAATGCGCAACCAGACGATTAATCCAGTTTTCCCCCACTTCCCGGTGTTGCCTTACGGACGATACCTCTTCACGCTCGCATTGATCGATACGAAAGGAGAAACCGAGGGAGAAACCGTTGGATTGATAGTCGTCGACGGAGATATAAAACCAAAATTGTAGCCAAGTCAACGACTTGCAACTCGTGGAATCTGCACGCTGAAATTTACCATCCATGTCTTTTGCCTCAGAACGTGGAACAAAGTGAACACAATTGTCGTTGCCGTACATCAGATCAATTTCTTATAGTGTGCGTGCTATAACTTTTTTTTCTTTTTCCTAAATAAGGAGTGGAGTGCAGACAAAAAAATATGACTTTTGGAAACGAAGTCCTGAAATCGAGGTAAGCTTCCCATAACTCAGCAGGCAAAACAAACGGATTTCTATTTTGTTCGATTTTAAAAGTTCCAACCAAAAATAGCTTGTTTCTGGACGCCAAAGCCATTGGTTTCACACAAATGAAGCGATATCACCTAAATTAAGTCTGCGCGCGTCCTCACATTCGAGGGCCTCAGGTGTTTGAAGGTTGAGTTGTGGTCACAGATACCGATACCACTGACATTTACGTATTGACAATACCTTAGAACGGAAGGTTTTTTTAAGACGCGGTAAACGTCCCTAAAAGTCGTCTGGTAATATTGGCCATAAGTACCCCATGTCCGGGCCCTGTTCTAGCGCAAAAGAGGCAAACGATCGGGTTGTATCAACAGTTAATTTTTCAGTCTGCACAAGGACAATAATTAATTGTTTACGCGTACACCCAATTTTTCCCAGGTCCAAAGCCTGAGATTTCTTCGGATATCGCACAAAATGAGAGTTTTCGTGTCGTTTGCACTGCTAATCGCTATCTTAGCAGTAGTCCTCAACATTTCGTACGGAAACGTACGGAAAACGTACGGAAAACGTATACCATATTTTGCAGTAAGTTGAGTTTTAAAGTTACACAGGTCGTGGCTTCTCGGCCTTGAAGGCTGCACATTTATTTTCTGTATAAGCACCTCCAACACATGAGTTGCCTTCCAGCTCTCAGCGGCTAAAAAGTCTTATCTTTACTTTAAAAGTCTTATTAGTAGACTCTCTACTGTCCACTGATATCTGGCAAATTTCTTGCTGTATCCAGCAGATTTTTTTTAATCTTCTGCTGAAATCGGTCAGATATATTTATCTGAAATTTGGCCAATTTTTTCTTGATATCCGTTTACTATACCTCTGATAGCCGTCTGATATCCTTGATATCCTGATATCCGGTGTAGGCTACAGATTTCTAGCAAGGTACCACCCCCCTTGCTGCAAGCTCTGTCGATTGCATGTCATCTTTTAATTTAAAGACACTCGCGTCAATGATATCAAAAAGATCAGTCCAAATAATGCATATTTCGCAGACTCATCAACTGCAAAGTCCTTTAAAACGTGGAGGGAAAAAATTATCGTTCAGCTCTACATTACGTACGGCACTTTCGCTATTTTCCTCAGAGGGAGGTTGATGGTACTCAAACTATTCGCATCCAACTAAAACCCATAACCCGGGCATGAGAGTCTCATGACCCGTGCTAATAGAACTTTACCTTGTCCGACCCAACCTCGCTCATCCCAAACAAACCACCTCTAACACCAACATTGTCAACAGGTCGCGTATCCGAAAAGGGGAGGGGGGGGGCATTGAAGCTGATTGCCACTATTGGACCCCCTCACGCATTTCCCTTTGCTTGTTTGTCCTTGTCGATTCCTTCCTACTCTACTCCTAAAACGTAACGTAGTTTAAGAACGGCCTCTGTTTATAATTTTTAAATTCCCTGCCGTTTCTCCGAATTTCGTTAATTTTCTCTCAACAAACTGCAATGATGACGGGATTTCTCCGAATGATATTATGTACAAGACCACTTTTTTTTTTTTCATTTCTGCGTCGGATCGACCGTCGTGTGGCACGGTGGAATATATTCAGTGCAGCATGTAATGTGATTTCGGAACTTAAATCCACGCGGAAGTAGCTCCTTAATTAAGTGGGTTTTGTGCTGCCCTTGTCGTTCCGCGTGATTAGGCAACCATCATAGCACTGGGGAAAAGGACGTTGATCCGAGATCCTTATCTCGAGTAAGCTTCAGTAGCCGAAATGATATGGTGTTTCGTTTGAGATAGGAACCAGAACCGTAAAAAATAATCTGCGTCAAAGGATATATTTTTTTTTAGCTCTCATATACTCTAAACTGAACTAATTTAATCGTGATAACTTATAAACGACATGACATTTCATAACCAATTCTAACCTTAAATTATCTTACCACAGTCAACGTGATGAAACATGATCTAGATCTGATCTATTCCTCTTAAAATATGGAAATCTAATCAGTCGGAAATCTCAGCTTACTTAATGTGATTCAACGATAAAATAATGATACAAAACAGCTTATTGTGTCTTTGGTTGCGCGGACTCACGATGCGGGCGTGCCTAGATACAGTAGCCGCATTTCGCGAGTTTGTCATTAACCGCGGGTAACTCGAGAACGTAAGATTGAATTCCATGTTTTGGATAGCTATTGAGCTGACCAATCCAAATATAAAAGGTTGAACCTTAATGAGTTTAAGAGCCTTTAATCGTGATTAAATCTGACGGCCTTCGTCGAACTGTCCGTAGCGCGGATAATTCGACACGGATATCCGTGCAAATGTTCAGAGGATATAGACTTCCATACGGATATCCCCGCCATGTGACCATTTACTTGGATATCCACACGGATATCCGTGTGGATGTCCGTGTTGAGTTATCCGTGCTACGGACAGTTCGATCAGGGGGAGTTGCAAAATTTGGCAACACTGTTTATTTACCCATAGGCCAAATACTTCTGGTCTTGGCTGTGCATCAGATGGGTACTCACTAACTGCAGCTTTGTCTGCGAGCTTCAAGGAGGAACAAACTCACGCGTGACTTTAATTTCTGCATCGATTACTCTTCCATGGCACGTTTTTGAAGGTAACAACTAGTGTGCACGCTTGAGGCTTGTGCGGAATTTCAAGATAACTTAGCTCGAGCGATTGAAAACAGAAAACAACAACTGCTAGTCAGTACATCAACATCGCTAAGTACATTGAAAGCCTGATGAGTTAATTAGTTCCTGGAACTTTAAGCTTTGTTTTGAAGTATTCTTCTAGACCAGTGCCGTATTAGTAAGCATATTTAAAATTAGGGAAGAGTCTAAATGACCCGACTGTCCCATTTAAAATACATTAGGTTGGTTACGTGTGACCAAGTCTCTCTAATGCATGTCAGGTCAATAGCAACACCCCTTTAATTAAGCTGACTCCATGCGAGAAACTCCGCGATTGAAGTGGGCGTGATTTTTAGGACCCTCTTGTTAGTGCTTCTAACAAATGAAACCCTTTCAAGGACTTACAGTTAGTCGCTTTCTGGACGAATTGTTGGAGATAATCCAAGCGTCTGAGGCATCTACGGCCAATGATGGCGTGAGGGGGAACATTGTCTCAAGGAAGGGCAAATCTGTCCACACGTTTGCAATACTCTCAGGCCGAAGTATTATTTTAAACTGGACAAATTTTGAGAAATTGAAATGTTGTTTTTTTGAATAATTCACGTTACTCGCAGAAAGTGCGGAGCAAAACATCTAGATGTGCTTTTAAGCCAAACGCCCTGGTCTTCATCTGCACGCTTCTTCAAGGACATGGACTCTGTAGTGAACTGGAGTTCACCGAAGGACTCCTTTGATAATATCATTGACAAGTTTGTTAATATTTCATCCGAAAAAATAACAATAAATGGTCAGCGTACCAATAAGGAGTAACACCCGCTGCATTTATGCATGGTCAAATTTTTTGACCGGTACCAAAATAGGTAACGGTTTTTTTCTGACTTGGGACTTTGCCAAGTACGTGATGGAGGTATGATTTGCGGAGATATCAGCCCGTCAAAGTAATGGGCAATGTATGTATCACCTCATTTAGCTAAATATCTATACTTAACCGATTTTTGCCCACTGGGCTGTTATCGACCCATCAAAAATATCAACTTTTATGCAAAATTCTCAAATAATTCCCTTTTTTAAAAGTAAAAAGGTAACTCTAAATTATCGTAAATAAAAAAAAAGTCGTTTTAAAAACACCATTTTGCAAAATTTTGATCCAAAACGTTTTGATTATTCCCTTTAATTAATTTTTTTCAAACTTCCTGTGGGCACAAATCGGTTAACGCCCAAACGGGTGCTTTACTCAAAATAAACGCGCTGTTTAGTGTTATTAGTATAGTTCCTACCTTACTGCCGAAAAATAATCCCAGAGGCAATCATCAATCACAATCACAGGTTTTGAAATCACTTCACTCACTCGGTGCGCACAACGAGACCGCAAAGTTGCGTTCGCGCGCGAGTTAAAGCGGTTCTGGGGAATTTGTTCGCCGGCATCTCAGCTGGCAGCATTTTGTCGACGCGCTCAGGAAAACGAAGGGAGAGGTAAAGTGGTAGACGAGTATAATGGACCGGTTTGGTAGGTCTCATCTCGTACAGAGGTATTCGGAATCGCAAAGTCTTTCCAGATGGGTTCAGGTGCATTTACCGCGCGACACTTCGACTAAAGCGATCTGTGGAAAAATGTTTGAGGCAATATTTTCTTATCCAATACAATTGAATTACAGGTACCCTTGTCTCAAACTCGTGTGAGTTATCTAAATTTTTGGGCGCAGAGTTTTGTTGATTTTTCTTTAGTTGCTGTATACATTTATTACGAAGTGGTTATCCACACGCTGGCAAAAATGTTCTTAGTTGGTTTCCGTGCGTTCAAGTCACCTCCCATTTAAAATGCATAAGGTTGGTTAACGTGCGCCCAGGTCTCCCTATTTTTGCAATAGCGCGCGAATAGCCACGATCAATTTATTGTGTTCTGTTCATTACAAGCTATAAAGGCAAAAATTAAGGCAGTTTGTGGAGGTGGCCTTAGCGAAGAAAGATAAAATCATAGAGCAAACATTGAAAGAAAGAAGCTATGTTGTGTTTTGCTGGGTTAGATTGTATTAGGGTAGGTTAAGGTGTGACTACGTTACGTAAGTTTAGGCTGGGTCTCGTTAAACCACTTCACGATAAGTTAGATAGCATGGCTTGGCTAGTCATACGTTGGCATATTTTCTCAACAATGTTGAGAAAAATAGGCTAGTTTTTCGTCTGGGAATAAACATGACGGCGGGAGCGCGCTAATCAGTCACGAAAAGCTGTTTCGGAACGATCTTCTTTGGGATTTAGGCTCACCTTGACCTCTAAAATTCACTTGCCTTCCGCAACACGACTCGCGGCACAACACGGTACTTATTCGAAGGAAAACAAAACTGACGTGACCGCACGACTACGTGTAGTAATCAGATGCGACGTTTTAATAGCTAAACACACGATGATAATGAAGGAATGAAAACAAAACCATTTCCGAGATTGCGAACTGAAATAATTACAATTTAGACGGAATAGAACAACTCTGCCAAGTAGACTGTCGATCTGAACTCGTTCTTGCGACTTGTTTCTGTTCGTTTAAAGTGAAAGTTTGTAAGTTTAGGTTGGTAAGACTGTTTCTCTACGTAGAACACCACGGGAACTCCCGCGTGGTACACGCGCTGGAATACCGCAGAAATTTCCGCGGTACTTTTGTCAAAGGGCAACTCTTCTCTCGTTTAGATTGTGTGAAATTTTCGGCGTTATATGGAAATTTTGATTGCAACGCTGTAAAAATCAGCTAAAGGACTTTCATAGGATTCGGTAACACTTTTTTTTTTCAATAACTAAGATGCTGCAGTTAGAGCGCCTGCCACTCTTGGGATAGGCAACCTTCATGTCACTCATGTGACGCGCATAACCTACCCACTTGATGTCAGGGATTCGGTTGTTTCCATGCGAACATCTCAATCATGGAGAGGGACGTAAGTCTTTGACGCTTGAAATCTAAACAATCGATTTCTCCTCACACCTCCAACAGTGTGTCGAACTTGGTTGCATTTACCCTACTTAACCTTACTTAATCAAGATTATTCGTCGAGAAATGTAGAACCCGGGTTTCAGCGCGTAGCGCCATCTCGCGGCCGGACGGAGGAAGCTGTTTTCCCATCTGCCGTTTACTAGAAACCTTCTACAAGGCGGTAAAAAAGAAGACGATGGAAAGAACACAAATGGCGGTTTGTTGACAAATTGCGGTGTGTAGCTAATTGAAGAGAAATGCTTTAAATTACTTACTTTTTTAATATTTTGCCTGTGTAATAGCGTTCTTTTATATAGAAGCGTTTTATTGATAATTGCTGTAAAAATTACGTCTTTGACTCAGTCACAATGTCGTCAGAGTCACCAACTTTAACATGTGTTGTCACCATCCATTGGAGCAACGTTAACAAAGAAGTTACTCGGAAAATAACCGGTAAAGATGTTACCTTACGTATGACAAGAAACGGCTTAAGGCAAATATTCTTAGAGGCATCTAGTAAAAAGTTGGGTACCCATGTGTTTCAACTGAAGAAGCTTTCTGTACACAAGAAGTTCATGACTGAGGGGAAGGCATCTATCAATTTTGAAGAAGACAAAGCATGTGTGATGATCTCAAATGCACCTGCGTCACACCTGATTCAATTCTTAAAAACCATGTATGTGAAGTTGACGGAAGAGAAATTACGAACCCCTGTAGGGAGACATCTTACTGATACTCGAGGACCTCATGAAGACATCAGTCCACTGACAACCAAGGAAGTTCTCCGTAGTAAGGAAAACTTAGTGGCCAAAGGAGTAATTGCCTCAACACCTAAATCAAGGAAAGAAGGGCTTAAAGTTGTGAAAAGACCTCTTGAGACTGTGGTAATTTTCTAAAGAAATTCTGGTTCTAACATTGCCTTGGAGGATGGGTTATTTATACTTTTACTAATTGTTACAGGCTACAAAAAATCCTATCAAAAAGAGATGTTTCGGAGTTTCTCTGAAGAATGTTCTGACATCTGAGCAAGACTATGTGCTGCAAACTGTATTGTCGGGACGTAATATTTTCTTTACTGGTAAGTTTCAAGAAAAGTTACTACATCACATACTGTTGTGCTGTATATTTTTCTAATTAGCTTGTTCACTGGCAGATAATTAAGCAACAGTTGTTTTTAATAACTGCTGGGTTTTTATTTCTGCAGTAAGAATCATATTAATCCCTTGTACCTTTTTATAATGCACTTTCTTACATTACTCTGCATATTTTTAGTACTCCACTACAAATGGATAACCAACAGCTCCATCATTAATTTTCAGAATAGAAAGTGAACAGGAAATCTGGATTTCTCAATATAATTTTTGATTAATTTTAAAAGCCTACCTCACAGCATTTTTGACTTTATTATCAGACATCTTTTGACAGGATCCCTTTATTTATAAAATTTGTCCTGACTGTTTTTATTATTGTCCTGCATTTCATCCTAACCACCATCAAATTATTCTTGCAACTATTTATTTTGTTTGATTGTTTTTTTTTTTTGTGTGGCATCTAGGCAGTGCAGGGACTGGAAAGTCCTATTTATTGAGAAGAATATTAGATGCCTTGCCTCCAGAAACAACCTTTGCAACAGCTAGTACTGGTGTGGCAGCTTGCCACATAGGTGGATATACCCTTCACGCATTCGCAGGTAAATTCTATTTTTTTCAAATACAATTAAATACTTCTTCTTTGTTTAAAATACTTTTGAATTCCAGGAATTGGTTTGGGCACTGGAAGCCAAAGCCACTGCGTGAAACTTGCTAAACGTTCGCACTGCGCCAGTGTCTGGAGGTCCTGCAAAGTCCTTATAATCGACGAGATTTCGATGGTTGACGGGAATTTTTTCGACGTAAGTAAATTTTGGAAGTCCGCATCGTAGGTTTTCCATAGCAGATAATCGGTTTGATCCTCGTGAATGCCGAAGAAATTTTACGATCAACTTAACAAAAATCCTTTGTCTTAAAAATTTGCAAAATAGTCTCTTTAAAGTGATGAATTTTTTTGTGTAGGGACAGTTGTGTTTGCATTATTTTGTGAAATTATCTAATTTATGTAAAGATTTTTGTTATGAAGCAAATATTTGCATAGGGTTAGGAACAGTCCATTAGGATGAAATGGATCAGTATTTTACTTCCAAAAAAGTTTTCGCTTCAAAATGTTGTGTGTTCTTTGTATGTTCAGATGTTGGAGTACGTGGCTCGGCAGGTTCGATCAAACGACAAACCCTTCGGGGGTATCCAGTTGGTTTTGTGCGGGGATTTCCTGCAGTTGCCGCCTGTCGGGAGAAATGAGGGGAGCAGCCAAGGCCCTGCCAAGTTCTGCTTCCAAAGCAAAGCGTGGGAAAAATGCAACTTGTACACCTACGAGCTGCCGAAAGTTCACCGTCAAACCGACGCCGAATTCATCGATATTCTTCAGAATATTCGAGTTGGTCGGTAAGTCTCAAATCTAAAACCGAACCATTTATCTCTCCTTCTATTTTGATAGGGTTAAAGGGCTATTAAATAAGAAACACTTCACTTGGGGTGATGTGTGTATTTCCTTTGTT
>Ga0058701_10006104_pt1 | contig 10109 bp, 4 predicted proteins | sample AgamicOrMae_FD_97039 | JGI IMG/M metagenome (GOLD analysis project Ga0058701, IMG submission 97039) | Agave microbial communities from Guanajuato, Mexico - Or.Ma.e | ecosystem: Host-associated > Plants > Phyllosphere > Phylloplane/Leaf | place: Guanajuato, Mexico | collected 2012-06-04 | reverse complement strand
AAGCTCCGCGCAGAAACGCGCACTCTGCTTACCAGATCCCAGCTTTTCTCTCAAAATAGGATGCTGTTACCTGAATCAGTACTTTAAAAAGTCCTAAAACAGGATTTTGTTTTTACTGTGATCCGTTTGTGTGAAACTAAAACGGGGGTAGTACGTGTTTTGCTTAAATTTTCAAGATAGACCTATGTTCAGCCACATAATTGAAAAGGTCTCGGCGAGAGCTTTCTATCGATGCGGCTGAGCATAGGTCCATCTGGAAAAATAACCAAAACACGTTCTACCTCCGATTTAGCTTCACACCAAAAAAAAGTATAGAATTCCCTGAATTGGGTGGTTTGTCTTTTGTGTATCATAATAATTGTTACAGAATGAAAAATACCTTGTCAATCACGATTGGAGCTACGTTGGCTAATATTTATTATTATTCATATCATATATTTAAACAAAAAAATTTCTGTTTTAAAAATATTTTTTCAGCCGTTTTTTTTTTCTTTTTTTTAATAAAAAGTCCGAATAGCGAGTAATTATTCTTGTAACTTTCCGACATTCCTTGTGTGAAACAAATTCAAATAAACTGTTCGGAATTTCTTTAAGGTCAGTTCTATTCACACGCCTAATTTAATACAAGGGAGACTTCAAGGCAGGGAACCAACCTAATACATTTTAAATGGGGCAGCGTGTGAATAGTCATTTGTATTTCTCAAACATGATAATCTCAAAAGTCATTATTACTTTTGAAATTACATTTCTCCTCTTGGAGAAGATTTGAAAATAAGCTCATCAATAGATTTTAAAAATTGCAAGGAATACTTTTTTTGACAACCGTGAATGCATATCAATTAATACCTCGACCGTAAATAGGGCTGTGATATGGCTCACGTTCAGTAAGTGAGAATGAATGTTTCCCCCTCTGGGGAGAGCTTCTCGATCGATAACCAATCACGATTTCAATAAAGCGCCGGCGACTACCTTAAAATGCGCTGAATTCTGAAAATCGGAATCTGGACTCGCCAAAGGCGGCGACGTGCCTTGCAACAAGGCATTCTTTTTTGCGAGGCCACCGCGAGATCGAGATTAGGGGGACTTAGGCACAATGGCCCTTTCAAAGGACGCGTTAAGCCGCAAGATAGCCTACCTATACTCTAAGGGCTCTTATAGGCAAGACACAGAGAATGTCCGCACCGCACGCGCTCATCTAGCCGTCCCTGTATACTTCGCTTCTCAGTGCCCTGTCCATTCTCTCTCTATGGTCCGGTCCGGGGCCAACGGGAGCGGAAGGCCGGGTAACGGATATGCCGCTGTTGGCACAATAATTCTTAAAGATTCGACTTTAGGAGGATTTACGGATCACTGCAATACGAGATCGGCCTACTCAAGAAGGCAAAGCAGTGATGCCTCTGTCACTACCTACAATGGAGGCTTCATTCGAAAGGTTGAATTTTCCACCTCTTAGGTTTTATCTTTCGTCGCCAAGCCCACAGGAGCCGCATTGGAGACGGACACAGGGCACCTAACTATTCTTCGTTAGCGCGCCTCTAACCTCATGTTTAAGAATGCAATGTTCAAGAATTTCAAAAGAGTGTTAAAAATTTCGCTGGGTAATCAGATCGAATACTTCAAATTTTCCAATTTTGTTCTAATTATTTTTATTATTTTTAATTTTCATTTGGAGGTTTTTACCTTCTGTCTTAATCCGTTTCAGGATTACTTCAAAGCTTGAAGAGCAAAGACCTGAAATTTTTCTAGTACAGTTTATCAGTTATAGAAATCACTGGGGGGGGGGAAGGTTTGAAGGACTGATGTGAGCCTACATCTTTTTTACGGACAGCCGATTCACCCGACGGTCCATTTAAATATACATTCAAGCGTTTTTACGAGAGTTGAAGTCTCCCCCATGTAACTGCGTTCATGTCTTTTGCTAAAATTGAACTATCTGAATGTAAATGCATGTCAGCTCAATAAAAACCCCCTTTTGTTTATTTCGGTATTAAAAAGCTAGTGAATGATAGATTGATTTCGTCCGCGGTACTTTAGCTTTCCGACTTGCATCAGTTTTCAAATCGAAGTGCAAATTTTCCTTCTTTACTTATTGATTCAAGGTTCAAGCTTCTGATCAATACTTTCCAGGATATTTTTAGACTCAAGTAGGCCTATCTGTAAAATTTCCAAAGATTCAAGATTCACTGCCCACCCTTGCATGCGTGCCTTGTACGTCTACATCTCTTTGATGTCGCTATTGGGCCACTTGACTCTCGTCAAGTCCAACTCCGCTTACACGGAGAAAATGACGTTGTTGTCTAAACAAAACGTTTTGTTAATATGGCCTCAGCCAACCAAAATTGTTGTGGTGACAATTTCAGCAGTAACAACAATAATATGAATTGTGATCACAACGATTACAGTTGTCAACGTGAGAAGTGAAATTGTCACCACAACAATTTTGATTTGTTGAGGCTATATTAACAAACCGTTTAGTTAAGGCAACACAGTCATTTCCTCTGTGTACTTCTCGGCGGCAAGCTGCAGAAAAGTAAGCGGTATCAGGTACCTAAACCTTAATCAATTGGGTTGCTGCAAGGTCTTCCACCTTGCTCATCTGCCACGCCACTCCGCTTGGAATACTGGAACACAACAGGTGGCAAAGCCAACCTCTGAAGTTTACAGATGAATCTTCATCGCGACCACAGTTTCCCATGGGAAAAAATCTTATCAAAACCTGATCAGATTCCCATTATATTTCTATCAGGTCTTAATTGTTGTCATATTCTAATCAGGATTTTCTGATCAGAGCTTGAATAATTATCACGACCTGTAAATTTTATCAGGACCTCATGAAAGTGTTTTTCCAGGTTCTGATTGCGATTTTGAGCATCTTTTCGCCATATTGGAACCTGGTCAGAATCTGGTCAGAAATGGGCTGCTCCATGATTGAGATTAAGGAAATTACTAAGGATATTTGCAGGGCCTGATGAGGTCCTGCAAAGTTTGTATCGCACGGGTGGAAAACTGCACTACATCGAGCCACCCGAGACAAAGTAAAGAGTATGGGGTGAAAGCCTTAAGAGACTAAAACATACTCCGTGCCATACTCTGCCCATATTGGACAAGAGTATGGGACCGATACGGCAACAGTCTGCATAGAGTATGGCAAAAGTATATTTTTTTTTCTTCGGTAAATCCCAAACTCCCGCGCTGCCATACTCCCGCTGCGTTGCGGGCCTGGTATGACTGGCTGTACCTGCCGGTACAGTATCGGCACAGTATGGCAACAGTATGGGGCATCGGTCGTCCGATCCATATCCTGCCCGTAGCGTGCCTGTGCCTATATTGTACCGACGAGGTACATGTTTACGTTTTACTTCCAGTCTTACTTTCATTACATTATGATCATAGTGATACTTATAGCGAATAGGTTCCTATTTGTTAGGTCACGTACCTCATGCCGCACTCCGCTAGTGTCCCTTTCGACTTGCCTCCAAGCCAAATACCGCTAACCTCCTGGCAAGTAACTGCGTTTGAGAAGCAAAATTAGACTTGTACCGTTAGGTCAGGTTAACCTAGGTTAAGAATCAGGCTTATTCCCTCGTACCACACTCCCTTTCCAAGTAGGCCTACATTTAGTGTTACAAACACAAACAGGAAAAAAACTCACACAATTGTCAGCCAATTTTGTCCTTGACTGTACACGTACAGTACTAGCAGTCTCGCAAAAGTATTGATAGCTCTAACTTTTTTAAACCTCTGTAGCTTTGGAACGGAACGAGATACGACAAAAAAGCTGGGATCAAATTGACAGACCTCTTAAATATCTAGCCATTTTATTCCGTGCTTTTCTGATGTATCTCTCTGTTTCAAAGTTACGGCGGTGTGAAAAAAATTGAAGCGGTCAATACTTTTGAGACTGCTTATACGCACGACGGTGAAAACTGACCGCTTTGGCAAGACAGCGGCGACCGGAGCCAAGCAGGCGAAATGTCACGTGGTCCTCCCGAGACGCCCCGCTAAACCATCTCAAATCTTACGAGTGCCTTCTTTTCCAAAGGCCATTTGAAGAGAAAAGGCCGAAGATAGGGCTGTATACGCCGAGCATTCTCCTCAAAGGAAAAATGATTTCATTACCCCGCAAATCCATTTTATCCCGGATAATTTAGCGGAGCAGATTCGAGAGCAAAAGAGGCCCGCTCGCTGCTTCCCCCACCCCCACCGCCGCGCCGCGCCGCCCGATCGAATTGGCCACAGGCAACACCGGCATATCGCAAATCCATACAAAGTGGACAAAATCCTTGGAAGCAGAAGCAACACCATTAAAAGAGGAGGAAATGTTTCTCATCTCTGGAGCCCCGCGTCCGCGCTTGCCCGGCCAGGTCCGCCACCCAAAGGACTTGCCCGCACCAATGCCGCGCAGCCTCAAGAAATCTTATTTGACCCAGTAAAAGGATACGCAGGATGAAAGCGCAATAAATAATGCATGTGGTGGATAGCGCAGAGCGCAGCGAGCGGATGGGGCCGACTACTAGCGCCCCAAGCGGCCTCTGCTTAAGCTCTGTTTTGGCGCCATCCACGCCATCGGCCATCCGACGTCTTCAGCCAATCAGAGCGGGCTAAGTCGAGGCGTGGTCGATAACCTAATCGAAAGAGAAAGCTATTTCCGCGTGGCGCGCCACTTCGTCGGCTGCCATATTGGCTTGTCAGTCCCATATGGGAATATTTCCCATTTATATTTTTGCGTGACATTTGCATTGAGTGATAGCCTTTCAGCGCGGAAAATCTGGCTGAGAGGGGCTCTGGCAGGTCACCAACGGTGTTTGAGTAATCTACATCATTTACTGTACGATCACGAAGAAAATAACAATGTTACCTCAGCAAAACTTTTGTTAATGTAGCCTCAGAAAACCGATATTGTTGTGATGACAATGTCAGCTGTTACGATGACGATTCAGATTGTTGTTGTTACTGTTCTTATTGTTGTAACAATGAAACTGTCACCACAACAATTCTGGTATTGCTGAGGCTATATTAATAACCGTTGACGCAACAAAGTCATCTTCTCTGTGATTAAACCCGCCTATAACGCAAGGCTGCTACGCTTTTCAGAACGGGTTCCGGTCACCCATTGAGAGAAGTGCTATATTGAATCGACGTTTATATCGAAAAGCCATCGATATAATCGATCGACTCACGTGATTTTGTCTCGAAAATCAACGAGTTTTCGATTGCACGATTAAGTAGCTGCGGCTGTTCGTAAATATAGCACGAACCGTCAAACAAACCGATGATCAATATCTACAAGAACCTATCATGAATACACATGACACACCAGGGTATTTACAAGCATAAGACCGGTACATTAACGAAAAGTCAGTGCAGAAAACATGGAAGGCTCTAAATGAATAACACGTACCCATCATAGACTACAAAAAGTACCCCCTGCAACCACCCAGACACCGGTGTGTTGCAGTTGCCTACCTTCGTTCGGAATCAGGCAGATGATTGGCTGATGCGGAGCCAAGGTAGACAGTCGCCGCCATAACGCACCCGTGTGTTGGCGGTGGCACGGGAGGGTGGGGGGTAACTTTCTTTCTTTTTTTTCTCTTCAAGTCAACGATAGGACAACCCAGTACCGCCAAGCGATGCCGTTCGGTAACAGAGAACTTTATTACAGAGGATTTTTTCAGATCAGTATTGTTACAATTTAAAAAATTTCACCCCTTTGGAAACCTGAAATTTGATTATTTAGGCATTTTCCGAAGCTTCCTAATTGCGTATTTTAATGGGAAAAACCCTATTAATTTTCTCTTAAGACAAATTTCATTCCAAATACTTTGGGCTGTTATGGGTTAATCATCTTCCTATGTGTTTTCGAAACAAAGACATGGGACTCCCATGACACCTTCTAAAACTTTAATGATGAACACCAAGTCGCCCAAATGAAATGACTCGTATTAGCAAAGAAAGGTCATCGTACTAATATCTAAAATCAACTCCTCTGAAGCAGAAATTGCTTCTGAAATCTTTGAATATCTCCAAATAAGAGTTACTTTGACCCAACACTCCAATTTCAAGGAAGGATTGTACTTTTTTTTTCATACTTTGTTCGCCACCCTTCATCCATAATGGGGATTCAACGACCTCAAACTGTGAAGTTTTGTGCAAGGAAGATGTGGTTATGGGATTTGTGCCTATCTTCGCTCGGAGATGCGTTGTGCCTTTGCATCGCTACCACTTCGCTCCGCTGTCACCAAGCTCGATGCTGCTAATTTCTCGGCGGCACTAACTATTATTGTCGCCGAGAAGTTAGCATAAAGTGTGCGAATTGTCGAGTCGCCTGGCCCAAGACGCAAGATGAAGGGCCATGTGCGTCACCCTGTTTCAGTGATGTATTTCAGCAGAAAGTTTGGACCAAATAAACCCCCGCCGTCTTTGATGTTGAAAATAAGATTTATTGGATACTTTCAATTTTAACCCTCGATCCACTTGTTATTGATTCTTCCTCCAAGAAGTTTTATACGTTATCCGTATCGTATAACGAACGTCATAAACTTCCCGAAAATCGCATTTCTTCAAAATTGTGTCCAGCAGACACCCTGGTCAACAGGCGAGTCTCAAGGTCGTCTGCTGGACATATATTTTAGAGAAAGGCGATTATCCGGTGGTTTATGACGGTGAAAAACTTTTTTATATAATACGAAAAAACGTATAAAACTGCTAGGGGTGTAGATTTAATGACTGGATAACCGGCAGATATTGCAAGAAAAGCAAAAAATTCAATTTTTAAAATCAAAGATGGCGGCGGTTTGTCGTGGTCCAAACTTACTGCTGAAATACCTCATTGGTGACGAATGGAGCAAAAGGGTGGAAATTCGATCTATCAAATTCACAGTGAGGAAGAAGTAGTCCATTTTTCTCGGGGCTTCAAACTAGCTCAGCTCGTTCCAACAAATAACATCTGTTATGCAAGGACCACAAAAAAAAAGAGACGCTCCAAAACTATTGCTCATCTTTTCGTCGTTCGCAGCAGGCGAACCGTAAATGAGATCCCTAAGAAGCTCTCAAGTTGGCAAAACATCATCATATGATTTACATCGTTTTTAGGTCCATGAATAGCGGAGAGGTTTTACTCCCACAGAGAGCGTCGGATTTGGCCAATGAATAGGTGCGTCTCCCCCACCCCCACCCGTCTTCCCCTCCCTCAGAGAGGCAGGTGGCATACCGACCAGGAGCGCGAAATTTTTCGTTATCGACTTGAGCTCGTGCGTGAAAATGCTTCTTCCACAATGCAGCGCGGCAGCAGTGGCGGCCGCGCCGCCCGTAATCCGGACAGTTTATTCAGGTTATGGCGCGATCCCCTGCCTAATGCGTGATTCAAACCAACCGCAAGAATACTTTACTCGTAACGGGAGGGGGTACTTTGAAATGACCTCAAAGAAAACAGATACTTTCATTAAAATGGCATTTGTAGCCCAAACTTAAGTAAGAATCGAAAACAGCTCAACTACGAAAAGATTAATTCGAAATTTTTAAATTCACAAGCAACTTAATACGGACAATGAATGCTAATTTTACATGCTTCAAATTTCTTTATTGTAAGGGAAGTCGAAAGGCCTGACGTTATTTTGACGTTGTTCCGACGTTGAAACAACGTCAAAGCGACATGTTCGGCGAACTTTGGTAAATACTTTTTTCACAAAGATTTTGTTGATTTTAACCTAGTTGTGGATTTTTTTTCGACCCCCAGTACGATGCAGCATTAATGTCGATTCGACCAACAATTTTCACTGCGTTTACTTCTGCTGAAATAAAATTTGAGCAACTTCAAGTCTTGACATTTTCATCTCTGGACGCAAGAGTCAACGATAAAATAAAAATCTGAATATGCACTGTTGAAAGGTGGAATTTTTCATCTTAGATGTTCCACCTTTCGTCGCCAAGCCAAGAGGAGCGAGCATGAAGGAGCGTAACCTAACCTAACTAGGCCAGCTTTGCTGCGTACGCCAAGCCAGATGCCGCAGAGAGAGCACAAACAAAATGGCTTTGTTGACCTCAACAAAACTTCTGTAAGTGTAGCGTCAACAAACCAGAATTGTTGCGATGAATATGCCAATTGTTACCGCACCAATTAATTGTTGCCTCAACACTTAAAGTTGTTGCCGTAATAAGTGACTGTCACCACAATAATGCACGTTTGCTGACGCTCGATTAACAAAATTTTGTTGAGAAAGTCATTTTCTCAGTGAGATGAGGCACCGTGCTTGATGACAACTAAGCGGAGCAGTAGCGAAGTGAGGCACAAAGCAGGTAGGCTAAACTTGTATTTGTATAAAAAATGAGCGTCTTGAGGACTTAAGTAAAGTGCACTTAAATTAGTTGATACCTTGAGCCTCACTCACTTTAGTCCGTTCAGATTTGCATCACAAGGGGGAATAAAAACGGTTACACAGTAAAAATTTAACACCCGTTTTGGGGAATGCTATACCTGTTTGAGGTGGGAAACTCAAACGGGGGTAGTGCGAATTTCGGTTAGTTTTCAAGGTAGACCTGTGTTCAGCCACATTATTTAAAAGATCTCAGCGAGAGCTTTTCATTCATGTGGCTGAGTGGGTTTATCTTGAAAAGTAACCGAAATACGCACCCCCGTTTTTGTTTCAAACCCAAAACAGGTACAGAACTCCCTGAAACGGGTGTTTTGTTTTTACTGTGTAAAAATGCTAACTTAAAAAAATAATGCTGCGTTTTGCATTAACACGCCTTACGGTTTCCAGAAAAAAAAACAAGAACCTTTACTTAATTTTAAACTCATTTCTCTTCTGACGAAAATAACTGAACAGTGCCACGAAACGCCAATTAAGGATCAAACCCTTGAAATCGGCGTCCTTTTCATCTGCCGTAAAAATGAAAGGCAGTTGGATGAGGAGATTGGGGCGAATTTTCGGTTTCCGAGCCTCTTTCTCCGCCGCCGGCGTTCCGAATCTTTCCGAGTCCCCAAGGACCTTTGCAGAGGGGGAGGAGGGTGTTGTGTTGTTTCCGTGTGAACGACAAGATTACTCTGCAAAGCAACTGCAAAGAGAGGTGGTCACTCCGAGAGTGGTTAATGATGCTCTTAAGAATCCCGGTCGCCGGCCCTGATAGGCCCCCACGGCTCATCTCAGCCCATTGTCAGGACGTTCCACGTGTCTTGACACAGGAGCAGGCTGACACGTGAGCTTGCGGTCCAAGTTAAGAAAAAAAAATATTGGTTAGGGGCACGCTTTTGATGGATTCCGGGAAGGAAAGAGTTTTTTTCCTCTTCTTCTTTTCGTAGCTACCGGATTCATGTATTTGTAAGCTGAACTGAATTGTGTGGTTATGTTTGAGTCTTTTTATTTTAAACGTTATTTCTCATGTTGCACACAAGAAAAAAAAGAGATAAAGTGGCAACTGACGCGTTAGTTAATATGTCATTGGTATTCACAGTCATTGCTATTTTTTTAGCAGCCATTGCGAACCTTAGCTGTGTCTGCTAAAATGTAAGCAAAGGCAGCTAAGCAGACAAGTTCGCGTCAGAAATTCAGCGAATCATAAAAAATACGCCAACGCTACAACTGTCTATGAAGGAATTTCTAAACTGAGAAAAACGAGTTAGAAAAGTTGACTAAATATTCGTAAAAAAAAGAATACATAGTAAACATTGCCAGTTTGGCTAGTAAGTGTAACCACCGTGCTAGTAAAATTGACTAACACGCGGTGTTGCTAAATTATTAATCTACTGGTAACATTTACTAGCCAACCAGTTGCATTCACTAACCGAGTTACACGTTCCTTTTTCTAAAAAAGAACTAATTTGTGAGTAAGCTTTTCTAACCCGTTTTTCTGTGAGCAGTTGAACTAGGCTGAAATCCTCATCTCACCTATTCACTATGAAATCCACAACACAAACAAGAAATTTCAGCAGAAAATAAGAACGGCTCTTTACAGTGTCGTTTCTAGTAAAATGCCTTTAAAAACGTCATTCCAACATGAAATAAAACACTGCAAAAACAAATGCTTAATTCAAGTATGGTTTCTGGTCTTACTTTAAGTTGCAACATTTTTAAGTTGAGAAAATCTTGTTTTAAGTTCAGGATATAATGCTT
>Ga0058701_10006103_pt1 | contig 10110 bp, 11 predicted proteins | sample AgamicOrMae_FD_97039 | JGI IMG/M metagenome (GOLD analysis project Ga0058701, IMG submission 97039) | Agave microbial communities from Guanajuato, Mexico - Or.Ma.e | ecosystem: Host-associated > Plants > Phyllosphere > Phylloplane/Leaf | place: Guanajuato, Mexico | collected 2012-06-04 | reverse complement strand
GTTTTTATTTAAGTAGTATTTTTTTTTAATAAAAAGGATAACACCAACGACATTATGATATTTTTCTCGTAAAACCTTCGTTATTGACGTATTCAATGACCGGGTATTTGTCAAATAGCGGTTTTTTAACTAAGTAGAATTTCAAAATATTGTTTTACTTTTATGTATGTTTAACGAATAAATGTATTGTTTATATCTCGATCGAATAAATTTTACTTACATCTATATATATATATTACAGATATCATACGCTATATATCCGATCTTCTTTTAAAATATGGGTACCTGAGACGACAAAGAACGACGAGAAAGAAATCACAACAAGCTGTGCATTGACTGTGCATTCACGAACGGACAAATATTTTCTTGGGAAAGGGAAATTATGTGCATTGAACAAAAAAAAAATGGGTTCGATCGAAACTCATCGAAAAAGTTACGAATTTACGCCATCAATATTCTATGAAATAGAAAAAAATGATAAGTGACGATCAGGACTTTTTCTAAAAGGGGCCAATATTCTGTTATAAAATATTAAAGATACCCCTAAGAAACCGGCACCACGAATGGGTGACAGGGAGTGAGGATCAGTTTCTAATAACTTTGGTTTCAAAGTTATTAGAATACAAAGTTATTATCTGCAAAGTGTATGTTTGAAAAAACAATCTAACATAAGGTTACCTCGAAACGCAGCAAAAACACTGGTCGGAAACTACATCGTTGATAAGGAATAAACAACTATTCGTCAAACCTGCAACACACCGAAACAAAATAAATGTTAAAAACATGAAAAACAGAGGACATTGACTTATACATACACAGGATAAGTATGCATAAAAACGAGTTGGAGATGACGCCATATAAGAAAAGCCCCCATGGACTTAGGACTCTAACAGAAAGATAAAGTTGATTTGGATCATTTCTGCGCAGCAATTAAGAAAGAATTTGTTTTTTTTTCGGGGGAGAAACTACGAGGTACTCAAATTTCGAGAGTAAGAATCGTTTATTTTATTTCTTTTTATTTTTGACCTTTAATAATTTCTGGACATTCACCAGCGCGAGCCGCCTTCTTCAACTATCCTGAATCCTGGAAATATCCGTGATTTCCAGTCGATCCTGATACTGCCTCCGTAATCCGCTCTACCGCTTGCAGGGCATTTCAGTAGTTCAGATCAAGAGTCTATAAAGTATCGCGTTTGACGAAAAACTGTGAACTTTGATCTCGACCGCATGTTCGAGGAGGAAAACTTAGAAGTTAAAAAGTTCTTTTGCTAATATATAAGCATCTGATAATTATGTGCAAGATTGGATTGAAGCAATTTCCGCGGTTAAATAAATGAAATATTCAATTTTTATGACAGAGAAAGACATTGATATTGGTGGTACTTAAAAACTCAACTAGATGAGGGAGAACGAAAATACGGATTATTTCAGGTTCTCTTCCCTTATTTTAATCAGATCGATTAAGAATTTATTTATAATCACCGTATGTGAAACTTTGTTTTCTCAAAAGGACACTACGTCATCATCGAAAATTCTGAACTTTGCAGGGGCGAGGTTAGGCAACCCCGTCACTCGAGTGTTAAGGCGGTTGCCTATGCCGTCTTTGTCAGGGGCTCTGACGGAGGTTACAGATTTTAACGTAAGTTATAAAAAAGTTGTTTTGAATCAATTTGTAGATAAAATACGTGCAGCTATGAATGTCAGTCCGATGAAAAGATAATACCGAAACGAGGGCGCCCTTCGGCAAGCTTATATTTACAAAACGATTTTGTTGAGGAACAAAGTCATTTTCTCCATGTCCATGTACGATTTTTTTTGCTTCCCTGCGAAATTAGCGCGATTTTTAACCCTTCCTTGTCCACCGGTATGCGGTCACCCTGGTAAACCTTCTCGCAAAGGACGGATAAAGGGCCGTCCAGACTAACCTCCAGAAGTAGCGTAACTCACGGAAGGCGGGTGGGCCAGGCTGGTGGGCTCGCCGCATCGGCTCCAGCCACCGCGTATCAAGGAAATAACCGAACCGAAAAGTGTTTCTGGGAGACTTCCCCTCTCTTGCGGTTCAAATCCCGCCCACTGCCCCCACTTTTTCTGTGTTCCTATCGGGCAGGTTGCCTCCTGCGGCCGCGGCACATCTATTTGGACAGGGAGAAGCTCACATGAGCCCCTCTCAACCCTCTTATTTATGTCTCCTTTGGTAGACGGCTTCACAGAATCCGCTGTTGTTTATTTACTTTGAGTCCACGTTCGATGCTACACTAGTCATGTCCCAATACACTCAATTTACCATCTCTTCAGTTCTACCTTTCTACGTGCTAAGCGAAGTGGATCAACTGCAGAGCACCAAGAAAATTAACCTAACGTAGGCTAACCTAACCGGTCGTTTATCTCCATTACGTGAGTTTAGTAAGAGTGGATTACATAAGAGGGGCTTTCCACCTTTTCAGCTGACCGTGAAAATGTAAGGTGCGCAAATCGCTCCTTCATGGCGAGCGTCAAGGTCAAAAATATCCAATTTTTTATGGGAAAAAAATGCACTCTTTGTTGGCCTACTCTGAAAAAAATATAGCTAGCCCTAAAGATTATTATTTCCATGAGCATTGTCTAATTGGGTATACAAGTAAAGATGCTTATGTGTACAATCACAAAGGTTAAGCAAACTTCAGACCCGGATTTCATTTTTCAAATATTTACTAAACGGTTTCGTCACAGAACAGGAAAAAAATGAAATGTTAAAAGCACTGCTCTAAACGTTCGAATCTCTCAATGTCCGGATTTTTTACAGGCAGTAAATTTTCCAGCAAAATTTTAATCTGATTTGGTATTCCTTGCAAAATATACGATTCGGCAGGATTATCCCATTGCCGCCCTGAGATGCTCTTTGTTGTAACTTTCCCCATTTTTTCCTTTTTTTTCCTCTCTCGTAAAAATATGGAAAAAATATCACTCACAGAGTTTAAATTCCACAATTAGCCATCTCAAAATCTGGATTTCTACATTCCAGCGAAATATAAATCATTACTAATTCGCAAATTTCATAGTAAGACTGGGTATCCCTAAAGGTTTAAAAGTTAAACGCAGTATACATCGTGTCCGCGACCCAGAGAAAGTCTTGGGCGACCTGGAGCGAAAATCGCTCGCCGACCCTAAAGACGGGTCGCGACCCAGACCCACAGCTATGGAGCACTTGACTCTGGTGCGGCACTTGACGATCAGGGTCGCTGTGCGCTATGCGTAGTTGCACGTTTACCCGCCAGAGCTCAGCATCAACTGCCGTCGCCGTCACGGATACCCTCCCCGGCCCACTCGCCCCGTCTCGGCCCCCCCTCCACGCGGCCGCCGGGTGGAGGCCCGCCCCCTGCCTCCGTCTCAGCTTCTGGTTGGCCACAAAACGCAAGTCTGGGCTAACCGCGTGTCGGGACAGACAGAGAGGGAAGATGGCTGTGTTGGAGTAGGGGAGGGGGAAGACCAAGGCAAAGGGGTTAATGAGGCTCCCTGGGATCGTTGGGTGCCGCCGCACCGCACCGCCGCACCGCACCGCCGCCTGCGCTTGGCCTCGCCTTTGCTTCCGGCTGATTTTTCGGCCGAGACGCCGCCGCGCCGAGAGTCGCTTAGGCCGGGCCAGGAATGTTTGCGTAGCGAGCTTACTTTGGCTTAAAGGATAGCCACGGGCCAGCTAATGCGACAGCGATGCGACTTGACGCAGTTTAAACCGGCGATGCGTCAATGGGGATGCGACCCTGCGTCTAATTTTTAAGGGATCACGAATTCGCACGTCTCCTGGACACTAAAAGCAAAGGTTGGCAAGTGATTAAAAAAACAGTGCAAGGCATTTTTGCGATTTTAGCCATATTTATTTTAAGAGATTTTTCTGTGATTGCGGGAGATTTTTCCAGCGATTCAATTTTTTTTTCCGTAACAGCTATCGCGTTCAATATGTTCTACTTTTATTTGCCAAATTCATTGGAGATCACAGCGGGGCATATGATACCTAACTTAACCTAACCTATCGTCGCCAACCAAACCGAGCGGAGCCTTAGCATCTAACCTAACTTTACCTCGACTATCATCGCCAAAGATGTTTCTTGCCTGACACACAGAATAATTACTGGAGAAAAAAGTGGCATCGGGATGGTAAGCGGTCGATAAATTACTAACTGTATGGCCAACACTGCCACGTACATAGGAAAAAAAGTCCCCCCCCTGCAACCACCACTGCAAGACACCGGTGCGTTGAGGTTGCCTACCTTCGCTCGGAATCAGCCAAGGTAGGCAACCGCAACACACCCGTGTGTAGGCGGTGGCAGGAGGGTGAAGAGATTTTGCCTGAGGGTACGGTTCATACCCATGAGAGGAGATTTCCACTCTTCTAGGAGTGGGAGGATGACGATGAATCGACCCCGATGACAACCAAACGGACAGTACTAATATCTGTGATGACAGGAAAAAATCACGCATTTTTAGAAAAAAAATCGTGAATTTAACTATTTCATAATCTCATTCGCTTAAAAGCACCGCAAAAAGTCTTTGATCCACCGCAGGTCGTCAACCAAAAAAATAAATTAAAAAAAATCTCCGCCTTTTTTGAGAACATTAAAAAAAAACGTCCTCAGCTTTCTCGAAGCCACGACTCCAAATCATTTTCGAAATACCATTCTCTTCTTGATTTGCAAATATTTGATAAAGACGCAGCCTTAAGTTTGCCCTATGCAAGAATTAAATCGGATTAAAAATACCTTTTCACAATTATTCCATACAAAATTCCTACTTAAAACTAAAGGTAAGAGCAGTTCTGTGGGAACAGATCAGTTAGAATAGGGCAATTTACTATCCACACTTAAAATGGTGTGTGAGGCGGAAAGGAGGTTATGTTTGTTTCGGGGCAAATGCCGCCCTTTCGCTCCCCATCCCCAGCCTTTCTTCGCGTGTGTCGCGCGGGTTGCCTGACTCGCAGGCGCGTGCCTGTGTCACTCCGGTCGGTTGCGTTTTGTAGCTCTGTGACGGATATATTTATTAAGCAGGCTGCTACGTGTTTCATTATTTCGCTTCCCGCGGCGAGGAGGAAATTTTCAATTTTTCCACGTTGCATGTTTCCACTGCGTGTTTCGTTTACAAGTCTTTCTTCATTTTGGCCCGCTAATCGAATTAAATGATAACCCGAGTGCCTCTCTGACATCACAAAGTAGCCATTACAAATCAACTTCAACATCCTCTCGAAAGATTTATTTCCTACACCGAAGAAGGATATTTTTTTTTGATATTTTCACACAGTCGGAGAATCCTTGCTATTCGAAATGAAAAACCGCGGGAATCTCGATGATCTTTTTTCTTCTGCGTAAGTTATATTTTTGCAACTGTAAAAAGAAAGCTGCGAAACGCTCTTTCAAGAGAGAGTTCTAACTGCGATTAGACATTTTGCACCGTTTAGTTAAATCGATAATTAAAAGAAGTTTTATTTCCTGCTGTACCAGTGGGCCTAAATGCCGAGAGGACTAAAATGTGGGACAACTTTTGCGGTAAAACGGCGCAGGGTTTGGAACAGAAAAACGAGCGAGTCGCGACATGGTTGAGTAGGGCCCATAACATACAGAAACACAACTGGCGCGGAAGACTACTCGACGACTGAACGCGCTTCATATTAGTCAAAAAAGTTTACCGAGTTCCCGGAATACAACGATCAAGAGGCGACAACAGAACTACACATAGGTATCGTGGAATGAGCTTGGGCATATTTGTCAAATCACTCGATTTCTGTGATATCTAATCAAGTTCATCCAACGGGGCCGTGCCGTCATGCACAACGTCAGTCGTTCTCTGCGCTTGTTGTCCTACAAACCGTTAAACGCAGTGGTAAATAAAAGGTGGCCCACTAGTCACTTCCGTGGCCACCTGTTTTGATGATCTAAAATCAGTGGCGGCGGCCGAAATAGATTGTGATATGTATCCATCGTATAAACGAGTCGAGGCGCGCCAGTCTGTGGCTGTAACGTGACAATAGCTGACACCCCTGGCGGGGCCCGTGGTGGGGCTGCTGGTGCAAAACCATGGAAACAGCCCAGCTTATGATTTCGTCGGCGACATCCAGATTGCCCGCACCGCTGGGCCCGCGCCGCTGGTGCCCGCAAGCCGGAGCCGGGCGCCCGTCGGAGGGGAAAGCGTCGAAAAGACTGAAAGAGAGAGACACCGACCATAGCCACACTGACAGCGGAGAGGGGAGGGTACACGCGGTTGCCGCTTTCTGCGGTGTAGTCTGGATGGAGGGGAAGTGCAGGGGAGGGGCCCAGCCGCACGTTGCGGCCAGGCCAACGGCGTGGCGTGGCGTGGAGAGCCGGGGGAGGGGGGAAAAGAAGAGACGCCAACATCGGAAAGAAGTGGGGGGTGAAAAAAGAAGTGACTGTCTGTCACGAAGTGTTCGGACGGCTGGCTCCTGTAGCGCAACGCGACACTCGTTCGTCCAGTCCAGTCAGTCTAGCTGCCGACTCAGTGTGAGCCGCTTCGGAGAAAAAGAACGTCGCGAGTGTTGGTGTGAGTGCGAGTCGTGTGTGTGAGTGTAGTGTGTGCTGCCCAATGGTGTCGCCGTAGCCGCTTCTCCCGAGGAGTCACCCACCGCCTTCCTAAATGCATCTTCCTCCGTCAGGGGATTTAGCGTTCGAGATCCATCGTGGTGCTCCAAGCCAGGCTGGACTGACCAAGGACTATCGTCACGGCATCCTGGATTCCGAAAGCTGCCACTCGTCCCCCAGGATGACGGCCAGCTCGCCGGCGTCGGGCGCCGCGGCTACGGGCCCAGCCCCAACCACCCCGGCCAGCGACCTCGCCGTGCCAGACTTTTACTCCGGCCTCCACGAGGCTCTGCAGGAGTACCACGGCGAGCTGGTGCAGACGGGGAGCCCCGCGGTCCTGTGCTCGGCGCTGCCGACGCACTGGCGCTCCAACAAGTCGCTGCCCATGGCCTTCAAGGTGGTGGCTCTGGACGATGTCATGGACGGTACCGTAGTGACTGTCAAGGCCGGCAATGACGAGAACTTTTGTGGTGAACTTCGGAACTGCACTTCAGTGATGAAGAATCAGGTGGCCAAGTTTAACGATCTGCGCTTCGTCGGACGAAGTGGAAGAGGTGAGTCCACGTGGTCCACGGAACCAATCCACAAACCGCACATGGCGTGCTTGCGGACAGTAACCACAGGCTACCGCAGCCTACCACAGGCACCCGCGTCCTCCTCGTTCGCCCAACTCTTCACTGATATCTTTAGCACCACTGACAATTTCACTACGGCAATGTCATTGAGGAGCAAGCCTCGCTATATTCTGGATCAATCTATGCTGAAGTCGATCGAAACTATTCCTGATCATGTTGGCCAACGAACTCACATTCACGGCTATTTTAAAAGCCACTCATATTTATTGATGTGATGAAGCCTCAATACTATCTTTATGAAAGATGGGATTAGCAACAATTGATGATGTCCTCATCCTCCTCTAAGTAAGACGAATCCATAATCCTCGTTCAGTAAAACAAGGATACAGAAATGGCGGCTCATCTTTTAAGAAGAGACTTGAACGCGTAAGGTTATGCTAGTTCCCCTAAGGAGTCATCGTTTTCTTCATCGAACTCCACTCTGTTTAGAACAATCGAAAATGCACTTCAATATTCCAGCCACAAATGATAGCGACGACCACCTTATACAGATATCACTGATCCATAATGCTTAAATTGTTGCCCTAGGTCAATCATCAGTACAATGCGCAAGCAAAGAAATAAGCAAGTAGCTCAAACCAAACGTTCTCCGACCACAATCTTTCCAATAACATCCTCTATTTCCAACCCGAAGTTCACAGTATGTGGATAACCTCTGGCTTTGTTCCACCAAGTTTTCATCTGCATCACCTCAAACCAATTCTACCTAAACACAGACCTACTTTGTTTTTACTACCAGGCTCTTTCAGCTGACCATTTCTGTTCGCAAACCACTTCTTCCAAGCACTCGCCACCCGGAGTATCGCAAGCACAAATTCTATCCCTTTCCGAAGAAACAATTCGAGCCATCCGTCATCTAAAAACTAAATAAAAGCGTGTAAATTTAGTCAGCGGCGTCAGCTTGGATGAGACGGGGCGTGCACCGTCCCTCCCCACATCTGTACCGCTCATCACATTCTATAGAAAAGACCTAAATCAATTAAAGAGCCTTGGTTCTGCAGCTACTGATGTTTAGTATAGACTTATCACTCTGGCTGCGTGGGGTGGGTTTTACACCCCAAATCCTTTGCGCGTAACTCACCCCCTTGTGATCTGAATTACAGCCACCCTCTGGCCAAAGAACAGGGGTGGGTTTAGCCCCAAACCACCCCCAACCCACCCCCAACCCGTCGGAGGGGTGCGTCTTACGCGAGGCTACATACACGCTTAAAAAGAGCTACAATCACGAAGCTCAAAATATTGGATGGCGAATTCATATACTTTACATTCACATCGAGATGTTCATGATGACAGTATCACAGTATCTTCCAAAGCCAGTCCTCCGTAAAACTTGTTTTATGTTCGAGAGAAGTTTGACAATTTCTTCATATGAGCAATTTAAAGAAAAGACGTTTTGATGTCACACATAGGTAATCATTTTCAGATACTCATAGTTTGGTTTATAATCGTGTTATCAATTTCGTTTGTTAAGCATAGCCAATGACCACACAAAAAAAAAACAACTCATTCTCAAACATTGTTCTCCCAAGTCTTAATTACTCTATTTGATATCGTAAACATCGAGCGATTTTTTTGACATTACCTTTGCTTTTGGTCCATAATATAAAGCAAATTCCAAAAGAAACGTAATCCAACAGTCGGAATATTCTGAACCGATGAGACGTTAAGTAAAAATCCACGAATACAAAGAAATCAAGTAGAAATGTAAGATTGAATCCGCGTTGAAGCAATCACGCCAATAAAATTTCACTGATGCATACTTGCAAGACATAGAAACTTCAAACCGCCGTAACGTATCATTAAAAATATCCAAAAATGCAATCAGAAATTTACGATTTTTAGAAATGATTCGTGGGGGCGATCTCTTTATGGGGTAAAAAGTGTGAATGATCAGCCCTGTATTCTTTGGAAAATATTGATTGGCGTAAGGAAGTCGATCCCACGGCAGGCTCGGGCTGGTGCCGTGGGCCTCCCCCCCCTTTCCCCTCCCCCCTCCGCATTGGGGGTGTAAGTATGACTCACACCCTTCGAAGGGTGAGACGAAGACAACCCTTCCAAGCTACAAGGCCGCGGGGGCTGTCCACAAATTATCTTCATAGCCACGTGCTCGGCTAGGCTCGACTCGACTCGGCCCACAACAAGTTGCCTCAGTCCCCGTTCAGCGGCCGAACTGATCATATTAATTCCGATTAATATGAGACAGGATTCATATTGTTCGTCACTGCTGAATACGCACGCCAATTTTACTGTGTCGAGATGCGGGAAATTGTCCGAGACGGCCTTAAGAAAATAATGAAAAAATCTTTCTTGAGCAATTTCACTCTATGTCGGACACTTTCCGGCTAGGTTATACTCATATTCAGCAAGGCTTTCCTATGATCACATTATTTGAAGGATGCTCTAAAATGAATCTTTAACAATGAAATCTGTGACATTTTCGCGGCGTGTGTTTTCGGTATGTGAAGTTTTGAACTGGGTAGCCTACATAGAGCAATTTTCAAGGGTTCATTTTTTTCGAACAGGTCAATCTATCTTGTGTTAATTAGGTACCCTTCCCATCATGTTAAAGGGTCTTATTCCATACCGTGTACTTGACAACGATTTCTTTTTTTACAGGAAAAAGCTTCTCCCTAACAATTGTGATAAGTTCAACGCCTCATCAAGTTGCAACGTACCAAAAAGCTATCAAAGTAACAGTGGACGGGCCTCGGGAACCCCGATCAAAAGCAAGTAAGTACTAAGTTTAATTTTCATCCAGGCTGTTCAACAATCGGGTAACTGTAATGTGCGACTATTCACTCGTTTTTGAGTGTATTTCACTCGTCAGATCGAGCGTAAAACGGGTTTCAATCGGTCGGGGAGGGCGGCCTTTATAAATGAGGCGACTTGTTAGTCGCCATCCCTCACAACGAACG
>Ga0058701_10006102_pt1 | contig 10110 bp, 10 predicted proteins | sample AgamicOrMae_FD_97039 | JGI IMG/M metagenome (GOLD analysis project Ga0058701, IMG submission 97039) | Agave microbial communities from Guanajuato, Mexico - Or.Ma.e | ecosystem: Host-associated > Plants > Phyllosphere > Phylloplane/Leaf | place: Guanajuato, Mexico | collected 2012-06-04 | reverse complement strand
TTTCATCCCAGCTCTCTTTAGCCTCGCAACGAGACTCATTTCGACGAATCGCAATACAGCAATACGAACTGCAATTGCAATCGAACCGCAATAGCAATACCGCAATAAATTATCAACTCGCTGTCTTGGCCCCCCTCCCATCCCCTCCCCAAGAATCAGTGACCCCACTTCCCGCCCGATGCCCTACTTTCACGATTTTAGCAAAAATATTTCATTTATCCTTCACAAGTTGCTTTTCATGACTAACCTTCATGTCAGGTAATAATAGCATTTTGTAAAAATGAAAATCCCAAAGTTAGTTTTTCTGAAAGCCGAGAAAATGCCTCCGGTCAAAGAGTCTTCCTTGCTTCGGTCCTAGCTAAGCTCTTGTACGGGCTTTAGTCCTTGATTTTTTTTTTCTGGTGACTGCATGAGACCCTCTAAATGCTCGGGAAACTTTGAGATTAAACACCAAAAGGATGTTGCGCAGTTGAAAAATTCGCGCAAATGGAATGTCGCGCTGTTGAAATTTCTCGCAAATGGGATGTCGCACACATGGGATTTCGCGCAGTTGAAATGTCACGCACATGGGATAACGCTAAAAAAAGTGCGCAAATGATGTGAACCCCTAAAAAGGTACCTATTTCATTCATGGTTTCCATGTGAGCTCTGCAAGAGGCTTTGTTAGCAGCTGGTTTAACGAAAACCACCAAGAAAATTATTTCCAACTCTGTTGGCTCTAAAAATAATGATAGCAATAATAATAATACTCATGACGATAACAGAGCTGTTTTGAAATTAGTCTGCATTTTTCATCATACGACAGTTTAAAGTAGGCGGGTAAAAAAGAATGTAATCTTGGCATGAGACTAGGGCTAGTCTCATGATCTTGGCCTGGGCCGACCGAAAGGCCGAAAGAGGGCGATCCACAGGTCTCGGTTTGACAGAGCCACCGATTTGAGCGTCTGTGGCAGCCAATCAACGACAAAGTTGAGTTACGGAAATAGCCGAAACGGCCCTCGCCGTGGCTTCTGACAAGGACAATAGAGTGAGACTCTATTGTCCTTGCTTCTGATAAGCTAATACAAAATAATCCGGTGGCTCTATCGATCCGAATCTTACGGCCGGCGTATCGTTCTCGGCCCGAAACCGAAAACACATCGTATTTTGTATTTTGGGATTTGGTCATTTTCCTCCGTTATCTTAACTTTGTTTGGCACTCTTATTTATTCCGCAGTTATTTTTACACAGTGATGGAATCACAGATACCTCGTGATTAGTACTTTAATCTCACCTTCTTCAACCGTTCGTTCAACCCAGAGTAACCACAAGCACTATAGGCCACGACTGGCCTAGAAGAACTTGGTAAGTCCAACAGCGCTTTTTGCTTCTCTTGAATTTTCTTCAAAATTGGAAGACCCATTAGCGTACTCATTTTACTGCATTATTATCGTAATTACTAATAGCGAAGTGTACATTTTGGGGTGCTTAATGTGGTTATGGGTTCACCGAGCGGCTGCCGGCTGAGCCGTTCTTGTTTGTCTCACGGTTTTACCAAAGCCGCAACGATTGTAGTAATACTTTCTGTTTTTTTTTTGTATCATTTCTAATCTTCAGTTATTCCTTATTGCAGTTTCTTGGAGTGGAAGCTATCAGGAAGCCATGAGCTACAATAACAGCAATTACTACAAGTTAGTTCATCGGTGTTTGACTTGCATGTTGATGGTAGATGGTGCATACATAATTTGCTTTTTCTCTATGAACCAAATAGATTGAAAACATTTTGTTTATTTAGTGATTGTTTTAACTGTGAGAGTTGAATAACATTCTCAGACTAGATTACTGAAGCAGTGTTTTCTCAATTGTCTATCAGGGGAGGGACTTCAGGTCCCATTCGTGGGAGCCGAGGTGGGTCTTTCAGAAGTCGGGGCAGCAGCGATGGTGGAGGTACCTGGCAACATAGAGGCCGTGGCCGTGGGAACTTTTCAGCTGGTGCTACAAGAGGTTCCTCCACAAGTTGGTACAACAAGCAGTCTTCCAACTTCAACAAAGGATACAATGATAGGAGTTCCTCAAGCAACAGGGACAATAGTGAACGTTTCTCTAACAGGGGTAGTGAATCAGACTTCTCCCATCGTTATAGCAGACAGGTTAGCTAAGCTTCTGCCATTTCAAAAGTTTTGTTTGGATAGGATTATGAGTGGCTTTCTTAAACTTGGATCCCTTTGTTTTTTAAGGGCAATGCTGAAAACTTCTCAGCTCGCAATGACCACAGCCATCACAGAACTCTTGAGGACTCACCAAGGAAACGTATGAGGACAGATAGCTACTCTGTGGTACGTAAGTTGGGGGAGTTTCCAGAACACTCATGGAATACGGTAAAAGTATTTTGCTTTAAAATTTATTAAATGTCAAATCTGTGTCCTAGACATTTGTCTCCTTTACTATAAACATGCATGATGAAGCTGTGCCTTCAAAAGAAGAAAAAGAAAAAAAGAGCGGAAAAAAAGGAAACCAGAGGTTTGTGGGGACATGCCTTTACATGTAGGTTGTGCTGTTTCCTGCAAAACCAGGTTTGGCTCATTTATAGATTAATACAGTATTCAAGGTAAAGATCAGATCTGAGAAGGAAATATGTTAAAAGTAAGAAAACCTTAATAGCTGTTTTAAACTGAGTCAAGTGTTGAGCATGCGTTAACAGGTATTCCCTAGCCAATGGCGAAGTTAAGCGCTGCCCAGATCCTGAAATGAATTCAACATTTCATTCTTTCACATCATATGAGATGCAGCATTTGAAACAATGTGACATAGCTAGACTTTGAACTTTATTTAGAAGAGCAATCGTCGAATTTTATCCTAACGCAGCATCGTGATGTCCGTAGAACTTGGGCCGGGAAGAAGAATCTGTCGTATCAAGTGTGGAAAAAAAAAATTAGCCATCTTTTCTCGAAAATGTTGAAACGTGAAGATTTTGACGACGTGGCGGGAATTTCCTTGACCAAGTTAAAGGTCTAGTCGCCCAGCTGTTAGCCCAACAGCATTTAACAAGAGAGTAGAGAAGATTTGACTTGTAAAAGTAGATCGACTGTCTGTGACATGTTATCGGCGTTGTTGCGCCGTTGGCAAACTGCGTTGCGCGAGAGGCGGAACTGTCTTCCTCTACGGAAGATTAAACGACAATGCTTGTTTTGAATATACAGGATTCGAACCGGCGAGGCCACGACGGCGGCTTCGATTCGTATGGATCAAATCGCTACAGCGACGGCTTCAGTTCTGAAAAGAGCGGCTACGGCGGGAGTGAGCGCACGGCGTACCGCGACGAGCGCGCGAGGCCTTCCGCCCCCGCCGCCCGCCGCGAAGACTTTGCGCAGAGGCCGAGAGAGGCGTCCTCGTCAATGATGCCCCCGCCGTCCCACGGCCCGTCCCACGGCCCGGCGCACGGCCAGTCGTATGGCCAGTCTTACCGCGGCAGCGGCTCGACGTACCGCGGCCGCGGGGCCACGACGCTCCGTGGACGGGGAGCCTCCCGGGGGGGCTTCACCAGAAGGCAAGACACCTTTGCCAGCCCAAGGAGCCGCCTCGTCGAGACGTTCAGAGCAAAGAAGCGCTTGCTTGTGGCTAAGCCCGACTTTTTTAAGTCCAAGTTGCAAAAACTCAGGAGGTAATATATGTTCTGTTGTAGAGATGGACAAGTTCTGGAAAAGAGCCGCTGTCGATTGGATGTTACTTGTCTAGCAGAATCACAATACGGCCCGGCAGAAAGCCAGCCTTCCCTTTTTCTTTAATCCAGCTGCGCTCGAGAGATTTTTCATGCGAGCAAATCCACTTACAAGAGATATTTCATACGAGCAAATCGAGTTACCTGAGATATTTTAAGAGAGCAAATCGATTATTTAATCGGAGAGAAACGAGAGGTGATTTCAGAGAGAGACGTTGAGTTACATTGAATGATGAACATTGAATCTGGCGACGCAATTTTTGGCTCATCTCCTGAGGGTTTGCTTGAATGCTAACAGCAAATGTGCATGTTGGAGAGCAAGGAAGAAAGAGAATGGTGTTTCTAAGAGTACCGGATTTTATCCTAAGAGATTTGATTTGTTGATATCGACTGACCACCTCGACTCATGAAAATGGACGAGTAACATTTTTGACTTGTCGACTAGAAAGTGGTGGGTGTTCGAAGACATCCCAACGAATGGTATTCCCAGATTCCAAGAGATGGTTCACTTGAAACCTGCTCCGCCTTCCCTTAGTTTCATTGCCGTCGTACCAACCATTCAGTTTGCTTACGATCTCCTTACGACGTGTGTGCTTGACTGGGCAGTCCGTGTTGTGCTTTGACTTCACCGTGGTGTATATTGGGTGTGTTATTTTCAGCTTTGGAGTCAATAGAACTCTCCGGAGGGAACCGCGGATTCGTCACGAGGACGACGATGAAAACTGGGTTGACATGATCGAAAAGGTAAGGATACCACAACAAGCGTAAACTACACTAATTTTAAAAATTTCATTTTTTTACGTCTAGTGTTTTTCCGTGGTTTCGTTATCCATTGTTTTGTAAGGATTATTGATATTGCATACGATAGGTTCACCAAGGTCATGTTAACCTAAATTAGCTTGCGTTACCGCTGCCCTTCATCGTAAAGAAATCGTCAAACCGTTCGAACTGCTTCTGTGCGCAAATTTTTTGGGGGAAGCGGACCTGAGTTTAGTCTTAACTGAATAAATCAAATCGGTTTCCAATGTTATTTTGTAAAAAAACGTGAACTCAATTTCACACTGAAGAAGTGAAACCGTTTCCTTATGCGTTGCTGAAAATTATCGAACTAAACTTTTCAGCGATTTCTTAAGCCCATAGCAGCACAAGGTATTTGGAGTGAAATTTAGCTTAAGAGAAATTGAAAGGATTTTTCCGTTGAAATGCGCAATTTTAAGCTTTGGAAAATGCCTAAATAATAAAATTTCAGGTTTCCAGGGGCGTGATATTTTTTGAATTATGACAATACTGAACTGAAAAGATCCTCTACAATATTTTTTTCTGATTCCGAACGGCATCGCAGGGCGGTAGTGAGTTAACAGAGCAGCTTGTTGAGGCGCTCTGTGACTACTAGTGGGTATTTGTCTGACGTTACAGTGGAATCTTGGTTATACGTCCAAGTCGGGACTTGAAATTTTGGACGTAGAACTGAGAGGGACGTACAAGTGAAAATAAGCCTCCGTATAACGGAAAGTATTCTGGACGAGACTGTACCAATTGGACGTACAAACGAGTGAGACTTACTACTGAGAGACGTATAACTGAGACTGTACTGTAGTCTTTTCTTTTTGTCGTAGGAAGGAGAGGACGGCGAAGTGAAAGAGAAGGTGACCGAGAAGAAGAAGAGGCCGGTGAAGGTCGTGAAGAAGATCATCAAGAAGGTCGTGGTGAAGAAGGAGCCGAAGGCAGCCGAAGAGGCGGCGACGTCGGCCGAAGGAGCGGACAAGAAGGACGAGGTGAAGGGGGAGGGCAAAGAGGAGAAGGAGGGGGGCAAGGAGCTGGAAGAGGGCGAGGAAGAGGAGGAGGAGGAGGTTGTCGAGGAGGAAGAAGAGCTAGAAGTAGAGGAAGAAGAGCTGGAGAACGGCAAGGAAGCGGAAGGCAAAAGCGGAAAGGTGACGATGAAAGCGGCCGGGAGAGGCGTGAGCGACGAAGGAAGCAAGAAGGCGGGCGAAGTAACGTCTACGTACCGGACCTACATCAAGTTGCAGTGTCCACATTGTCGCACCAGATGCGTCACCTTCAAGGTGAGCATTATTTTACTGGACAATTTAAAAGCTGCAGTTTTTGCCTTTTGTGTTCCACCTTCTGTTCACTTGGCAGTGCCAATTGTGTTAATAGTAGCGTGTGACACAAGTAGCTTTCTGCGAAGAAAGCGCTCTTTGCAAGGGGTGATAACTCATGATATGCGGTGTACCAAAGGCCTTGATATCCGGTTGATATCCTTGATATCCAGCTGTTGGATTCGGTCGATTCATGGCTGTTTTCAGCGATTTTTCATTTTTTTTACCCTATGACCATTGTCCACTGATATCTGGCTAATATTTAGGTATGTTTAGCAGACATTTTTTTAAATTCTGTTGAAATCTATCAGATATTTAGTTGGAATTTGGTCAATTTTCTCTCCATATCCGTTTATTACTCCTCTGATATCCGGTGTACAGATTTCCAGCAAGGTGTTTCTCCTTGGCCCTTTGGCTTGGCGACGGCCGAGCAGGCTCGATGCGTGCTACCGAAGTTAACCCAACCTACGCGGTTGTTTGTTGATAATTCCCATAATTGAGTGAAAAGTTGAAGCAGGGTGGAACATAGACACAAAAACAGGGGCTAATTGTTTGTTCTCCATGTAGCCCAATGTTGCTGCGATGCTCAAAAAACGCAAAATATTGTATGTCTTCGTCTCGGTTAGCGTCATTGGGCAGTGATTTATCTCGCAGGAATATCACGACCATCTCCGGTCTTCCAAGCACATCTGCGCGATGCGGGAGGTGTCCCTTAGCATGAAACAGACCCTTCTGCGGATGCGGACGGAGCAGCGGCAGAAGCAGCGGGCCGTCGAGGAGGCGGAGGAGCTGCGCGGCATCTCGAGCGCGCACACCAACTTCTGCCCCACCTGCAAACTCAACTACCGCCAGGAGCGGGAGCGCCACATCACCTCGGAAATGCACAAGGTAGGCAGCCCGCTCAACACTTCACCATGGAGCACAGTTTGCAAATGCGCGCGAATCACCTGTATTATTGTCAGTTTATGATGACCTAGCCTCGTCTAACGTTTCTTTACCGAATTCCTCTCCAAACATTTTCTGTATCTCAGCTATACATCAAAAATATTTCTACCGTGTAATAGCTTTCTAGGGTCTTTCTTGGTATGCTTTCTTCGTTCTTGGTATGAGCTCAGTGATTGGTATGTTTCAGAAAATGAAAGACTACTTGATGCCGTTCTGCAACATCTGTCACATTTCTTTCAAGTCGCCTATGCTCTATGAAAACCACATCTGCTCTTTGGAGCATATTAGAGTAAGTATTCGTCGTATTACTTTGTCAACCAACGGTGAAATCGCGGGGCTTCTCCCTCAGTAGGCAGTTGGATAACTGCACTGTAAAATTGAAAGGTTGCATTTTACACCTTGTGCGCTCCATCTTTCGTTAGCCAAGCAAAGTACTAGGCCTTTAACCAAGGCCAACTTAACCTATCAGTTGTCGACTACGTACTTCTCGGCTGCAGTAGCCTTACGCTTGAAAGTAAGCAGCTGCGGAGCGAGGCAAGTAACCTGATTTTAACCTTCCCGAGGTTGACCTGTCTTACACGTCGTCAATGCTTATTCAGTAATGAAAGAGTGAAGCAGGGTGAAAGATTAAGGTGGGAAATCCAACCTTTGAAAATGAGTTAGTGTGACTTTGAGAATGTTGAAAAATGTGGAATGTGCATTTTCAAGTTGGTTAATACCCATCTATGCCCATCGCTCGATTAAGCCATGTTTATTATTGGCGTTATTTTTTTTTAGGCGAAAGACAGCTCGCGTAAAGTGGAACGCGAAAAAGGTGTCCTGGAGGACGAGAAGGAGAAAGAAGTTGATCTGGATGACTTGCTCATTTTAGACAGCGTCGGCAGTGCTGACGGTAAGAAATCCTGTTTGCACTCTTTATGCCCCAACTTCATCATTCGGTTTTAACTTTGGACCCTCTTTTTCAGAGGAGGAATCTGAAGAAGAAGCTGACAAAGAGAAAGCTGAGAGTACGAAAGGAAAGAAGAAAGAGAAGAAACACGAGATAAATCTCGGTAAGCCCTTATTGGTTTTCTTATACCAAATCATCTATCACTAAAATGTATCTTCCACCTGTTTTGTCTCTCACTTTGGGCTGTTATGGGTTAAGAAGGGCTCGATGGAAGATGAGGCTTAGGTGTGGCCCGTTGTTTCAGGTGCTGACTACGTTCGCAAGGTCCAAGTGTTGTACTGCGACCTGTGCGAGATGTATCTGCCTCGGCGGGAGCAGATGGAGGCGGCGTTGACGAGCCATTGCCGGACCCGCGTGCACCTGCAGCGCTACGTCCGACACAGGGACGACGTGCACCTGCGGAGGGAGGCCGAGCGGATCCACAGGAGGGACAAGGCTGAGCAGGAGGCGAGGAACAAGGCTTTGAAAGAGGTAAGCTGGCCGGAAAGCTACGGAGCGGTTTGCTTCAAGCCCTCCGTGTGTGTAGAGTGCCGTGCAACGCACAGTTAGTTCACAACCTCGGAAAATCTTCTTAAAAAATACCTCCCCTCTGGAAAGCTGAAATTTAATAATTTAGACTTTTTCCAAAGCTTAAAATTCCTTAATTTATTGGGAAAAAAACCTTCGAATTTCTTTTAAGCTAAATTAGCTAAATTTCACTCCAAATACTTTCGGCTGCAATGAGTTAATGAAGAATTTTAGCAGTTTCAAAATACCGTTTTGCATAATTTTGACCTGAAATTTTTTCGGTTTTTCCTCGAAACTGAAGTTTTCCTAGCCTCCCTCGTAAACCAATTGGTTCAGGGATATCAGATCGCACGGTTTGATTTCAGAGTGAAAATGCGGGAGAGGAGAAACCCATTAAAACGGAAGAAGACACCGACAAAGCGGAGAGCTCCGTCAAAGCGGAAGAGCCCAAAGCTGCGGCGACGTCAGCCGAGGAGGCGGAAGACAAGAAGGAGCCCGGCAGTCCGGAAAGCAAATCGGCGGCCGCCGTCGGCGACAGCGGCAACGCGGCGGAGGCGGAGGCGGCCGAGGTGGCCGACGCCGAGGACAAGCTGTGGGCCGACGTGGACAAGGGGCTCGACGAGCTCCTCCGGGAAGTCGCCCCGGGATGCAAGTCCAGCGACGAGGACGAGGACTCCGGGAGGTACGATAGGTTCAGGCACAGCAAGGCGGAAGAGGCCGCGGCGGAAGCGGATGCGGCCGCCAAGAAAGACCCGGAAGCGGAAACGAAAGAACCCGCTGCAGAGTAACGAGACTGATTCGAGTCGAATTCCCACGCCAATTGCAGTCTAAAGCCATTACTGGCTGGTGGTGCCGGTTAGAGTATTGACCTAAAGCGCGGCGATGTTCATGTGGGATCTCGAACCCAGAATTTGGCGCCATCTAGTGGCAGCAGCCCGAACTGCCGATCCTCTCAACGCCGTTGAACCGTCAGTTCGGAATTCTGCCGCTAGATGGCGCCGAAGTCAGGGTTTGGGATTTTAGTTTTCACATGCAAAATCGCAGCCCATTCTAAGGGACCTTCGAGTATACCTCTACGTTTGATGGGCTTGAATCCTTCAAGCACTCTTTGTGTCTTATCTCCGTAATGTGCTGACGTAGTGGTCTTTCTGTTTTTAGTTCCGTTATATTGCTGCTGATACAGTTAAGGGAAAGTAATGTTAAATCGGTGCAATAATTAAAGAGCGCTAATAGACATATTGGACTACTTGGGTCTGCCAAGAGATCGATTCACTTAAGTTTGATGAGTCTTCTCTGAGAGACTTGCTGATGGGTCCTTAAGGATGATGTAGAAAAAATGGTATTGAAGTTGTTTCAGTGGTTTAGAACGTTGTTGTGGAAGTATGACGGGATTTACTTGCGTCGTATCTCACATCCCTGCTTTTAATGTAAGGTCTTTGATATGATCCTTAAAAATGACGCTTAAATATTTATCCGAGTTTATTTCTAATGCACCGCTGGCTGGTAATGGGTTTAAACTCCATCAATGAAACACCTGTCAGAAAAGAATCTTGTGACGATTTTAGCGAACGCTCCTAACGAGCATACCTGACAAGACTAATACTTCTTCTGTATTTCCATCACCGATTTTCTCATTACTCCTGGATACCCTTAAAGTAGAAATATCGGACTGAAATCGTAAAAAGACCTGCGTTGACTGAGAAGTTTTTCGAATACATCCAACCGCACATGGTGATATCATTGACGTTGCATTCTGTTTTAGACCGCAGGTACCGAATGCATTTCCTGGGAAGCAGGAGTTTTAGGAGAAACTGAACTTTCTTTAAGGGTGATTTCAGCGAGGACATGAAGACTCCAATGACTTTTTTTTTTTTTGGAGCCGAAGTATCAAACTTCAGGTCTGAGTGTAGTCT
>Ga0058701_10006101_pt1 | contig 10111 bp, 6 predicted proteins | sample AgamicOrMae_FD_97039 | JGI IMG/M metagenome (GOLD analysis project Ga0058701, IMG submission 97039) | Agave microbial communities from Guanajuato, Mexico - Or.Ma.e | ecosystem: Host-associated > Plants > Phyllosphere > Phylloplane/Leaf | place: Guanajuato, Mexico | collected 2012-06-04 | reverse complement strand
GATTAGACATCGTGACGAACCACCTTGTAGTATATTATACCAGGTTCATCAATTTTGATGGCATTTTAAGGAGGGAGAAAAAAAGAAGGAAACAATATTTAACAGTATATTAGGATATAGAAGAAAGAAGGGAAGTTTATTATGTTATCCTTTCCATATTATCGGCAGTAGCATATTTCTGATATATACAGAGAGAGACAACTAAGCACACAAATAAATAAATATAAGGAAAGAAAGTGATAATTTAAGCCTGAAATTATGATTTCGCTTTTATATTTACCCATCACCAGCACAACAGTAAATGTAAAACCAAAAGCAGTAGAACCAGACTTCACACTTACTGGAGTACATTGCCGACGGCCTGTGTAGATTGGCCTCCGGAAAAGAATGGGAATGATTGGTCAACTAACTCTATTTTTATTAGAATACTGTACAAGCCTCCTACTACACCCAATCCTTAATTTGAAAATTAGGGTTTCCAAATTAGAGTTTTTCAGTTTAGTTTATAGTCGAAGCAATTGCATGCAATTCGATAAGGTTTCCTACTCAAAATTGAATAATATAGCTAAGGTAATTGTTAATCTAAAGTCATTTGCATGTTTCCCTGGTGTATGGTCCCTTTTTTCTCTCTCCCAGGACCCTTTTCCTTAAAGCGCAGGCTTAGGTCGCTTTGAGCCTTAGTCTGAAGCGCAGGCAAGCACAGGCTTCAGTGGTCGGCCCTTGCAAGATGCAACAGGTCGGGCTGAGGGCTCTTTTGATCCTAGCTTTTTTTAAACATAGTTGGGCCCAAGGGACGGGCTTCGGGGCGAAGGCGCGGACTTTTCGGATGCAAGGCGTACCCTTATTGAAAAATGCTTAAAAATTTATAGGAAATATATTTTGCCCAAGAAAAGTACACTTGCATTAATATAGTGATTAGATGCCAATATACCTATTAAAAAATCCAAAATGTGGCCAAATAGTTTACAATACGATAACTTTAAATAGAAAATCAAAACATTTAAAGAGTGCCTAAGAAACAGCCTGAAATTATATCAAAGGGTTTCTAAACTTTCAAAGAGCCTACAGCTATCCCTATGCACTGAAAAAAAAGGTATAGTCGCCTTGCTTCCAGCCTGGAGCATGATGAGGACAAAAGAAAAGGAGGGGCTGATGAAACAAACTGAAGTACGAGCAATGGAAGAACTGCTGCGGGAAGAAGAAGGAGAAGAAGGGCACGTAGAAGAAGAAGAAAGGGAGGAGAAGAAGCAGGGGGCCAATTCGATGTTTGAAATACTTACCTGGAGGTTACCATCGGGCAGTGGCGACTGGCAACAATTACCTTTGGCGATAACCGGCGACCAACTTTCGGCCGTCTCTGTCTTAGGTAGAAGACAGTACCGGTTTTGATTCCTCCGCAATTTTGGGTTTCAAATTAGGTTTGCAAATTAGGGCTACTAAATAAGGGCTTCAATTTAAGGGTTATGTCCACCAGATCTGCTCCAATTCATTGAGGGCTTTGGCTCGAATTACTCAGCTTTGGCTTGGGTAAGCCTTAATTTAACATATATTGATTATCAATTTACCAAATCTCTTTCTTCTACACCCAACTTTGAGGGCTTTGGCTTGAATTACTCATCCTTGGCCTGGGTAAGCCTGACTTTAACATCTTGATCATCAATTTATCAAATCTCTTTCTTCTACACCCAACCTCTGGCGAACGCCTTGTAAGCGTGCAAAGTGCAGCACCTTCGCCTCGATTGAGGTGCGGTTGAGGCACGTGCTTCCTGGGGCCTTTGGGGTTCGCCGCGATTGACCCACTACGAAACCCATCGGTGCTTGCCTAGTGCCTAGTTGAGCCTAGGTGCGCTGTAAGTTCGCTTTTTTAAACTAAGCTTGAACCTAACCTACATATAATTAAATGGGGTGAACTTAATCAACCTATTTAATTAAACGGGATGGACATGCCAACCCATTTAATTAAACGGGTTGAAAATTCATACCTATACCTCCTTAACTTCATGTCGGTTTTAAATCTATAATTGTGTCAACTTATTTAATTAAACGGGCTGGACATGCCAACCTATTTAATTAAACGGGTTGAAAATCCATACTTAAACCCCCTTAATTTCATGTCGGTTTTGGATCTATAATTGTGTCCGGTCGGCGTTGCGCCGTTGCCTAGGTTTTATCATTCTTGACTGAAAAAGAGTAACTCATGATGCCAATATCCAAGGAGCAATGAATTTGCTGCCAGTAAGAGAATTCATGGATGTGTAGTGCTAAAGTGGGTGAGTTTTTGATGGAAGAGCAGGATTTTGTGAAATTGATCTCTTGGGTATCAAGCGTCATTTAGCCTGTACTGTCAGTTTTGTTTACGGATGGGATCTTTAGGGTAGTAAAATTGAAATTTTCAGATCCAAACGACCAAAAGTAGATTCTAGCCATTTGATTTCCTTGGTTGTCAAACCAAGATGAAAGCTTGAACGATTTGATAGATATCAAACTTACGTTCCTGTGCAAGAGCATATGTGACCGGAACTCATTACAGCATCTCCAGCTCAAGGTCTGTCTGGAGTCCTATTCTTGATCCTACCACACCCACAACAGATTGTAGCTAAAGGTCCATGTGGACCTCTGAAAAGCTAAACCCTATTTGTCTTAAGAGAATGTGCATTATGTTAAAAAAGGAATAGAGAGAAAAAAGTGGATATTGAAATTTTCTTGAGAGGGTCGTGACTTGGATGCTATGCTATCTTGGGATCTACCTTGGTTTGTTCCTTTTTTTAATCTTTTCTAAACAAAGGTTTGAAAACTAGATTTGGATCCCAAATGGGGGGGCATGAATGCTACTTGCATTGATGTGGCAACTGGCATAAATAGATCCCAAAAGGTAGCATCTGAGAATGGAGATGCTCATATGAGGATTTTGGTGACCCAACTTTCATAGCAAAGTTGTTTGACGTGAGAAGTTGACTGTTCAGTTATCTTCTCTACAATCCCCCCCCGGGGGGGGGGGGAAGGCTTTGTTGGTCCATTTTTGGTTTTGCTAGGTTTTTCCTTTGGGGGGGGGGGTTGAGGATGATGAGAATAATCATCTAAGGAACTTGAAAATCTTACAAAAAATTAGTGTCCCTGGACTTTGCCAAATGCCCCATTAGTTAGAATCCAAATGAAGTTGTTCAAAGTTTCAGGGGTCAAGATTTTGTGTTGATCTCTATGGAAGGGACTTTAGTATATTTGAGGCATCAAGGCCTTATTTCCTGCATCAGGTTTGACTTTCTAAGGTCTTTGATACAGTACATCTAGGTACCAAATTTTACAAAACTGCACTGGCTGCATTTTGCCTGTTCCTTTGTAGGGTGCATACGTCCCTACACTAGCCACCTTAAAGTGTCAGAAATTTTCTTCCTGTTCTCTTCAGCTTTCAGATTTCTGAATATTTTTCCTCTGGCCTTTCAACCATCCCTCCCCTCCTCCCAGACACATACCAGTCTTTTGCCATGGTCTTCACGTATGCGCCCTTACTTACCTCATGTTTCATTGTTTTGTTTTTAAGGGTTTTTTTTTAAGGACTTTGACTTTGCCTTTGTAAATTTATTACATTTGACCAGAAAAAAAATCTGTGCATAAGGTGAAAATAATACCTTTCCTCAGTGTAAATGCTAACTAGTTATCTTCCCAACTGCCTCTGTTCAATTTTTAAGCTGAGGAACAAAAGATTTGATTCTATAACTTGCGAACCAGATGTAAGTAGTAGGAACGTAGGATATTCAATCCATTCTTGAACTGGTGATAGTTTGAAATTCTTCTTATGAGGGATTATGGGGTTTTCTTTCTATAGCCCTCTGTAATCACTTCAGTGTTGATTCCATACCATATCTTTGAACTGAATATTCAATCATTATCGTAATCGATGAAAGCGTATTTGCCATTGTATTCTTCATTGATGCCTTGACGTTTCTTAATGGATGTGATGCTAGATTTTATCTGTATTCTTGATAAAATGGAACCCATTTGAAATGCGGATTCGTTACGTGTTACTTTCTTTTTGTTTACATAATACATTATTTTGTTTGTTTAGCATCTCAGATTAGCTATGTGCATATTTTTCTATTTGTCCACTCCACTCAGAGAAAGCTAAAGCCATTGTGCTATGTTGTAGATGGAAAAACTTGAAAGGGAGATAAGGGAAGCAAAGTTTGCTGAGTTGATGAACAAACACTTTGCTGCAAGTTCCGTTCCCAAAGGCATCCATTGTTTGTCTTTGCGTTTGACTGATGAGTACTCTTCTAATGCTCATGCTCGAAGACAGTTACCTCCTCCAGAGTTGCTTCCTTTGCTTTCTGACGACTCACTACACCATTTTGTCCTGGCAACGGATAACATCCTCGCTGCAGCTGTTGTGGTCACCTCTGCTGTGCAGTTATCCATGAAACCTGAAAAGATAGTTTTCCATGTCATCACTGACAAGAAAACGTATGCTGGCATGCACTCATGGTTTGCTCTAAACCCCATCTCACCTGCCATAATTGAGGTCAAAGGTGTTCACCAATTTGACTGGTTAACCAGAGAGAATGTTCCTGTTCTGGAAGCTATAGAAAGCCATAATGGAGTAAGGAGTTATTACCATGGGAACCATGTCAGAGAAGCCAATCTTAGTGAAACTACTCCCCGATCTTTTGCTTCCAGGCTACAGTCACGAAGTCCAAAGTACATATCATTACTTAACCACATCCGGATATACTTGCCAGAGGTAATGGTACACTTCTGAAGCATACTTTAAGGTTCAACTTTATGACTTGCCTTTGTCATGGAGTTGATTGCTAGCGAATTTACTGATAATGTTGAAGTATAGTGAGTCCAAGCCTGCTGATTGGATTCAATTTGCTTCAGTAGTTTTGGGGCCACAGGCCCACAGCCACTTGTTTATGTTGATGAATAAGCTCCATATTTTGAGGCATATTGTCGTTGTGTTGCTCTATTTGGCTTCCCCCAGCATCAGTCAGTCAGTCAGTATGATCTCATGTTTATTTTTTCTTTTATAATGTAGGTTTATTTTTTTGGGTTTCAAATTCAATTTGCGTCTGGTCTCATCCTTTTTTGTATAGAGGTCTGCTTGGCTGCTTGTATTTGCTCATCTTTGGTTACACTTCCCGTTTATGCTGTTATATGTTTGACATATTTCTTTCTATCCTTGGTTCCATGGGCATTGATATCATGCACCATCAATCCATAGTACTTTTCCTGTTTTTGGTTCCTTTTTGTGGGCATCATATTGTGTTTGCTTCTCATGTCCGTATTTTCATTCTGGGTGCAAGGAACTCTCCTGGTTTCCCCTTTAAACAAGTTACCTTGCCTTCGGGAATGTGAAATATTGTAGGTATGCTAATATATTTGATGGAGATTGCCAAAGCATGTACCTATGATGGTGGGTAACCTTAAAAAGAAACTTTGCTTTGATTCTAAAGAAAGAACAAGGGTCTCCAGCACAACCTTGATGTGGTCTTCTGAAAAAATCCCAATGCTTTAAGGTTCAATTTCTACCTGCCTACCCTCCAATGCCTTCTTTTTTTTTTTTTTTTTTGGGTGGGAAGGCCTTTTACTATCTTTCCTGTAAACAATCAACTCTAAGTAATACTAGCATTTGAAAATGGGTGATAACTTTGATATCTAGTCAAAATAGGCAAGTCAGTTTCATGGAATAAGCTTAAATGGCTCATCTGAAAGCTGTTTCTGAAATTGGCAATGGACAGGATGTAAGTACTCTATTGGGATCTATTCTGATGTTTCTTTTGCACTCTTCCAAGGGTCTCTTTTTTCTATGAAACAAAGCATGATATTCCCTTTCATCTGTGCTGTACTTCGCTACCTTCATCAGGGGTTATCTGTTGAAGTATGCTTGTCTGCAACAATGCAGATTGTCTTTTAGATGGTGTTTTTTGTGAGGACATGTCATCTATTCCTCACACTGCTTTTTGAAACAGCTGTTTCCAAACCTTGACAAGGTGGTTTTCTTAGATGATGACGTGGTAATTCAGCGTGATCTATCCCCACTTTGGAACATTGATCTTAAGGGCAAGGTTAATGGAGCTGTGGAGACTTGTAGAGGTGAGGATGAGTGGGTGATGTCAAAGCGATTCAGAAATTATTTCAATTTCTCCCATCCCCACATAGCAGAGAAGTTGAACCCCGATGAATGTGCGTGGGCTTATGGAATGAACATATTTGATCTACGTGCATGGAGAAAGACAAATATAAGAGATACTTACCATTCATGGCTGAAAGAGGTAAAGGTTTCTGGTTGTCTGAACATTTGCTTCCTTTTGGATTTTTCTCATATCATTTTGGTTTTCTTTTTTGTGAAATGAAGGAAAGTGCACTTCTTTAGGTATAAACATGTTATTAGTTATTTACTAATTCCACTTGTATTTCCTTTGCTTTTTGCTCGAGCCATGACCAGAGCAGCCAATGCAAGCCACATATAGTAGAAAATTGCAAAGCTCTGGATCCCATTTTTATGTGCATAACTCATGCCTCTTTTCTTCTTAATTTAAATTTTGATCTTTTTCTCCATTTTTTATGGATTACATTAAATCATTGACGAAGTCTCATGTGATCTAATATTTTCCTTGCACTTTGTCAATTTAGAAGTTCAGGCTGCCTTCGTGGTGCTTCATTACTGATCAAGTGAACAGCATGTTGTTATCCTTAATTTCTGATTTGTAGTTTAATTCCTGTTGCATGGGAGCATGCATTGCTTTAGAGTTCAATGTATTCTTATTTCTGCCATCCTAAGGAGCCAAGGGCATAAACAAATACTGGTAGTTTAAAGATAAAAGGGATATTACCATTCACTAATTGGAAGCATTTTGATTTGAAGTAGTCACACTTTACTCCCAATCTTTTTCAGTTGGTTTCTATTTTAAACTTATCCTCCCAAGGAGTTCAGTAATGTGCATCATTTGTTAGGGGTAGAGTGAGGGTCAAATTACTTGCGCTCAGATTTAGGCTTATGATATAGCTGCTCTTTCAGAATGTAATAGTAATTCTTTCAGCAAAAAATTAAATAAACATAAAAAGAAAACAATGTATGTCCTTGTTTTCTGCTTATGAGCTTGCCCTACAGATGGAGCTCAATCTTTCAGATATTCAACATTTATACTCTGGCCATCACTATTTCCTATCTTCACATGGTCTTCGAGCTTTTAGGTTAAGTTTGTCCTATCAAGTTTAATGGTACACTATTGGCACCATTTTCAAGCATTGTAATAGAAGCAGTATTGGATTAATCTTTGGAGACATGTTCATTTCTGTCTTACAGAAACTTCTTGCTTACGGCTGTCTGCAGTTGTGACTTGGGTTTTGTCTTCCCTTGCAGAATTTGAAGTCGAACCTTACTATGTGGAAACTTGGCACTCTACCACCAGCATTGATTGCATTCAAGGGTCATGTTCACCCGATTGATCCGTCTTGGCACCTGCTTGGTTTAGGCTATCAAACCAAGACCAAGATTGAGAGTGTGAAAAATGCTGCTGTTATTCATTACAATGGTCAGTCAAAGCCGTGGCTTCCAATTGGCTTTGATCATCTCCGGCCATTCTGGACTAAGTATGTGAATTACTCGAACGATTTTATCAGAAATTGCCATATCTTGGAGACCTAGTTATTAATTAGCTTCATGAGCTCTGGAAGGAGAAATAGCAGGACAAAAAGGGTTGAATGATGATGCCATCTCTGGTATTTAATCCTTCATGGCTGAGAAGTCTGTCAGGTGTAAAAGGCGTCATGAGCTTTCTCAAAGAATAGAAACTCAATAGTTCAGACCTGTCAAGGTCGCTCGCCACATTGAACGAGTGGGGTTGAGACTAGCATGGCATGAGATTCATTTTACCAATCTGTAAAAATCTTGTCGATTCTTTTGTTAGAAGAGAAAGGAAAGTATTTGATCGTTTGGTGGGGCCCTAAAAAATGCAGCTCTGTGCATGAAGCAGAATAGCAGTCAGACTAAATACAAGCCATTCGACGGTTCCTCAGCAGCCAAGAAAAGAATTGGTTGCAGCTTAATTTTGTTGTTCCTACAGTCATATTCCATGTGAATTATTATTTTTGGCTAGGTTATGATTGTTCTGCTAGAGGTTCATTGTAATGTACTATTCTTGAAGAATGTCCAAACTGTGCAGAAATTCTTTATTGTCAACTACCAATTTTTCATAAAAACTCTACAGTAGGGTTTTGTTGTGCCCGTAACAAAGCCTTTTTCTTTTCTCTTTACAATATTAATCTGTGCTTAAGCTATTCCACCGAAATTTTAGAGTAAAAAAAATTAAAAAATGTATTTTTGGTTTGATGTGAAAAAAGATGTACATTACTCCTAAATTATTTAATAATAATAATAATAATAAACAATAATTAAAACAACAACATCATTACTATTAATTACTTACACTACTGTTACCATGATTATTTCATCAACATTAATGTCCTAAATCATACATAAGTAGAAATTGATTGTACAAATCGCTTATAGGTTTTTTGACATATGCTCCTTTCCTCTCAAAATACGTATACCTAGATAGATGATGGAAATTTTTATGTAGCACTATTAGATGCATTATTTTTTTTTTTATTGATGTTAAAATAGAGGAAACTTTAATACTAAATAGCACTAAGGACTTTTATTTTGGGACTTTTACAAAAAAAGGACAGCTATTATAAAATAGAGAGAATGATAGAAGTATATATTTCTAATGCTATGTAATATAATTATATTGACACTTTATTTTGCTTAATTAAGTCATTGTATGTAACGTACTCAAGTACTATTGACTTAAGATTTTGTATACAAGAGACTACAGCTGATGAAGGGGCTAGTTAGTGCCTTGTAGATAGTTTGATGACATCACTTTAAAATTTTAATGTTTTCTTAATTAAAAGATAATCACTTTTATTAACAATTATGAAGTTTGAAATTTACTTTAATGTAAACTTATAAAAGAAAATTATAAGCGTGTAGCTGATGAAGCGAAGCAAAGATAATCAATCTTAATATTATAAGTATAAATATAGGTGGTGCAATGAGAAGTCTTTTCTCTCTCAACACTAGGTTCTCATTGAATTCTTCCAAATTGGTTTAGTGATTATGCTATAAATTTTGAATTTCATAAAAAATTATTTACAAATATCCACACCTTCACCTAGGTTTGATTCTAGGGGAAGCACATATGCAATTTCATAAAAAAATTTGTTTATAAAGATCCATACCTTCCACCCAGGTTCGATTCTGGGGAAAGCATATATGTCTCTTTATGAGTATTTGTGTGTGTGGGGATAGTGGGCTTAGATAACTAGACTTTGGCATTCCTCATCCCCAACTCATTGTAGTTTATTAGTGACCCCTGAAATAAGGGCCCAATAAGTTGAGCATATTACTCATGTAAAAGAAATTAATTCACTATTCTCTATCCCTAAAAATGTTTCTTTATCAGTTATAATTATAATTAAAGAAATTTTTATCAGATGAAGTTTATTGTTAATGAGGGTTTTTGTGTAAATTTACAAGTAATGACCAGTTGCATGCAGTTTACTTTACAAAAGATAATCCACCCGTCCAACCTCAAATGCTTATATTATTTCGAAAACAACAATTGAATGTGAATGTCCAAGGCATGGAGGAGACGGCGAAGTTACTTAGAAACTTCTATCTCCATGACGACAGAATATTTGTGTCTGTAAACAAATAATTATTATGGATAATGCTTTCTGATGATGAATACAAAGAGGACGAGGACGAATGGATCTTCATCAACAATTGTACAAAGCAACATCCTTTTCTTAGCACATCTTGGTATCTCCCCTCCCATAATATACTACTATCATATAAAAATTGTTAATTTGAGGTAGAGAACTGTCTGTTCCTATCTGATTTTGTTTTTTCCCTGCTCCTTGGAGACAGCAAAGAAGAAAAGTAGAACAATTGACATAAAAATTATCAAAAACCATGTCCTAAGGTAACGTATGTTGATTAAGTACATTGTTGTATAATAAATCTAACTTGGCAATATTGATTCAACAAAGTTTATATTAAAAATGTGATCAATTATATAACTTCTTTTTTGTAAATACATACATT
>Ga0058701_10006100_pt1 | contig 10111 bp, 5 predicted proteins | sample AgamicOrMae_FD_97039 | JGI IMG/M metagenome (GOLD analysis project Ga0058701, IMG submission 97039) | Agave microbial communities from Guanajuato, Mexico - Or.Ma.e | ecosystem: Host-associated > Plants > Phyllosphere > Phylloplane/Leaf | place: Guanajuato, Mexico | collected 2012-06-04 | reverse complement strand
CTCCTGCTGTTTGTATGATCAATTTTCCCTACCAAGCAATTTGCTTTAAAAAAAAAACGTTGAAATGTGTTTTCTGGACGTTTGCGTCTTCATTTTACCGACATTTGCCGGAAAATTAAATGATAACTTTTAGGGACCTTGTTCTTAAAAAGGGAAGTCTTGTCATCAAATTCGAAAGAGGTAGGTGCCAGACGCTGTATTTGGTAGCTTCTGGTTGTTCCGACACCGGGTACGAACTGGGTACTCGAAAACACCCACATGAAATTTCCGCCTCCTATGACCCAAATTGGTCGAAGGCTTGCATGACAAACAGTCGTTAGCACGAATCTCCCCCCCGCCTCCCCCAGCCTCTCGCTGGTTCTCAGTTTCTGACGGCTCCGACCGAGAAAGGGCATTAAAATCGACCAATTAAAATAAAATAAAGCCACACACGACGGAAGAAAAATTACCAGTAATTAACAAAAATCTTGTGCGAGCCCTTTTTACACTCGGTGGCGACGACATTTTAAGCCAGTTGTACGAAAAACAAAGGCCGCCGAGAAATTATCACAGTTCCAAGCAAAATTACTGAAGCTTAGAAGGTGGAGGTCCTGTGACTGATTCCCGTTGCCCTACGACTCCGTCAATATCTGAACGCAGTTTAATTTCTAACGAGTTATAAAAGTTCAATGATTGATTCCATGTTTAAATTGCGCAGCTTGAGAGCGATCCAGAACATACCGGACATGTAAGCTTATCTCTAATGGTTGCCCAGTTAAGCTTAGTTAACACAAGAATTACCGGAAAATTTCACCACCTATAACTACCAACATGGGGCAGGTGACCCATAAGACACTTTCTTGCTAACTCTAACACATAGCGAAAGGCTGCTGTAAACGTACTTTAATTATTTTTAATCGCTTCTCCCTATTGTTGACTCATCGCGTAGTCCACACATCCACGTATTCATCCGCACGCCCGGCTTACCGTCCGTTTGCGCGTCCGTATGAAGGTCCGCGTCAACATGTTCGCCCGTATATAATGGCGTCAAAACCTTCGTTTTTCTTTACGTACATCTGTACGTCTGTTTGTAATCCCGTGTCTGCCTGTAACGTCTGTCTGAACTAACGTAAACGTCTGAATATACGTTGAGGAGGTTTGATGAGCTCCTCATGAACACTGTATAAAATAAATCTCAAACGTTAAAGTCTGTCCACTGTCCGTTTATACGTCCATCTACTGTCCGTTCATACGTCCGTCAACACGTCCGTTTGCCGTATACGTCCATCTGTCACGTCTGTCTATTATTCAGTCTCTATTCGTTCGTAAGTGTATCTGTACGTACGCACGTCTGTGTGTCTGTCCGTCCGTCCGTCCGTCTGTCCGTTCGAAGTCTGTCTGTCTCTCCGACAAGGAACACTATTAACCTACCTAAAAACCAACCTGGACTATAGCTGTCTTGTTCTCTGAGGTTTCCTTCATTTGGAGGGATATTTTGTGTGTGAATGAAGAAAAAAGAAGAATGGTAGCCTGATGAAAGCTAAACTGCCAAGAGCCAAGGGCAAATCGAGTTTCCCTCTTTTTGCGCCCGGTAAACTCATGAGTAAAGGATGAACAAGTTCACAGCTTCTGTTATGCTCGGGATAATTGCGCTAAACTCGTATTTTTGATAATGAGGTACCGAATGAGGCGCCAAAATAAACAGTCTGATTGGCCCGTCTGACAGGCCAATTTCTGCATAATGATCCATCAAAAAATCAGATTACATCGTTACGGCGTCCTTTTCTTTGTTCGTTTTACGAAATCTTTTCTAGGTTAATTTACGAAAAACTCGAAAATGTATCGATAGCCTCAGACATTACTTCTCTGAAGGCAGAGCAAAAACTGTCTTCAAAATAATATGTGGGCGTGTTTCTGTTTGGGCTAAAACTGCTCAACATAGCTGTGAAAATTAATCCTTACGGACGCTCGACCGCTTGTTTGATGAGATAGTAAGGCCATCCCTTTTTCATAGGACGGGAGAGGGGGACGTTAAAGAGTCCAGTGTTTAACCGTTCCTATCCTCTTGACGGTAGAGCTATGAAAATGTGGGGGTCCATCTGATTCAGATTATTTAGGGCCTGTAACTTCGTCTCGAATGAAATCTCCATCACCTCAAACATTTTTTTCTTTTTTTTTGTTGAAAAATTAAAAAAGATCAAGTGCATGTTTGTACGCACCCTCATTTCCGTTTTTATTGGAAACTAGGGGTAACATTTATAGAAATGCTGAAGCAAAAGGATTTGAAATCGAAGTTGTGTACAGAACAACTTCCTGGATTGGGGACGTATTCATTGCAGGGTTCCGCGACTGCCAGATCACGTGGACATACCAGCAATGATTTGATGGGGAAAAAACGCACAGGTCCACATTCATTAGAAATTGAGATCAGTAATAAAGGTTTCTGGACTTTGCTGCACCTTTCGGTGTGAAGATCACGCCTTCACTTAGGATCTTGCATTGTAAGTGAAAAAACAGCGCAAGTTCATATTATTATTCGTACAAAGGGACATGTGCCCATGGACCTAAACCCGTTTGTTTAGTTAAAGACGCCGTGCAAAACAACTTAGGTCCGCCTTAAAAAAAATCAAATTTATGCACAAAATAGTATTGGAATGGCTTAAAAGTAGTTGTTCAGCCTTGAAAAGCTAGGTGATTTCGAAAAAGAATTCGGGGAAGACAAATTTCAGGCTCCTACAAAATGCACATGAATAAGCCCGTTCCTTTGTCAAATTATAACTGATTTAACGTAGGAGTGGAGGTTAATGTTGTTGTATTGTACTATATGGTGGAATGAATGTACTTAGAGCTTAAAAAGGGACATAGGGCAATTTGATGACACCAATGAGCATTTTGTACATGTAAGCGGTACACAGGAGCGTGCATTTATGCCACTTGTTAAAGGGAACGCATAGCCTAAGAGTAAATTACTTCAATTCAATTTCTTTCGTTGTTCTATTTCTGAATTCGTTTAGAAGGGCGCAAGTCTTCCTTACTCTTTTATTTTTTTATTTTATAGAGTAAATGTATTTTTCCCAATTCCAGTTATTCCAAACAAGATAAATCACTCCTGAAGGGCGGGATAACTGCAGTGGTGAATTTGGTAAAGTGAAGATTGTTGCTCCTCATCAAGTTCACATTCTGGGACCTACGCTCCTTTGTCAAATCAGTACTGATGTTGGCGTTGGCCAGCGTCAACCTACCCTAGTGTGACGAATAGTGATTTCTTGTCCTGAAATGATGTTATTTTCAGACCCTCTAATTTAGGTACAGGTAATTGCCAATATTTCTATCCAATCCAAGATTTTGGGGAGAATATTTTTAGACTTACTGTTCGGTATTAACCGCCTGATTTTTGCCCACGTAAAAGGAATATTGCCGACGATGACTTTATAGCCCGACAGCTTTTGGCAGCTATATTACCGTAAATAAAAAATAATAAGAAGTGTTTACAACTTGCATTCCCCTGGCCGGTCGTTTTTATACACGAACATCTCATCAGCCTAGCGCTTTAATATGGAAGCGAATATTGGGCATCCTAAGTTTTTTTCAACAGACGCTATCAGAAAGAATTTGTTTTGTTTTTGATATCTGGGATAAGGAATCCGAAAGCCAATTAAGGAGAATGTCGGTGAAGCGGAGCGGGTGGTATGCAAATTGGTTTTCACCTCGGCATCGGGTTCGGTGCTAGTAGCTCCTGGCGTCATCCAACTTGTTCAACAAGCTCACGACAAACCTATAAACAACCAAACGCACTAATATCAATTAATTACGAGCGAGTGGGTGGGCGGTGGGGGCGGGAGCGGGATGCTATTGTATTTAAAAGTGGTCTAATAATCATTAATCATAAGGCGTCGGACCGGCGGCTCCTTTGAAGGCGGCCTGCTGGCCTTTTATGCATTTTGCTGTCTTGTTTGTTAGACCATATGCTTTTGCCGATTAATTGGAATGGGTTCTGTCTGGCCTATAGGGCTACACTACATTTTCTGCACAGTATCTCTTCAGTTTCTTCTAGGCCTATGCAAACGAACATAAGACCGCAGACCCTTTGGAGGATGAGTTGCACACGTCTTGGCGTTCACCTCCCATTTCCAAGGTAGGTAGAGCTGTAGCTAGGGGAGGTGGAATAAAATGCCCCGTACCAAAGTGTGCGTTAGCTGTTGTCACTAGGCGCCATGGCGCCGACTTTTCGGTTGCATCAGCCTGCCACCGAGAAGTGAGTGACGTTTTGCTTAGTGAATCCAAGCACCAGGCACCTCACTTAGGTTGATTCCAGTATCATTGCTGTAAGTCTGTACATCGTTAACCCGCTAACGCCCATGAGGACATATGTGTTGCGCTAAAGCGCCTGTAATTTTTAATGCGCTGCAAATTTTTAGCCTTTTGCGCTTCGTATCCATTGAGGAGGGTTCCTGTAGTTAATAGATACGAGGTACGGGGGAGAAGAAGCTGGTGGGGGGGGGGCATTTTGAAGTGCCTGCCATCTTTTCAAGGTAACATCAAGGGTCGAGAAACGCCTAAATACAAAAGGTGAGGATATTTTTTTTTGGGAGGGAGAGTGGAATTTTTTAACCCGCGTCTAAGTTGATCACCTCTCTTCTTGTCATTTTCAATATTCAAACTTCGCGCCCACAAAAAGCATAATTTCGTTGATGGACGCGTTCTTACAAGAATACGCACACGTTGACTTTTTTTTACGTTGTGGATGTGACTTTATATCGATGTGAAATTTAAGTGAAGATCTCGCAAATCGATTTGTAAGCGTCATTTTAACGTGGGAAGGACGTTGCAACAAACTCATTTACTTATCTGTGTGTGCTATCAACGTAAATATGCCGTAAAGTTTGTCTGCTAAACTGTCGTATCCTCGTAAATGTGACGTTCACGGATTCACGTCTCATTGTCGATGACGTATTAACGTTCCAATGTTGTACGTCGATTTGCTCAAGTCACGTCAACGTAGATAAGACGTTGCCAAATGCACGTCTCCTTATCCATGCTCTATCAAACTAAAATCGCGCTATAATACGAGATAAAAGCTTTCCCACGTCTTACCCACGTGATTGTGACGTTGACGTAGTCATGTCGCCTGGTCGACGTTCTATCCACGTCAAAACCCTGTTGATTTCACTTTTCATGGAAAGGGCACGTCGTATCTACGTCAATATTATAATCCTGAATCCTAATTCCGTTGATGCGACCTGGATACGACGTACCTGTTCTGATGGAGTAATCAAGCAGAATCTGTGTAAAATTGAAGCATACGGCCCTAGATTTTCTCTGTTGTTTCCACGGTGACCCCTTCTTTTTACTTTTCCGATAAGAAAAGCATTGTCATCGTGAAAAAAAAAACGATTTTTAGATTAACGCATCTTACGTTTTGAAGTCCGAAAAAGTTTTTTTTCTTTTTTTCCTTTCTCCTAGAGACGAACTTATTGACATCTGGAGCGTGCTCAGTTGGGTACCCAAACCAACAAGGGTCTTCCTTTCGGTACCGGAGAGCAATACTTCACCGGTCGAGCGGTGGAATGAATATTCTAATAGTCGCTTTCGAAAATCCTGCCGCTATTTTTTAATCAGCTGCCAAACCAGACACGATTTCATATTCCATTTCTAGGAGGTCCAATTATTTAGACCTTTCTTCCCGCGACCCGATCACCATTTAATTGCGAACACAATTTATGAAGATCATTAAAACTGCCGCTTACCGCGGTGCCATATTTTGCTAGCTGTGCAACAAAAATCAGGACATGAACATCTATCGTACCGGTATTGTCTCCCTGACTATGTTTCTTTCCTTACAATACCGTGAAACCAGTACATTGGGACACAGCAGCAGCAATATTGGTTTTACCCTTGAAAAATAGAACATTAAAGTCAAGTTATAGGTTGTTCACTAACAAAGGTAGAGTTTAAAATTTAAAAAAAAATAAGAAATGGGCCTTGAATGGTTATCTTGAGTATTAAGATTTTGCTTAAACTTCTTGTATTACTTTCGTGGCTTAAATATTTCAAGTTCATTTCCTCATTTTTTATGAGTTGAAAATATTTTTCTATGCTGCGGTTTGAAGGTTGAGTGAGTTTCAGGTCTATACAAGGCTAAATGTTTTTGTTTTTTTTTTAATTTATGAGGTGGTCCACGAGTTCATCGAAACGAAAGGAGTATACAGTTGAATAAACCTAGGAAGGGGTAACTCAACAAATATGGTGCAATAACATAATGTGCCTCGATTTCCTTTTTCTCTGAACACGCCTAATACAGATACCAGTGTATATTCACGAACATTCAATAAACTTCCTTCACAAGTGATGTCATTTTGCTTTGATTCAGTTTGGGTGGTCTTGAGCACATCGAAATTCATGCATGCCCCTCGGTCAAATATATTCGCCTCGTGCCTCAGAGACATTAATTCATAGTCAAAAGGTGTTAAAAAGAACTTTGATCTTTAGCTATGGACAACCCCTGAAGCACGAAACTCAGCAAGCAACATCTCGTCATGTCCTTTATAAAACAGCGTCTCCATAAACTATCCGCATATAAAGAGACGGAAAACGTTTGGTTCATTCAGCAGCGTAAATTAATAAATTTAAGACAATAATTAATTTTTCTTTAGTAGAACTTTTTTTTATACCTACTCGCATAGAATTTTGGAAGACCTAATATTGGCTGTCTGTTTGCAGTGCAAGCTCGTAAGTCTCGTACGTGCTCAGTGCCCAATTTTAAGTTACTAGCGGATCTAACGCCCTCCCCCTTCCTCACCCATCGTATTATAATTGTGCTGTATTTGCGACCCACTGCCCATCAAGTTATTGGTACGTGGTATTTTTGCGCAGATCCTTGACCTTGCAGGAATCACCTTCTACATGTTCTTTAAGGTGATGTGTTTTTTTTTCGGAAGGACATTGCCGAGTAGATCATCGGCTAGTTTTGATAAGACAGTCATCGTTAATTATTTTTTTCCAGGAACCAACACGTTAAGATAACTTTTTTTAAACATGCTCAAATATCGATAGTTTGCAAAATAATAAAGAAAAAAAGTAAATGAACGAAAATTTCTTTATCTTCTAAATCTTTTGACTTGCTGAATCACCATAGCTTAAGACGACTCAAAGCACAGCACTTGCGCGACGGCTTGGCCGCGAGTGAGGAATACCATTGACTATGTCCCCATATAATTAAACAGCAGCAACTTTGATAAAAAGCTGAATTATTTATTAACAATACAATGATCACATGGCCCACGATATACATGGGAAACCAAATAAATGTCCTCTCTAATGTGTGGTAATTGGCCGCATAGAACAAGTGCTCTAAGTGTCGGGAAATTGTGTGATATTGTGTAGGTATACATGGTTCATATAGCGTTGTTAATGTAGTATATGGCGTATTTAGGTGCTTTTTTGCATGGGCCTTTTTATGATACTGTTCTTCATGGGAACAGAGAGGCTTGACTTATGCATCGTCACAAATACACCACATGCAAAAACGACTAATTTTAAAATACAGCACTAGGTTATGGACTCGCCCAGTCTATCTCAATGCCAATAGCTCCTTCAAACCTTTCTCTTTCTATTCCGGTCAAGTAGCTTTATTTTGAAGCTCTCATCGGTAATTTTACAAATTCGACACTGACGTAAGCTAAACATTTTAGTACTTTTATCTTTGATATCTCCCTCGAGAAAAGATACCAGGCGATGTGGTTGGACAGGCTGATGTAAAGTACATATGAAGGACTGAAAACGGCTGGTCCTCTCTGTCGTAGAAGCGCCCTCAACGTTAAACTTTTTGCCAAATCATGTATTCGGTTCTATCATAGCTTTCATTTGAAAAGTTTGCTACTATTCCTGGTCGATTTCTTGGTCCAAGCACGATAGGATTCAGCGCGGAATCAGCAACATCTTCCATCCAAAACTCATTTCTTTTCTTTTTTGCGGACACTTTCATCATTCTGTTTGGTCTGTTCACACGATATGTATGTCGGCCTCGGAATCAATGATGGCAGACTCACAAGAAAAATAATTTATTGCTCTCACAGAAAACTGAACAAAAATACTCATGAATAAAAGATCTATGTAACACTCCCACCACGCATTTGAATCACAAACTTTTCATACTTCCATATTCCTTACCCCGCTCACATCTTTCCAAATTCATTAATAACAGTGCGGGAGTGCCATCTCAAATACATCCTTCAATTCAGCTCCCCCCCCCTTTGAAAAGGAATTTTCTCGGAGAATCATGCAGTTCTATAAGCTATGTTTTTGCCTGTAGCTTTACCACAAAAGTGGAGGGAACTAACTCAGAATAGCCCTCTCTAATTGGAGAATCCATACTCCATGAAAAATCATGCCGTAAGGAAAGGGGCGCATTGTTTTCATTCTATTGTATTTCCGAAAGAACTCTCAGTTTAGTTCAATCTAGCGGCAGAAAAGTGCGAAAGTTTAGATGGGTATGGTTGTATGGTTGAGACCTTAACTTCAAAAAATGCTTGGTTATTTATGTTTTTTTTAAATATTATTTTTAATTTTTTTACATACTCCCACAAAAAAAAACCAAAAAACCCATCAAAACTGAAGAATTTTTCGTGAAAAGTCGGAGCAGTTGAATAGTCGGTGAGCTTCAACAAACCTGCGAAAAAAATATTTTTCCTTTCATTTTCTGTATTTGACATCGATGAGCTGTAGCGACACTAAGGATGTTACCCTTGTGCACCACCCGATGTTTCTACGCGACTTTTGCTGACAATTGCTCTCTCTTATTCCCCTCCCTTTCTCTTTTCCTCTCCCGCCACGTCATTATCCCAGCTCATAGGTATTGCCAGCTCCAAATACCTCGAAGCTACTCTTGCGTTTAGGGATACGATTTGTACCTGCGAAAATTTTCCTATAATTTTCCTCAAAATACCGCTCACAATTTCTATTCTGGGAAGTTTCTTGAACCACTAAGAAACGATAGAAGAAAAAAGAAAAATGATTTCACACTATGGGCGCATGACCTTGACTGTCTTTGGTACCTAGAGACTTGGATATATTTTGAGCTTACTAGATGCATACTAAAATATTACTGATGAAATATTTATAAAAATCATATATCTGAAAAATCAAACGTATCATTCATACCTTATGAGGATTTCGTATTGGGTAACACATTTATTTTATAATATTTTTTTACTCTTTTTCGAGTTTCTTTTTCTTTGCTTCCACGACCAAAGATACATGTGCAATTCAGGTAAAAGAAATTAAAAAGTTTCGATATGAATTCAAAGAGATCGTGCCTTTTTTATGCTAAAAAATTATAGTGAAAAGCGTCAGACTTGGACTGCAACACTTTCATTAAATTTTTAATATATAATATTCATAGCCTTTTTCTGATTTCCGCCGCTCTTAAATAAGGACACTCCACTACACATACTTGTATTTACCGTAATTGTCGCGTTAATTGAAGCGTCGCATTTTAGTTGATTTTTTACCGTAAGTACTCGACCTGGATTTGTTTATTTATTTTAAAACTGTGATATTTAGTGGTAGAATACAAAATCTATTTCAATACGCAAAAAATATTTTTTCAAAATCCATTTGCTCGGAATTGAAAAAAAAATGGAAAAAAAAAGAATTTTGAAAAATAATCACGGTACTAAAATTATACCTTTTACGTCTCCGCTTTCAAATAGGTATTTTAATGATGTCTTTTTCTTTAGATCTTCTCCAATACTACTTTTCTCATCATAGTGTTTTGATGCTGGTGATATAATAACCTTGAGAATTTAACATCAGCGGTGGTGTAACATTGAACATCGTGCCACTTTTGCGTAACTTTCACCGAACTTGAATCTGTTAACCTCTTTAATTTGATAATTTTTGTTACATAAATTCTACAAGAACAAATATGCCTACTGGTCGATCAAATTCATTGGCTGTGCCATCAGCGTCCGTTGCCATGCATGATGTGGATTTTTTTCCCATATGTATATTTCTTTTTTGACCCTTTCTTGCAGGAACCAGAAAGAGAGAAGTGGGCGGGGTTGCTCTGCGACCGATGCTTGTACGGCATTGTAATAACAACTCTTTCCCATCGTAACTACTTGCCTTATTT
>Ga0058701_10006099_pt1 | contig 10111 bp, 5 predicted proteins | sample AgamicOrMae_FD_97039 | JGI IMG/M metagenome (GOLD analysis project Ga0058701, IMG submission 97039) | Agave microbial communities from Guanajuato, Mexico - Or.Ma.e | ecosystem: Host-associated > Plants > Phyllosphere > Phylloplane/Leaf | place: Guanajuato, Mexico | collected 2012-06-04 | reverse complement strand
CCGGGGCTAGGATAGTCATTTTCCGTCATTTTTACCCCCAAGGAAAGGAAAAATCACCATGAGAACATGGGGACAAAAAATGACTTTTTTTTGTCGAACTGTGTTATTAATCCTTGTAAAGAAGGGTTTAACCAGGGTATACAACATTCAAGGTAAATTATGCAGCCTTTTAAGGCTGTAAGTTCATATTTCGATGGCTTCAAATGAAGCTGCGTTCTAGTTGAGAATGCTGTTTCAAAACTGCACTACTTGTAATTTATAAGCATATGAAATAGTACATTCTTCAACCAGCATTTTGAACTAGTACAGTTTCATTTGAAGCCATCGATTTGAGCGTCTTCGATTTTGCGGTATTAGTTGCTACCGAGAGGGGGACTGCTGGTCAAGAAAATGCCGTGAATGGCTTTGATCCGATATTTTTCCAGTATTTCTGCGGCGCACATTTTTATGACTGGGAAGAGCTTTTACCCCTTAAATGAATCCGTAATTACTTTTTATTATTCCCAACCTTTTAGCTTGACTTCTTGGCGCGCAAAGCCTGTGGCTCTGTTAGCTGCTACGGTTAACTTTGCGTTAAGTTGTTTGTATAGTCACTTCAGCGCTAGTTACCACCAATCAGAACTGAAGTTAGTTTTAGCGTTAGCAACTCGTCAAAAATAAATAAGCCAACGTTTGGGGCATTTAGCAGAGAGCACAAGTTAAAGTTCCCTCGCTTGTAAGAGGTTAGATAATGTCGTAGAAGCTCTAACATCATGGTTGCTCTCTGACCAGGCACTAACCTCGCTGAATGAGAGGAGCGCAATATTTACAGTATTACGTACAGTGGAGATCAAAAGTCGTATCGCTTTCAAATCTGGTGACTCTATTTTTTTAATTTTTTTAGATTCGGATTTGGTAATTATGCAATAAAATACAGAGTACCTCGGACTTGGTCATGTCGATGGTATTGCCAACACAAATTTCTAAAATTAAAAAGTCACTGGCTTTGAATGTGACACGACTTTTGGTCTAAATCATACTGGATAACTTTAAGGACAATGCAGGAGTGTTTTAATTGAAAGGAAAGATTTTTCGCGGGGCATTCCTTTACATCGCTATGGATAAAAGTGATGCAAAGGCGCCAAGTTGCTCACTCCACCAAAGATCAGCACATAATTCGTGAATAAAAACAATCAATTATTACCGGCAAAACCTCACTTTGTTTTACCTAAGTTTATTTTTAAAGCAAATCGAAAGAATCCGCATTCGGGAGAGCGACGGCCTTGATTTTGTTTTAATCATTAAGAGGCTTATTTGAAAAAAAAAGTGATAATTTCCCATGAATTGAATCGTATCAATCCGCCATGTTTCTGCTGACCCAAAAGAGTTGTATCGTGTCGAACAGGTAATAATCAGAAACGCCAAGTAACCTTTCTTTATTTTTTTATTATTTATCACGTTAAGGTAAAAGGTCATCTGAAAGGTTTGATGTATACTCAGAACTTTGAGCTGATTTCTTCAAGCTATCTTGTTAATTTAAAAGCGACATTTTTCGCCTTTACTTAATCGCTTTTTTGGGCATCTCAGCTGAACATAGGCAAATAAAGGAAAAGAAATCACCTTCGAGGTACCATTTCGTGAATAAAGAAGTATATACAGGATAAATATTATCAATCCGGAATGAATATTAGTTTTAGAAAAGTTTTGAAACTTAAGTTATTTAATCTTTATGGTGAAAAATCAGAGTTTAAGGTCATTTAATCTAACAAATCTTTACAGTTTCTTGGAAGTTTTGTAAGTTTTTCGAAAGTTTTTTTTTCTGGATTTGTAGGAAATGAATTGGTCTTTTTTGTTTTTTCAATAAGATAATATTATTGCAGTAATCGTTTCCGCGCTAAAAAAAAAGAAGAAAAAATTGCCGGGGCGCGTTAGGGTGAAACCTTTTTAGGAACACCCATCCCTTTGGTTCCCACGTATTTGAAAAAAAAAAAACTAGTTTATAGCAAGGTGGATTGTTGTAGGAAGATCTGAGAGTGCAAAATTATCCCCTCAACATGCTATTTATCCGATTTTTTTAAATGATATTCTTCCCATGTACCAGAATTTTAGTAGAGCACAGACTTTCCAATATGTTTAAGAATCCTCTTTCTAGGGAAATGAGGTCGAAAAGGTTCTTTGATGAAAAGTGTCATTGGAAGGACAAGTTTATCCGCTTTCCCGGAAATACCGAGGTTCTTTATCAGGGTTCAGAGAGGAGAGTGCTTGGAAAAAAGCGAAAATTTTGACGCTCGGCTCGTTTGAGTAATGATGTTTCATTGACATATGTTGAGAAGAGCGGCCGTTGGCCACAAGTGGAGTGCGGAGCGGTTAAAGCGAATGGGCCCCGCCGAACGTTTAGTTAACAAGGAATATCGATTGAAAACATTGGCGAGGATCGTTGGGCCCAGCTCCGGGCCGGGCCGGGCCGGCGAGACCGGACCGGGCTTGGCCAAGCGCAGGCACGGGCGAGCACCTCAAGGGACAAGTGGATTACTGGCCAAAGCGTATCGGCCTGCAACCGGCCTCGAGGGTCCACCCCCACCCCCAGTCGCCACCCCCCACCCTTAGCCTCTTCCGGCGTCGGAAACAACACCTTAAAAGGGGGAAAAGAAATGAAATAAAGTGGTATTGCGACTTGAATATAAGAAGCGATTGATGATTGGCTGGCAGCTTGGCGGTGTTGACTTCCTGCTCTCAGCAGACGGAACGCAGTTGCGGAGGGGGCAACGGCTGCCAGGGCTGCCAACAGATTTGGCAATGTTGCCAATACGAATGGCCCGGTCGAGGCCTGGTCTAGAGACCACCCTTCTACCAGCACTAAACAATAGACTGCCAAAACTTGGGCTTGACAATTTACTGCCGCTATTTCACTAGCGGTTCTCGTCAGCTCTTAATGGGAAAAAGTGTGGCGGAATAGGAATTTGGATGATTGGATAAAAGGGCATCGAAGGTGGCATCGCTTCCGCTTGGCCTGGCGGCGTCCGCGTGCCCCGGCCCCGCGCACATACTACACCGATTCCGAGACTTTCCAATAAACAGGACAAGAAAATTTACTGCCCCCAAAACAGGCGAATGTGGGCAAGAACGCAACGCGTCCCTTCCCTTATTGGTAACAGCCCAGCCCTTCTGGCCCGCCCTGCCTTCGCACAGACAAAAGTTCCGCTTACGACAAATTACGGAAGACGCTCCGACAAATTACGAAATCGCTCTCAAATTGCGCTTTTCTGTTTTCACGACGGCCACGCCTTTCTTAATAAGCTTGCTATCCGATCGCGGAAGAATCTCCATACACTCGGTTTCTAAGGCTGGATTACCGCCCTCTATGTTTCACCTTCCTTGACTCAGAGATCAGGCCCGACAATACAATCGCCTAGGTTCAATAATTCACCTAGGCTAAATTTGGTTAACCCATTACAGCGCAAAGTATTTGGAGTGAAATTTAGCTTTAGAGAAAGGACTTTTTCCATCGAAAAACGCAATTTTAAGCTTTGGAAAATGCCTAGATAACTAAATTTCAGGTTTCCAGGGGGGTGATATTTATTGAACTGTGACAATACTAAACCGAAAAGATCCTCCATTTCTTTTTCTGTCTCCGGACGGCATCGCTGGGTTGTTGTGGGTTAACCTTTTTTGAATTATAACACAGTAAAAAGTAACCTCTGTTTTAGATTGCCCTACACCTGTTGTTTGAAGGTGAAACAGAGATAGAGCGTAATTTGGTTATTTTTTAAGATATATCAACAACCATATCAATGAAAAGGTCTCGTTGAGAGCTTTCCATTGATATGGTTATTCATAGGGGTACCTTTAAAAATAACCAAATTACGCTTTCCCCTTTTTTACCTTCATACCTAAAACAGGGATTTCTTTTTACTATGAATGTGTCTGGTGCGTCACTCTGCTCGGATAACTTGTCAACCTAGATGGAACACAAGGATCGCACCTTCCTCGTTTACAGTGTATCCGCCAGGTGATGTAAACAATGTGGTCTTGTTGTTGCAGAGCCAATCATCTGATCTGGGGACTTGAGCCGCTGTCTTTTCACGCCCTGAACGTGGTTCTGCACCTGGGCTGTTCTCTGCTCTTCACCCGGGTGTGCCACGCCATAGCAGGCCTTAGCGCCGGCTTCGCCTCGATCGCTGGCCTCCTCTTCGCTGCACACCCAATTCACACCGAGGCAGTAAGTCTCATTTATTTCACTTTTTTTGGCGGGAAATAATTCTCAAGTTCCTGCCCAGACAGCAAATAGACTTCAAATACTAGACGATCTATAGATGGGCTACGTGGCCTCAACTCTGTTGTCTATTAGACGTCTTTTAGACGTCTATTAGACGTCTTTTAGACTTCTATTAGACGTATTGTAGACTTCTATTAGACACCTAATCCTTAAAAGGTTCTGGAGAATATATACCAGTCGTAAACGTAGACGTGTGATAGACATCTATAGACGTCTAATCCATGCAATGTTCTGAAGAATCTACGGGTAGCTGTCATAAGCGCCAAAAACCACAAGCGCCGAAGCCGTAAGCGCAAATCCGTAACCGCCAAACGAGAAAAGTCGCAAACGCCAAAGTTCTTAACCGCAACACTAACCTTACCTTACCTAACCTAACACAACTTAACCTAACTTAACCTAACCGGACCTAACCTAACCTATACGAACTTTGGCGTTTGAGACTTTTCTCGTTTGGCGGTTACGGACTGGCGCTTGCGGCGTTGGCTCTTGTGGTTTTTGGCGCTATCGAATGCCCCCCGAATATACCTGTCTTAAACGTAGACGTCTAATAGATGTCTAACAGACAGCAGATTTGCGTCCGCGTAGCTTCGATCGTCTAGTAATAGACGTCTATTTGCTGTCGGTAATTAGATATATCAGACAACATTTAATTTTGAAGTTTGATTCTCCAGTTTTCTTGTGTCGGTCACTAAAACGAATAGAGCGACGTACAGGGCACCTAAGCTAGCTTATGTGTTTCGTATATGCATGATCCTATCAGTATGAGGTAAAAAAATGCGACCACTAACGCTGAACATTGAAAGTGAAATCCGCCCGAGGACATATAATGTAACCATGCGTAAATGAAAGACAACTTGAAATATTTATATTTCTGTGCTGGACGGTTCGGCATAATGAGTTCCCGTTCCTAAAACAACCGGTTGTCAGTAATCATGAAAGTCAACTCCGCAGACTGAACAACATACTTATTCTGTGAAATTTTCGGGCGGCGGTCAATGTCATGGTTTTGAAAGGATATTTTATGCCGAGGCGCGTTTACCTTGTTTCTAGAATAACAGGGGCGTTTTCGTGGGGGGTTGCGCGACCCGAGCTTGCCTACCGCCGTTTTGGCCATCTTGTTGCTTTTGCGGGAGATCATCGTTCCCCGGTCCCTATCTTAAAAACGCACATTTATTCTGGAGCGCCCTCATAACCGTAGATTCGGACAGACTTGGCTGCCTTCTTCCTCTATGTCGTTCGATGTCAAAAAATTCCCTCCCCTTTTCTCAGAACGAACAAGATTCATTTTGACAGCAAAGCAGAAGAAAAATGACTCAATTAGGACGGCCACTTTTAATTATGAGATTTTTTTGGAGTAGTTAATGATAATACGGAGACTTATTCTTACTCCCTGACTTGGCGAAAATCACTAAAAATCAGTAACGTAGAGGCCAAAATCGTAACGCCACTTAAAGAGGACTTTTTTCATTTATGCATCAGTGAATGAGAATCAGTAGAAATAATTCAATGTAGAATGAATGATTGCACTGATAACTCTTCAGTAATTAAAGTTATGGGATATTTGGGCTATGGAGAAACATACGCTTTGTCATTGGACTTCCATTCTCTTTTTTCAGTAGCTCCTGGCGAAAGACCTTCTACTTCACAAAACACACAGCTTTCTTAAAAGCGCTATCATCCAGAAAAAAATGCTCGCAAAACCATACTTTTAGTCCTTGAAAGACTAAATTAGTACCCAAATATTCCAAAGTTTTCCTATTATCAATGCAAGCTTGTTTACAGCAAAAACCAACCCCTCCTTTAGCCCCATACCTGTTTTGGGTATGACTGTAAATCGGAGATGGGCGTTAAGATACTGTATTTTTAAAAGATAAACCTATAAACAATAATTAGGTCAAAAGGTCTCGTCAAGAGCTCTTCATTGCGGTTGTTGATAGGGGTACATTTGAAAGAGACCATATATTAAACTCCTCCTCTGTTTTACCCATGTCTAAACCAATGGAATAACCAAAAACAGGGGGTTATTTTTACAGGGTTGACCCAACATGGTTGGAGTTTGGCGAGAGAAAAAGGGTTAAGTACATGCCGTGATTGTGATACTAAATTTGCATGATTGCCAGAGATACCGGAAGGTCATACAAGCACAACTTAATTCTAAAAGATTTTGTTTGTTCCACAACAAAAGAATTTAAGTCTGTCGTGAATGTGGCTTTACAGGGTAATCTGGCGAACGGGAGGCGAAGCGCTGCGACACGCCAGCCTGGGCGGGGAATAAAGCAATTACACCTCTTCAGCACACATATCAATAATCTGTATGCGATTAGCGAGGCCAGGTGGAGACATATACGAGCATAGCCGTAATGCAAATGTTCGCCTCACTTCTTTCACAATCCGCCCTTTATCTCTTGAATAAACAGTCAGATTTTTGTCTGAATGTTGGCAAATCTGATAATTAAACAGTTCCGTTGTCATAATTTTATCGTAAAATATTCGTTTTTATGAAAATATTTAGCTTCTTTTGGTCATTTACTGTAGTCCGGTATTGATCCTTCATGTGGGAGAGCCCCTGACAACCGCTGCATAGGCAACCAGAAGACGTGGGTGTGCGGCGCATTGCCTACCCGGATTCTTACGGAGCCTCAGAGGCAATCAAGACTTTTCGTCTTTCCTGCTTCGATGTTGGCTTAACTTTTAAAACACTATTTTCCTTTGAGGTTTCTCTGCCGATCTAAATTAAGCGAAATTGAGTTTAGATCACAAACAACTTTGTTCAGCAACTCAACGTAAACTTGAATATCGCGTCCGGTTCTCTTCTAACGTTACACAATCGACGTGCTGAGAGTGAGACCTTAATCTAATGTGTTAATTAGTTTCGGAATGCTGTATTGTTAATTTAGCAGCCAAAGAAATGGTAAACTGTGCAACACAGGTGCGAGAGCACTTTGGCAGTAAATTCGATAGGCAAGGTGTAGTTGGCGTCCAGACAAGTGTCAACACCACAAGCTCCTGCGAACGCCCGAGAACGCCCCGCGACCGCCCCTTGGGTAATTAATGATCGATGCAGCATCAGTGGTACACGGGCTGCGGCGTGTACTAGACTCCATTTATCATAACTCGTTATGCGTGATAATTGTTTAAAAAAAGTAAACGCTCCCGAGGATGTTTTTGCAGCCTGATTTCTCCACTGCGAAGCAAAACACGGGGAGAGGAAGATCTTAAGGTGATTTATTTGGCAACCTTGTGTAATTAAAAAAGCTTCGCTGTGTACATAGCTAATTATGTGCGCACGGTATGCATCTTGAATCTGAGGAAACTGATTTATTCCATGGCATCCAAACTTTCTATTCCGCCTTAAAATGATTTTAAATTTATCATGGGTGCGATGCTATGACATGGACAGAGTTGAAGAAAGAATTCAACATGGAGTCCATACGAATAGTTTTAAAATATCCTTTTTCTAGCTTTTTTTGCCGAGGTGAATGCAATAGCTTTTATTTTAGGTAACCAAAGCGATACGATAAAACTATTGTTAGGGTAAGAGAAACAGGAAGTGGAAAACCTGACCTCACCTTACTGCACCTTACTAAATATATTGAACCTAAAAAAAGGGCTAAGATCCTTAAAAAAGGCTTCTAACGTTTATCTGTCCGACGTGCATCAATAGAGTTATCTTTTATTCTCGAAAAGTTTTAGGCGTGGTACCGTATCTTATATCCGAGGCGAAATTGGTGTTTTGATTTCAAGCAGGGTTCATCCTTGGAAAGCCATCGAAAATAGTATTGTCCCGAAATAGACTTGATTGAATACTAGCATATTGTGAAAGAAGCTCAGCTGGGCACTGGGCATTTCGGTGGGCAGCGAGCAGTTTGGGTCAACAAAAGGGGCCAATTTGTTTGAAAAGATTTTATCGGTCTCACGAGTCAGAGACCTGAGTAGGACTGGCATATTTCATGGCAGGACCATTGGACCTGCAAAGAGGAAACACTCCCTGGAGAAATCATTTTTTTTTCTCCTCCCAACAATGAAAAGTTAATTAACACGCGGATCTTTTAAGCCACATTTGTTGTCATAATTACTGGCGTCGTGGTGCGGCGCCGTGTTTTGTTCGATTTATGACGGCACAAAGACCCCATGCGTCATGGCGGCTTTGTGGACCAGCACCGCCGGAGTCCACACTCTTTGGAATTCCTAAAAAGAAGGATGAAGGCGGAGTCCGCACTGTCGAGCCGTAGGCGGGTGACCGCGCCGTTGCGCGCCGCGCCGCGCGGCTCGGGCAGAGCAATCGTTCCTCTTCACTTGCGTCCGTGACATCTCATTGGCTAGAAAAGGACATTGATAGGAAGAGATGCTCACCCCATGCTACCTTCCACCATCCATTTCGACTTCCTTAACAAACATGAGTCTGCCAGGGCCCTACCTGCCAAATTAGATTAGTGTCCCAGGCTTGAAAATGCATGGATTCAAGTTGGTCAACCCGGTAGACTCGGCCGGGTTGAATCATAGCGTATTGTGCGAACTCAACACGTTGCTCGCGACGCTTGCAAATACAATATGCTAATTCCCAAGTCACCTGCACGGACACTCGCCGAAAATAATCGATGTCTTTTCGAAGCTGGAACTTTTTAAGGTCTTCTTCGACCTGTGCTCTACCTTTTTTCCACCGTGCAAAGCGACAGCGGCGCAAGACACAATATACTTAACCTAACCTAATACAACACAGCCTAACTTATTAATGTAATGGTCAAAATCTTTGATGCTGTTAAAGTCTTGACGGCAGCAGCTTGGTGCAAGGATCATCAAACTTAATGACAGTTAAGCGGAGAACTATCGAAGCGCGGCACAAGACACCTAACCTAGATAAAATTACCAATGGTTAATCCTGATTTCCGCGATTGTTTTCCTTAATGTAATGAAAGTAAGAACTCAAATTGTGGGAAATGCTGCCTTAAAAAAATGAGAGTGTAGCTTGCAGATGAGTAGAATTTCCTAAAAGATGGAGGGTCGCGGACATTAATGGGTTAACACCGGCAGAGCAGCCTCCGGTGGGCGTCCGGTGGACCTCGCATGGGCCTCGGATGGGCCCCGGTCGCCCACCCGCTTGCCTCCGGCCGTAAGGAGTCGACGCGTCGAGCGAGTCACCTCATTTGCATTTATATTAAGTTCACCTGGGAAAGTGAGGAGACCATGCTGTCAATCAAAAGGAAAGGCCGAGACTACACTGGTTTCGATTCCCCATATGTTTTCATCTATTTTTTTACGTCACTTTGAAATGAACGTATTACGCGAGGAATATTTATGGTCCCGTGCATAAAATTACGAACAATGTAAGAATAATGTCCCGGAAATAGCCTTTTTTTTTAGGTTGGCCGCCTTGCCTTAGCGTTTCGTACACTGCTTACATACTCGCGGAAAAGAAATTGATACAACTTGTTTTAGGGTCGGCAAATGAATTGGTGAATTGGCCAGTTTAGTTCCATCTCACGTTTAAACATGTCTACAGATAAAACATACGGTTGTTTTTACAAGGTAGCTCCTTTCCTTTTTTTACTTACCTGTGTAAGTTATGGAGGTAAAACGTTTTCGTTAGTTTTTAAGGTAGAACTCAGCTAGATCGACGAAAAGCATTCTCTACGACCCCTCTGATGCTATTCGTGCGGATCCATCTCTAAACCCATAAGAGCCCAAAGTATTTGAAGTGAAATTTAGCTTAAGAGAAATTCGGAGGATTTCCCCCATTAAATTACGCAATTTTAAGCTTTGGAAAATGTCTAAATTATTAAATTTCAGGTTACCAGAGGGATTATATCTTTTGAATTGACAAAACTTAACTAAAAAGATCCTTCAAAATAAATATTT